>Ga0247760_1000929_pt1 | contig 29796 bp, 45 predicted proteins | sample UWRJL171409R4_FD_179936 | JGI IMG/M metagenome (GOLD analysis project Ga0247760, IMG submission 179936) | Plant litter microbial communities from Arlington Agricultural Research Station in Wisconsin, United States - UWRJ-L171-409R-4 | ecosystem: Environmental > Terrestrial > Plant litter >... | reverse complement strand
CTCCCAGACTAAATACAAAAGAGAGCTCCCTGTGTGTGAGGAGAGCACATGACGAAAGGCTCCTGCGCTCCAGCCTAGCCTGGAGCGGTAAGGCGCCTGTGCGCCTGAGCGCCAAGAACTGCCGCTGCAGTTCGACACGAATCCACGGCTAGAGATCAGCAGCATGGACACCGCTGAAGTCCCTGAAGCAAGTCCTGCTTAACCTCTGTAACGAACTCCTGTATATTAAATGACGGATCCTGTCTAGTTGCTAATTCTGCTATGACCGCGAGACGCTGAGATACCTTGATGAGTTTGGCAGGTACACTTTGCAACACAGCGGAGGCAAGGGTTTTCAAGGTCGGTTTATCGATCTTGACTGATGACCTTTAGCTTTGAGGTAATTGGTTAAAGCCATATACAACGAGCGAACATATTTTACACAACTGCCTATGCTACCTCTGAGTATATACTACCTCTTGAGTATATAAGGACGAAGATCGGCAAAGGTTCTGCAGGTGTTCTCCAATGCCTAGCTATTCGTTTACGTTCGATTACCTCCCGCCTCGAGGGTATCTGTTTGTTCCTGGACGCTAATGTACACATCGATGGCGATACTTGCGTTACGATACCCCGAGCATCGGTTCAGGAGCATTCCGTTCTCCCGATCTGTGCTATCCCCACCGGTTCTGGCCCCATCTAGTAACCTGAAGGCAGTTATAATATGGGGGTCTAAGCTTGCTATATTGTTAGGTATTGCGGTTTTTTAGAGAATGTCTAGGGGTACAGTAGTCTTTAGACTCGGTGTACAGTAGCCCACTTTTTCTACCATATATAACCCTAACCCTGCGCATCACCCACATTAGCGCACTTAAAGACTGGTGACTATAATTAATTCTGCCACACTTGCGATCGCGTTTTCCACTAATTGTCAGAAAGAAGGGGGTTCTGGCCAGAGGCCAGAACTGTCAGAAAGAAGAGTCTGGAAATCACCAGAACAATAGATTTGTAACCATTGCCCTGGTTTAATAGAGTTGGTGAAGGTTAGATGCCAGTCTGAGAGCCAGCAGCTTTCTGAGCTTCAGGGTCTCTCCTGTGGTAAGTTGCTGCAGTTCGAGAAAAGCTCATGCATCGTTGCTCTTCTATCGTATTCAGAAGATGTTGCGGCTGTGTGTTAATATGCTTCCTGACTCCCGAGTGCTGGTCCTTCGGAAGCAGGAAATAAGCTTTGTTGTTTCCATTGGTTCGAGAGCGAAGCATATGTACTTGACCCAGACTACCCCGAGAGGGGTCCCAGGTGGTGTGAGGTGCGATCTGAGAGCAGTCGTGACAGATGTGGCTTAGAAATGCACCCGTGACGAGCCCAGCAAGTAGACTGACGTGTCTTTCACTTGAGCAACCGCCATAGTCGTAGCTTGGACATTGGCGTGGGAGGGGCTTGAGGGAGTCACGCTAATATCATTTTCTTGCGCGTAGATAGTAGTAGGGTGGAGGAGATAGCAGCGTAGTTGCGTCTGCATGGCTAGCATCAACCTGAAGATAATTTCCGTGGCACCTTGTGCTTTGTATCGAGTATACTCGCTGCTGTATGTCGATCCTCGAGCAACAAGCTTGCCTTATGTTGCGTATGACATCCTCTTTTGAAGCGATTTTGAAGTGCCGAGGAGAGGATCCCAGCATATTCCCTGGCGCGCTTTAGGCCCTCGCGATTCTGACCGTCTTCCTCGGCGGTGCGTTCCCCACGATCTAGCAGCTAGAGACCAAGACCTTTGTGAACCGATCAATGTCCGCGGCCGTCTTGTCAAGTTTCTCGGCCGTACTCTCTTGCTCTATCCGACAACTTATAAGACCAGGGGGAAGAAATTACTTCCAAAAAGCCGGACACCAGTTTCGATCTGGCAAGTATTGGGTAGCGCACAACCTCGGAGTGAGATTCGTTCTCACCTACTCGACTTCATGTTGCAGATTCGAGCAGTTAACAAAGTCAGCATCCACAAATTCGCTGCCACCCCGGATCCAGTACACCGAATCTCTTATACCATCATCCTCCTGCAAAGCAACCGGGTCGCCAAACCGCCCCATTCTGAACAGAAAGGCCGTCGCATATCCGGGGGATTTGCGCTTGATCTTCAGGTTTAGTTGGCGACGCAGGAACGCCCTTTGGAAGTATTTGCGGCCAGAGCTCAGCTCATTTTATCTAGACTTGATAAGTTAGGGACAGCCGATGGATCTAGTTAATAACCTGACGGTGGCGACGCAGAGGGCGATAGTAATGACGATGACGTTGAAGCGACCGCAGCAGTCGGCGAGAAAGCCCGGGAGGACGCGGCCGGCGACTGAGGCAGCGTTGAGGTACGAGAGGAGGACGTACGAGGCCGTCGGGTCCTGGCCGTGGGCGCCGGCCTACAAAATGAGGAAGGTTAGCGAGATGAGGAGGCCGAGCTCCATGAAGATGATGCCAGCCGAGGCGAAGGCGAAGCGCAGGTCGCGAAAGATGGTGAAGTCAGGCCTGGCGGAGCGCGTAGCCTCATGCGAGGGGGAGATGCGCGTGCGCAGGAACACAAGTCAACTCACCTACAGTACTACCGATTATATGGGGTTTACATCATCATTATATCTCGTTGAGCATCTTATACCTTTCGAAGACTGGGATACTGTCAATAGTACATCCACGAAAATAGTCACCCATGTTCCTTATGATCCCTTGCCCCCAGTGGACCCAGAATTTGACATAGCAGCACACATGTGGCTCAAGGACAATAACTCTCTTGGCCCCTTCAGCTTTGGCGCTGGAGTGCACACACATATAAGTTGACCGATATGAATAATAATAAGACCCTATCTCCCTCCAAAGATCCTAGTTCTATGTCAGGACCTACCAAAACCAAGCCACAGACAAGCCAGAGAACCTTCTATTATAGTTCTGAATGGTGGCAAAGTTGGTGGTGGCAAACGGTGGCCCACACTACTATTCAGCTTGGTTATCCACACCTCCGTGTTGTTTTGGCCTCTGGCCGGAACCCCCCTTCTTTCTGACAGAAACCTACAGTCCCAGGCCCAGGCCCAGGCCGGAGGGCTCTGGAGCGGCTCCAAACCCCACACAACACAAGCGCAAGACCCCCAGCCCGTCAAGAATTACAGTCAGGAGCGGTACGGCCTCTGCGGCTGGCGAAGACGAACTTGGCCAGCCAAGCCAAGCCGGCCAAGCCGAACAGGCCCTCCAACCTATCACTACTGTAGACTTGACGGCCGAAGGCTCCGGCACCTACCAGATGGATTGGACCATCTACCAAGCTAACGAGAAGAAGTACACCCTTCAAAACGAACGAATCGAGCGACTGAAGCAGTGGATCCTGAAAACCACCAGTCCACACTTTTAACACACCTCCTGTGATCCAATCCAGCCGATTACGCAATTTTATGCAGCCCTGAAAGCACAGGCCGGAATCAGTGACGAAGAGGCTCTACACGACGCTAGAGAGGCCTATCAATTGGCTACAAAGCCACTACTTCGAGCTCCAGCTCTACTCCCTATCGCTAGGTACAGGCTGAAGATTCCCTGACCTTCTTGCTGTCTGCTACAGCAGCTCCACCTCGACCTTCCCATCACTAGGTCCACGCTGAAGGATTTCCTTGATGTTGTCAACAATAGGCGGAAAGGGCGAAACGTAAACCACGCCGAACGCCACCGAGCCTTTAGCCACGGCTGTGACCATACCTACGGCTTCTGCATTGCCGTTGAGCACAAGGGCACCCGAGTCTCCGCGACGGGCAAACGCACTGTCTTCTCCCGGGCGAACGACAAGAGCTTTACCCTTTACTAGGATATTCCGCTTGCCGTCAGGTCCGTCTAAGATGTAATTGATAGTGACGCTAGCGTCAACATGATGAAATTGTCCAACCGTGTGGCCTGTCGTGCGGCCAATTTTGAACAGATAGGAGCCCTTTGTAGGAGCTGCTATGTGCTCTGCGCGGGGTGTCCAGTCTGTCTCATTCCAAGCCTCAGGGTTGAGATTTGTCTCGAATATCGCGCGGCTGGAAGGCAAGGGGATCTGCATACATATTAACAAGTGTCTCTAACAATAACAGCTAGGTAAAACCTACATTACGTAGCTGCTCAAATGAAAAGCGGTTTGGGTTGAGCTTGATAAGAGCCCAGTCTAGTATCCAGTGATCTTCACTTGCTCGCAGGCCTGAAGTTGCATATATGGTACCAAGAGGATGGCGAGATACTTTGCAGCGGAGCTTTTGGGCTTGGGCGGCTTGGGCGGCTTGAACTTGGGAAATTTCAGTGCTTTGGCTCTGGGTAACATTTTTGATGACATTTTCGGAAAATTGCCCCCAATAGAAGTTATCCCTCTCTGCAGGACAGACCACACTTGGCTTGTTGTTGTTGTTGTTGTTGCCAGGTGTGGTAGGCATCTTAGAAGCTGTAAAATGTTAGCAAAGATACAACTACTCTAGTTACTAAGAAAAGTCGCCTACAGGAGAGAACATGGCTGCAAGTTAAGGAAAAATACTGCGGCGTGCTGTCCGTCACGATGCGGAGAAAAGCACCAAGCGTTCCTGCGCCCTGTTGGTCCCCCGCAAGGCCAACACTCGAGCCGGACGGAGGAGACGCGTTATACGACATTGATTTGACTTCCTCGGCCGGATTCGCTTGGGAGGGCGGTATTCTCACCTCCGCCTGACCGCTGTTGTCAACAAGGGAGATGGCCTGTTCAGCAACCTCAATGGCAAGAGCGCTAAGTCGTTTGTCGTAGCTATATAGAGACAGGTTAGTGATATAGTTTAGACAAGCATCTTTTATTGCTCACCTTTCTAAAACGGCTGACAGCTCCACGATAGCTTGGATTGCTTCAGATGGCGTTAGTGAGCCTGGGAGGACGGTGACGAGCAGGCTCAGCTCTGTGGAATTGCCTTCAAAGCCGATGCGGTACGCGCAAAGAGATGTAACGACGTCAGGTTGGATACGGTCTATAGCTGCCCGAAGCATGCCGCGGAATGTATCGTCGGCATCGCCACAATCGAAAGCCTCGCGGACGAGGTTGTCGAGTTCGCCGTTGATCAAACCGGCGACGACGCGGGGGTGAGAGCCAGCGAAAGTGTATGGAAGACCTCTTAAAGGCTCGCGAATAACGCCTCGCCGTGCCAGAAAGTCGTCACCCTCACCGCCGGAATAAGTGTCCATGTTGAGATGTGTAGGAGTGGCATTTTTACAATCTGCCAAAGAGATTGATGTGTTGAAATAGGCAGGCCATGGTAGATTGCTGCGCTAACGTGTTTGGGAATAGCGTGAATGGTAAGTGGGAGAAATTGCAAGCAGGACCAGGGAAGAATTCACATATTTGTGCAGGAACCATCTGTTCCTGACCCGTGATCAACGAAATTTTCAGCAAGAGCTACTTGGGATGAAAAGGGCCCTTGGCGGTGATAACAACATTTTAGATTCGCTTGCGTGAAAGACGAGAAGGAAAGAACATTAACTCTTCCATACACTTCCGATACGTCGTTCCCCGAGCCCGACTTCCCTTTCGGCAAGCCTAGAGCCCTCCTCCCCACGCTGGTAGGCGAGGTGAGATACACTCGTTGATTCACACTCGAGCAGCTGGAGGCCAAGTACCAGGCCTATCTCACCGAGTCGGACGGCCAGGTGCCCGTGAGTCCGCCGCCAGGTTCACACATTCAGCATGGTACCCCGTCTTGTCTCTATATATTCAGCAGAAGCCAGCAACATCGGCCATTTGGGTAATGGCTTGTCGCATGATCTCCTGTTACTTCGTCGGTGTTGTGGTTTCATTGTGGACTCTTACCTGATTGAGTCAAATATTAGGGAGGAGGCTCGGCTGAAGGTCGAGGCCGAGAAGGAGAAGGAGGCGGATGGCGCTGCTCTGCCCTGGAAAACAAAGAAGGCAGAGGAGGGAAAGGAAGGAAAAAGAGGGAAAAACTGGAAAGAAAGGGCACCCCGATGGCATGTCGCTCAAAGCGCTTGTCATGAAGAAGCTTGGTCGGTCGATGCAAGGGGGAAAGGCCAGCCAATCGCATCACTGGAGTCTTTCTGAATTGATTGATGACTGGTTTAGAAGGCCAGGGATTGCTTGATGAAGTAGAATCTTGATGAATTTGCCTTCAGAATCCACTTCTGATCCACAGCGAAGACGCTGAAGATGTTGGGGATTGAAGCGTGTGTGCAAAAGTGCCCCTAAACTCTCTATCTTAGACCACCCCTTGGTGTTGACGATTGCTGCGCTGATGCTGCCCCCTGACTAAGCGATGCATTCCTTCTTCGCCAAACGGACGAGGGCGCGTAATAAGGCCATTGCGGCGTTGTTGTTGATGTTGGTTAAACCTAGAAAAGAGTACCAAAGCCGAGTCCTCTTTGACGGCCTTAATCTCGGTCGCTGTGGCTCTATCATCATGGGGTTGTTGAGTCATCACGAGAGGAAGATGCAGTCGCTCATCCGAATGGGGAGACCTTGTTTCTATGCCCTAGTTAACTGGTTGATTCGGTTCGTTAATCTCCAGGGCTTGAGATACATTACCGTCGAGGAGAAGGTGTTGATGTTCCTGCTCTTGATCTCCTAATGGATTAGCCATTGCTTGTTAGGGTTGGTTGCTGACTATAGTATCTCCACTAACGACGGAAAGAATTGGCCTGGCGGATGTGAGGCCCTCCCTCTCTCTCTCTCTTTCATGCATCGTATGTTTACGAAGCGCTTCAGCTAACAGTCTCACGGAACAGCGCTCTCCCCATCGTTACCAAATTAGTACCCGCTAGCTATCTAGGCGTCCGAGATAAGCAGAACCCTTGATCTGGCCAGCCCGCGCGGCAGAGACCTAGTGTTGGTTGCCCGACCATTGCGGCGCCAGCGCTGGCCCCAAGCTGGTGTGGCGGAACCATGCCAACTCATCTTAGCCTATAGGGCGGGCGAGCAAAGTCAAGTCTGCGGTACCTATACAAAGGCTCCATTTCCAGGACTGGACGCCCCTTTACTGACGGATGCTGAGGCAGACAACAAGTCCTACGCGAACGCAAGCATTCGAAGGGTGAAAGCACAGAAGACTCGGAGTCCAGGACGATATGATGCTGCACCGGCGATTTTTAAAAGAATCATGAAGGCACAAGAGTAGAATAAGCTAGCCCAGGCATTCTTAGTATCAGGGCTGGCCACCTTGTCAAGGTGTTGGTGTTCAAGAGGATAGATTTGTCTGTATGTCACAAGAACAATCGGGGTGGGAGCCCCTATTGATAGGTCGGCCGCGTTCCGGGTGTTCGTCCCGGCCGAGACGACGTGCATCTCCCGGGGGAATCTGTTGTCAGTCCAGTCTTCCGAATATCGCTGGATTCGGTATTCTTGAGGCATGCCCATAGTCGGAACCGGGCGGTGAAGACGAGGGCGAGCGTGGGGGAATATTCTGCATATTCGTGGTTGAGAACACATCAGCAAAGCGTGCCGACCCGGTATCTATTTTCGACGGTAGATGCGAACTCCTTGTAGCTCAGGAGCTTGACGCCTCGTCCTCGATGCCGGCACCAACAAACTGTCGCAGGACCGTCGCACCGCTTTCATCAAGTAGGACATCGAGACTCTTGAGGTATTTTTGGGGGTCGGGCTCGTCGGTCAGCATTTCGGCCAGCAAGTCGAGAACGCATTTCGCCATTCGGAGCGAGGTGCTGTATGGATGTTAGCGAAGGATGTGCCGTGACGATTAAAAGCCAAACACTTCCGATCGCCGGGAGTCTTCGAGAGCGGGCGGAAGGCCAGCGCACCCATCATCCCGGACGTCTTGAGTCTCGGGCTTCTGTTGTGGACACCTTTGGGGTTAAGGATGTGAGATGGCTGAGATCGTCGCAAAAATACCGAAATGCCTGAGGAGGGGCATAGACTGAGGTCTTGGTTTATCTGTGAGTTGTGTTTCATCCTATGAATTAATTTTTGAGATAAGATAGCGCTGTAACCTACGACAAAGCAATGTACTTGCGGCTATCACGTTAGGTCTGCCAAACGAGTTCCATTGATGCCGCCACAATGTTTCAATTTCAACGACAAAGCATTTTTGACGTATACACGATAGCCTTAGACTCGCATTGAATCAGTGGCGGACTGCACATGTTCGAAACAATGACGCCAAACCCGATTCCCATGGTAAACACCTAGCTTTAGATGCCACATTGCCGGCGTATGGCTCGCCTGGAAGCGAAGCTGCCGTGACAGAAGTCGGGAGCCATCTGGCCACACTCTGCATCCACGAAATATCACCTCAACAACCCGCTTGTGCTGAGATCCGAATCCTATTCAGCTATAGAGGTTCTGATCATTGACTACCGAAACCCGGAGTTCTGTCCCAAGCCAGCAACCGAGCTACCAGCCTCATCCCTGCTCTTCACCCAGCTTTTCCTCAAGCCTGATCTTCCTCATGGCCGCCTTTCTTTTCCGTACGCCCTTTCAATATCCTCCCTTGGCTTCGAATATCGGCCCTGCTCACTCTACGCATCGTCTGCAACATTCGAACCCTTGTGAAAGTGATGTGCTGGGAATCGATGGAATTACTACACCAGTTTTGGCTTCATAACTGACTCTCAATGATGTGGGATCCGTTTTTTTTCCCTTACCTCTTGAACTGCTGCTGCAAGGTTCTCGCCAGGAGCCTGCGTGACGATATCCTGGCGCGGCTACGGGTGCTTCTGGGCCGCGTTTCCCGGCACTTGGAGTGACATATGACGCTGATAGTACGCTTCGTACTCGACTGATTGAATGCCGACAGCGGGGTGCGTACGAAAGTATTCAACACCGTACTTGAAAATCGGGATAGTAGGGGTGTCAAATCGGTAGCGAACCTTCTCCCAAGCTAAAATATGGATCAGGTTGGGGGATACATCCTGAGGCTTCTTTCCCTGCGCATACAGCGCGGCGCAGCAGTGGTGCATAATTTCGTTCATGTAGTCCTCAACCTCGCGATAGGTGCGGAGGCTTCCACCCATCGGTCCCATAAGGAGCTGAACCACCTGGGATCAAGTAGCGTGGAAACTGAGCGAGAGCATGCTAGCCGATGTAGGCAGTTGCTAATCGATCGGCGGCACTTGCTGGTCGGCAGTTTGTTGCGCCATCTCGTTGACGCGGCGGTGATTGTCGACTGAGAAGATGCCGGTACCTGCTCCGGCGACCTGGCAGATGTACTTCCACAGTATGTAGTGGATGATCTCGATGCTGAGTTCCTCGGATAGAATGTTATTCACGTAGAAGAAGGCGCAGAGGTCGATCGTGGCCAGGACCATCTCGGCCTCGGCGTCGAGGTAGGTGGCGCGGCCCAGTCCCCCAGTCGTAACGCGGCATCACCAGCAACTCGATGACCCGGCCGCAGTAGTTCGCGAGCTTATATGTCAAACGAGATCTCACCAGCGGCTTTAGGGGCGGTCGCGAGGGCTGCCACAGTGACATCAGCGGAGGCGAATACTCAGCCATTGTCTCGCTTCGCAGTTTTCGGTTACGAGGAGTGGTTCTGGGGTATCGGGTTGGCGTTGAGAGGGAAAAGTCAAGGGGTAAGAGGAAGGCGGCAAAAACAAACACCTGCATCTAGCGAGGGACCCACCTAATCGAGCACTTTAGTGAAATCCTCCTTCCTCTTGGGAGTGAACTGCTTGGACCACTAAGTAGACAAGTATAGCGGATAACGGACGTAAAGTCTCGCTTTTGCTGTTCTCTTCTTTCCATATGTACTTTGTCTTAGGTTGCTGTTACTTCTCGCAGTGATAAGGCCGACTCTAATTTGCTGCCGGAGGAAATTCTTAAGTTTCAATGTATAAGAAACAGAGAAATGTTAGAGCCAAACGTGCATAAAGAGTTAATCCCTCAAGCCTGCTAGCTAAAACTCTCAATACATCCAGCCCCTTCGCCTGGACGGCTTTCCTACTAGCAGAGACAACTTAGCTAGCCACCTCAAATCCCCATCCTCTAAGCAACCATACCTAGTGGCCAAACTTCTAAACTAAAAAGGCCTACCGTCTAAAAGAATACATGCTCCCTCTTAATTCTCGGCTTGCTATCGGAAGGCGAGGTATTAGGTGTCTTCTCAGACTGGCTAAGCTTCCTACTACCAGTTAGGTGTCCCTAGTGCGTGATGGTTTACCTTTCTTCTCTTATGTTAAGTCTTCTTGCCCTCTGCCGACTGGGTTCCTCGTTTCTTTAAATTTCTACTTGACTTACTCCCGCCATTCTGCTTCTCCTTCGGAGCTGCTGGTTAAGTATGGGAGAATACAGGTTGTTAATGATGGGCCTTGTGATGTTAGTAAGAAGTGCTGGCTTGTAGACACGATTTGAATGTCAACATCAGACGTCCAACTCGCAAATGAGTTGAAGACTTAACATCCTTTTAGTGTGCTAAGATTTCGGTCTTCGCTTTCATGTAATTTGCCAAAAGGACAAGTCTCTTCGGCGCGCTGGAGCCGTTCTCGTCTGAGACGCGGATCATAAACGACTCAGTGTTCAACATTGGAGTGTGAGGGCCCAGCATGCGTCCTTCCGCCAGCTGCCAACGTTGGGCATAATCTATGTACTTATCGGAAAGCCTCGTCCCATTATACCGCCAATGAACAAGCTCTTCATGCCAAGGGAACTGAGATCCAGAAGCTGCGTAGATCTAGTACCATAACATGTAGTAAAAGTACTCCACGCAGACTAACTTTGGCGCGTCTTTATCGTTATAGAAGAGTTCATAAAGATCTAGCCCCCCCCACGGGACTACGGCTGCACGCCCCGCCGATGCACCCCCAGCGGCCGGCCTCGCGATGATGAGACGGCACGTCAGGCAGTCCTGGGCCGCCGACCAGCAATCGTGGGTCCAAACCTTGTATCAAGTTGCTTCCTCCGTTGCAGTCCAGCGTGTGTGGCGGAGTCTGGATTTGCAGAACCACCTAAACCACTAAGTCCTTCCTGATACAGAAAAACAGAAAAACTTCCCGCCCAAATCCCTCCAGGTCTTCACCAATAATCGTAGAAGTTACTGAGGTCCCATTCGCCGTCCGCACCATCGCCCTCCTTGTCCATATATGGCTTTACCGGGTACTGCTTTAGGTTTGCAATATCCTGCGATGTGTGGCGGCGCTTGAGGACTGCGTTGGCCGTTGAGCTCTTCTGAGACCGCTCCCACAGAAGCTGTCTTCGGAGAGACTCGGTCAGCTCAGTGGCGAGCATGTCACGGCGTATTGTTCTCGGAGAGAGCGCTGCCGGATAGTTTATGCCTGTAGCAGTCACCCTGATGGGTTGCGCAGACGACCGGGGGACTTCATTGATCGGAGGTATTGGTGGCGTGCCCTGCTTTATCATGAGTACTGCTTCGTCTGAGTCGTTTGGCGAGTTGAACATTAAGGGGCCTTTAGGCGTGTTACGAGCGCAAGGCAGTGTAGAAGTCGACTGCGACGCGTTGTTACCGAGTCTTTGCTGCGTAAGTGTAAGGGTAATTAAAGATTGACGAGACGTAAGGTCGGGCTTCGAGTCGACACGTAGGAATTTGTTGCCGTCGGCGCTCAACTTGCCACTCTCCTCAACGTCTTCCCGGTCGTCGTCATCGTCATCGTCAATAGCGCTTTCGTCGACGTTGCTAGTATTGGATTTCTCGCCATCGCTGATCGCTGAGGTCGGGTATGTTTGTGTGACGGCCTGGAACGACGCAGTCTTTTGCCTCCTTGATAATGAGCTGTGTCTAGCTTGCTCCATCTTTTGGGCAGGGGCGTCGTGGGGTTCCGGGATGGCGCTTGAGGCAGTCACCTGCACAACCTCGGGGGCACGCCCAGCGAGCGGTGGGCGAAAGCCTCAGGTGAGAGATAATTTCGGAATTCTCACAAGGCGACTCTGTCGTTTGAGGCGCGAACTGGACTGCTTGGGTGGGAGTAAGAGCTCGGGTGGGGAGACAGAGCGGCCTTTAAGACACTTAGCAGGATACGGAGGTAGATCCAGGCGTCGATCAAGCTTGGCCATGATCGTGGGTGTCAATCATGGAGGCCCTCGTGGGGGTGATCTTGACCGTGAATGAGGCAACAGCTCGGGATGGTGAGGATGCATTCTCCAACCGTCCTCCAAGATACCCGGCCAATGTCCGGCCACTGCTGTTTGGCTAGCGTGGGTGCCTGTCTCAGAAGTCCTTGCCGCTAATGCCCTCCACTGCATAGCTCAGCCGCCCCCTCCCCAGTGGCCGTCAGACACGGCTCAGCCGTACCCTCAAGAACTGGCTGGAACGGAGATCGAACTCGCTACTACGGGGTACTGGATGCTGGGCCCTGGCCGCGCATTTGGATGGGCCATTTCATTTGCTAAAAGGGTGGACAACTTCACGGTGTCTCTTGTTGCCACCGGGGAGCTGTCCGCCCAGTGCCGGGGGAACTTACATGCAGGAGGCTGAGGTTGCAAAAGTTGGGACTGAGACACTCGCTTCACCTGCCCCCCCCTCCCCAGGCAATTGCGGCATTCTGGGCGAGACCTGCATTCTGGGCGTTGAGACCTGCATTCTAGGCGTTGAGACCTGCATGCTGCGGGGGCCGGCAGGGTTCATTGGAATGTGAGCATCGGCTTTTTCGGATGGCTGGGTTGATGACGTGGCCGGTGCCAGGAGACGAAGGGCTGCATGTACCTACCTGCCTTCAAGACCTGGCAAAGGTCAAAAAGAGTTGCATAAAACCGCTCCAGGTGTTGCGTGGGAGGAAAGCATGCGGCGTCAAATTTCCAAAGGCAGAGCTGGGTAACTTATGGACTGTGGTGCAAGGCACCAAAGACCAGAATAGCGCCGAGCAAATTCCAGTGAGAGGGAGTTGGTATGGTTCTGATTATCCGCAGTCACGCAGGTCAATTTTCGGTCTGCAGATAGCTTGATCAGACCTCGGGGTAGGCTGGCCAGCCCTTCAGGGGTATCCAGGGGCAAAGTAAACAAATATTTAACCCTAACCCTGTAATGCGAGTACACAAGGCTGGCGACTCATTTGGGGCTTGGGTTTCGCCGTCTCCTCGTTGAGGGGCGTGCAGAAGTATTGCGCAAAAGTACATACCGGCTCGTGTACACCTTAAAAACAAGGGGTGTGGACAAGGAGCCACAGCTTTCTCAGTGAGGGGTCACAAGTATGAGTTGTCTGAGGGGCAGCGATTTGAGCCGCATTGCGAGCTGCCGGGTGAGGGGCACCCGGTGCTTGAGCGCAGGCGGTGACTCCAACACCAACCTCTCTAATTTTAACAGAGCCGACCAGCCCACCTCGAAAACACAAACCAGTCGCTTGACATCAGACGCAATGTGCAAGGGGAAAGGCAAGGATAAGGAACCTGGCAGTTAGCGCCCTGCATCAAGAGCCCGGTACGACCTTCGCCAGTGGAGGTACTGTATCGGCCGAACTGGGAAGCAGCGCTGGCTCGCCACAGTGGCAGAGAAAAAGCGGACGCAGTGGCAAATGTGCAAATGAAGCAGAAGAAGGACAGAGCTCAGAGCTCGCATCGCCGCCGCTCCAATTGAACACACACTTCAGCTTGCAATTACCGCGTTTCTGGTTGACTACGTGAAATTCGAAATTCCACAACCCGAGCCCCTGCCGTGTAAAGTCTAGACCCAGGGGAAATAAAAAGAGTGCGCATCCATTTTGTAACAGAACCGGGAAGCATACTATAGATACCGCGCTCCTGGATCCCGGACACCGGATCCCGGGTGCCGGCGGGCGGCTGCTATCCGGCGTGACTCGGTGCAGCTGGGCTGGTGCGCCGAAGGCAGCGCCTACCGACACACTCTGCTTTCCAATGCCGACATCCTATTTCTCGCCACTCCATTCCACGGGGATGCTACGAAGCAGCACCTCATGCGACCGTAGTACCCTGGTCTTCTTCCAAGAAAGCTACTCCCATCCGCCAAGTACCATATCCTCCCATGCTAGCTGAGAAACAGACTAATTGACTCTATCCAAGTGGGATGGCTCAAACCTCACTAGCTCATCCTCCGCGCCCGGCAACAGCGCCCACGCAGCTAACAGTTGGACGAAGTCTTTTCCCCCATGTGGAAAGGGCTGTCCTTGTAACTGCGGAAGCCTTGCGGGAAGGTGACAATGCTATATACAGTATGTGAGAAGCGGGGCTGGGCTGGTGTCGGTACGTTACAGAAGGTGAAAGCTCCGCGTTCTTTCCTTCCGAGGTCAGCCAGGCCCGCGGGCTGATGACCACGCCTTTGTTCCCAGCCTTGAGCTGGCTGAAAACGCCGCAGTCGTACGCGGCACGCATTTCCTCCGGAACGTCAGCATCCCTAGGGTAGAACGGCGCCGGCCACACAAGAGACGCGACCGCATCGCCTGGTTTAAGTATTTTGGAAAGTTGTTTGAGACTGCTCCTTGTTCGCGCGATACGGTCCACGGTGGTGGTGAGAATGAGACATCGTCCGGCCGTGGAAGCCCCAAGGCGTTTCTTCAAGCGGGCGTACAGTTTCTTGCCGCCATTCTTCGTCGCGGAGAGGCCTTGTCATGTCACCCTCTTTACGGTATCTGGTTCGAGACCGTCGGCCAGAGAGTCAAAGACAGAGTCTATGACTGCCGGAAGAGCTGACAGCTGCTTGCTAGCAGCGGTCCGGGCTTGTCTGCGAGTAGACAACCTGCTGAGCAAGATGACGGTATCGTACCCGCCTCTCCTGACCAAGCCGTGGAAGACGGCTTTGATCCCAGTTACCTGCTTATTGTTCCGGGGTAGCTGGGCAAATGATCTTAGAGCCTGAGCCCGGGTAGTTTGGAATATGGCGTGTTTTGATATGGCCAGCGCTGATTGAGATGTGTTAGTGAGTGATGTAATGGCAGAGGTCTGGGAAGGATAACTTACAGCTCTGAAGCTCCTCCTTGTCTTGTTGGATCGTGCTGTTAGAGGCGAGGACGTCTCTCTAGCCCCCCTTGTCGTCGATGGTGAGTACCCCTGCGGGAGCGAGGGACCGGAGGCGGTCGACATCCCCCAGGAGTCGGATGACGCGGTTTAGGCTCGTCGTTAAGATATAGTCGCCGGCGTTGATGCGGGTCCCAAGCAGTGTATCCGATAACGGGATGGCTACTGCGGAGCCGGTCGTGAGGATCACCAAGATCCGTGAAAACCGTGGTAGATAGGGTGCGGAGCGTCTGATGTGCTGAAGGAGGCGGACAAGCTGCCTTATCACGGATGCTATCCAACAATCATACCACGAAAACCTGCAGACGAGAATTAAGGTGGGGCCTGTCGCCCTGCTATCCACCAGGTCGTCAAAGCTGGCCTTGGCCATCAGGGTGGTGCGCTAATAGGAGGAAGGGCCGCGTTTACAGCCAAGCACTGTGTATAAAGTCTGGCTCCCAGTCGGTTAAAGTCTGCTGGACGACCGGCTGATTGATCTGGACCGCCGGCTAGGAGATATCGCTAGCCATAAGGGATAGGCCAAATCGACGTGCGAGATGCGTCAAGAAGAGCTTAACCACTTCCGTTGCCATCTCATCACTCGGCTTAGCTTCACAAAGAATGGCGTGGAAGCCTTTTGAGAAACTACCACTCCATTTTTGGGACTGATAATCAGGACTGGCCAGAACCTGGCTGCTGCGCTGGGATTTGAGCCTAGATGATGAGTATCTAGAGAGTAGGTCGGAGCGCTTAGTTGTGTAGCCCGGCGAAAAGTACCAGCTGCTCGGTTGGAACATTCCCCAGCAGTTAGAACTATCGCCTAACGCTTGACACGCTGCCGGCCTGGGAAGGCAGGAATGCCTTCGAACCCTCGGGGGCCGGGCGAGTGAGTGAGAGCGTCCTTTAAGTCGGCGTCCTGCTGGAAAGCGTTCGAGTTGACGATATGGTCTAGCGCCCCGAGGACGGTCAGCTGCAGTGGATCGGAGACGCCACTCTTGTCAGGTAGCGGGAGAAGGCCATCAACTCCACAACACGCCTCCCCTCCGTCGCTCCGCGAGATTAATCACTCTATTACAGACGCGGAGTCTTGCCGCCGCAAACATATGGCGTGTCGGAGGATGAGCGACATGAAACACCAGGGATTGGCCCACTCTTTACGCTTTGCTGTCTTCCGTGCCTGTTTAATCCAAAGCCGCTGCGGCGCACGTAGGGCCACGGGGAGTATCGTGCGCCACCAGCTGCCAGTGGAGATATTTAATCTCCTCTGGGCCTCGATAACGACGTCGAGGCAGATACCGTCGCCTTCTGCCCAGCGGTCCTGAATCTGGGGGTCGTCATCCTCGGTCCTCTTCACATGCTCGAGGAAGGTCGCCCATCGATCGCTGCTGACATGGAACGCCACGGTGATCTCAGAGCCGATGAAGCCTCGAACGTCTAGTTTATCAGCTGGTAGGGAGCTGCGTCTGAGTATGCTCTGCGCCAGCTTGCGGACCTGGTCCATCGTGGCGTGTGTGCACGCCCAAGCCTGTTCGACCAGATTGCGAAAGTATTGGGCGGCCTCGGTTTCTTGTCTGGTCAGTATTGAGGTAGCGTGGATGTAGATAGCAGGACATGTGCTGGACGTACCTAAAGATGTGTGGCCTTTGCCGTTTGAGACGGGCGCATCCCTGCCTGCGTTGGAAACTTCGCCCGGGGGTGTATAGCCCTTGGTGGAGGTGGAGGGTGGCTCCGGCTTGTTCTCGTCGTCGTCAATATCGCAGTCACGCGAGCGATGAGGGCCGAGGGAGGTGCCGTCATCATTAGGGTCGAAGCCTGGCAAGAAGCTGTTATCGTCACCGCTGTTGGTGTTGATGTCGCTGTCATCGCCGCCCTCGTGGTCCGGCAGGCGACGTGAACTGAATAACTCATCGTCGTCGTCGGAGTTGGTGTCGGATGAGGGTTCTTCGTCCTCGTCAGAGTCTGAGCATTCTTCTTCGTGGTCTTTCTCCGAGTCGGAGTCGTCTTCCCAGTCGGAATCTTTCGTGTCGTCGATGAAAAAGTTAAAATCGATTCAAGGCTCTGCGTCGTCGACCTTGGGTAGGTCTGCTGGGCCAGTCCGTCGCGATGCTGCCATCTTCCGATTTTAAAGGCGGAATGGCAGATGAGTGAAGTATGAAGTTGGTAGGTAAGACGTGTGAGACTAGGAGGTGAAGAGGGTAAAATCGGTTGAGCTGCTGGTGTTTGTGACTGGGGTGATTTCCAGATGTTTATATTGGAGGCAGCGGACTTGTTCAAGACTTGGTTGGCTTGCTAAAGTGGCTGTCGAGTCTAGGGTGTCGAGCCTTGGGTGTGAGATTCGTCTTTGTTCTGAAGACTCGTCCTTTGTCCTAAATGTACCCCTGAGGCTGGAATCCGGGGCGCAGAGCGTCTCCCTTGAGATCTAAGCGTGAGTGGCAGCCTACCCTGCGGCTTTCTTGGTCCCAACTGTAAGCCTTATAAGCCTAGGCCATGATAACTGCCTTTGGGTGCGTCTAGGGCGGGGAGCGTCTGCCTTGGGATCTAAGCGTGGGTGGTAGCCTACCCTGCGGCCTTCATGAACCTGACTGCAAGCCTCGCGACCTAGGCCATGATAACTGCCTTCAGTCGCTCTGGGGCGGAGAGTATTATGCCTTGAGATCCAAGTGTAAGTGGCAGCCTACCCTGCGGCTGGCAGGTGGAGCACGAACCGCTCGTTCTTGGTCATGTCCTTTCCCGACGCGAGGCCGTCGACCCCGAGCTTGTCGGCCAGCGTGAAGGACCGGTTCTCGCCGTCCCCGTCGGCCAGGAAGCCGTCCATCAGGAGTTGGACGAGCGCCGAGTGAAAGCGGCCGATGTAGGCGCGTCGGTCGTTGGAGAAAATCGCCGACGGACTGAGGGGGCTCGACGACCCAGGTAAACCTGTTGAACGGCAGGTGCAAGACGAGGCGAGCCATCTCGTGGCCGAACAGGAGCCGGAGGAGCTCCTCCCCCACCCTCGCCTCCATGCGCCACTGCAGCTCCTGCACCCACTGGAAGTACGTCAGTGCGGGCCGGCCGAGATCTCGCTGGGAGCCGCTTACCTTTTGTATCATGCGCTCATGGCGCCACTCGTGGATTGTGCCCATCATGTAAGGGAGGAACCATCTCATCTTGAGCTTCTGGCCTATGCGAATCACGCGGCTGAGGAACTGTAGGATGGTCGCTACATTTCACACAAACGACGGCCCAATGCCGTAATGGCATTGGTGATGTAAATTCAGCCCAGTGCTCGATATCGACGAGTTGAGGACCATGATGTCGACTGGGTTCGCCGGTCGATTCCATTCGTCCGCAACGTCGTTGCGCTTGCTCAGAGGCATATCGGCATGGATCGACCGGACCTGGAAGCCCGCCTTGACGTGCATTGCAACCACCTCCCTAGAAAGCAGTCAGCACCACGCCCAATCTCGTTACAAGGGTTCCCGCAAGGCTTGACGCACTGCTGCATGTGGGGGTTGTTCGTCATAACTAGCACCTTGGCGTCCGCCTCCTCCTCTCTGATGCGGAGGAACTGCTCAAGGAGATATGTTTTGATCGCTGAATTGAAGGTTGTGTAATGCACCGCGGTCAGGCGACCCGCTGGAGGAATGTGATCCTCCTGGGTATTCAGAGTGGCGAACGTGAAGCTAATTCCACCATCCGCACAGCCATTTTGGATGGTGTCCCGAGCTTCGCACCGCCTCCGCCCTTAGGCTGCTCCCCGACATGTCGCTTCTTCCGGCGGGGGGCCGCAGCCCTGTTCGGGCAGACATCGTTGAGCTCCTCCTCGGTCAAGCGGTCGAGGGCAGTTTCCACCCCCAGCATGTCCCACGAGTGCCGGCAGAACGCCCCGATGTCCAGCGCTCGAACCAAGGCAGGGCCCGGCGCCGTCTTCTTACCGGCAGCGATACCCTCGTTGACCAGGTTGTTGAAGTCAATATCGGCGTTAGCCCCCTTCCCGCCACCGTTAAGAAGGTCATCGGTTTCTGTGACAATGGCTTGGTAATCTTTGCCGAAGCTTAGGAGAGCCCAGGTAATCTCCGAAGGCGGGATGTCGTCCATCGGGAAGCAAAGCTGACCGTTAGGGAGCTTCGTGGGGGTGTTCATGCCCCTATTGATGGTGAACGCCCCATTAGCACAGAGGGTCCTCTCCGTGTCCTAGTCTAACTTCCCCTCCCCGACGTGCTTGATGTTCTTCTGGACCGCAGGGCACAGAAGCCACCAATTCATATCCCACCTCTCATGCATGGCTCGGAGCTCCGCGACGATGGGGTCGTTGTCAAACCGGTGGGTGTAGAGTCTCCGCGATCCGGCCGAGTACGTCGGGAGTAGCGCATCACCCAGGTAGTCCCCTAGCAACTGCTCCTCGCGGTCCTGCCACATATCTTGGATCTTGGACGTAACCTAGGCCATGTTCGTAATGCCGATCCAATCGGCGTCGTCAAGCTCGGTGCCTTGTGTCTGGATGCGAGCCGCTCCCCGGGTGGTGTCGGCCCCTGGGCCTGCGCTCTGCCACTTGGGGATTGGCAGCTTCGACCTGAGGGTCCTCCGAGCGTTTCGATCCTCGGTGCTTTGCGCCGGCGTGCGAATGGTCCCCTCTACGTGGTTGGCCCCCCTCTCCCTATTCTCCTCTAGCGTGTTCCTTGGCTCCGCGTTGCCCTCGATCGCTCTAAGCCCGTACGGCGAACAAGGAAGGTCGTGTGTGTCGGGAAGTTCAGGTAGGCTCTGAGGACGGTTAGTCGGGTAACGATCAGAAGCATCTTGCCGTACCTTGGTCGACCTGCGATCCTCCAATATGCTCTCCTTCACTGTATGTCGAGCGGCAAGCTCTTCCCACTCGATAGGCGATAGCAGCCCGTGTGGCGAGCAAGGAAGGTCGTGCGTGTCGGGAGGTTTGGTTATGCTCTGAGGATAGTTAGTTGGGTGACGATCAGAAGCATCTTGCTAAGCCGTACCTTAGTCAACCTGCGATCCTCTTATGCGCTCTCCTTCTCAATGTGTCGGGCGGTAGGCTCTTCCCTCTCGATGGGCGAGGGCAGCCAGCTGCGGACGATGTGGAGCTGCGTGCCCCAATAGGCGAACTTCAGCGATTTTTCCAATCCGGAGGGCGGGTCGGTGTTTCCTGGCTGTCGCGACATGATCGCTGGCTGGGTGGGGATGTGTGGTGTTGATGAGATGTTCCGCCCTACGGATGCAGGTGGTGCCGTCGGGAGCAGACAGCGTTGTTGCTGCGCTTCCGATGCCCTATGCGGTGTCAACCCGCGCGGGTGACAAGGACAAAGCAGCGGTAACAATGCTTTATCTGAGAGCCGTGGGCTTTCTGGCCAGCCGTGTGAGGCGCGATAAGGCACCCGCCTCGACGGTGCGCGTAAACGAAGGGTCGAGACTGAGCGGGCACTTACTCGAGACTGTAACAAAGACTGCCGATACACGAGACGCCGACGCGATGCACACATCGATCATCAGACTACCTGGAGCCAAAAAAAACGACACGCGCACAAGATAGCGACGAGCACAAGACCATGGAGAAGATAAGTACGACAAATTTGGCCGGCCTTTCAACCTGAAGAGGCACATGATGAAGCAGCACCAGCGCGACCTAGACACCGGCGCCTGGAACACGTTCATCAACCTCTCCGCCCCGTCGATGCGCTCTGATGGCGCGGAAGCAGGCGTCAGCACGCACCTCGAGCCCGGACGGCACGGACGGCAGCGAGAGCTTGGAGAGCTTCGGGGCGAGCACCTGGGGTTACGTCTATGACGAGCACGCAGGCGAGATAGCACCCGAGCTCGGAGCTAACACGTCCGCGGTGAGAAGCTTGCGCATCAAGCGCGACCGTGCGGACGACGATGCGTGCCAGGGTCCCTCCCCGAAGAGGCGGTGCGCAGGACGTGACACCTACAGCGGCGCCATGCCTGGGTACCCCGTCAAGCCGTCGAAGAAGGGCAACCAGCAGAGGGCGGTTGAGTGGTTGTTGGAGGATGCCAGGACCCAGCTGTATGTGCATGTCAAGGCGCTGATGGCGTCGAGGGGAGTCTCGACGGCAGGGGAAACATGGGTCCTCCTGCCGATGGCGTGGCAGTTCTCCAGGCCGGCGAGCGTGATGTCCCGGCTCTCGGAGGCGACGTGCCCCAAGGCCAGCGATCCGCGGATAGTAGGTGCGACGTCCCCCCGCACCCGCCGTCCCGACCGCGTTTCCACGGCTTCCCGACCTTTGAGCACCGGGTCCCCCTCGAGTTGTGCCCGCGGTCGCCGATCGTGCTCCGCGAGGGAGCCGTCGCGAAGGTCTCCCCGACGGACGGGCCGATGCTGAAGCCTGACCTGACGTGTATGCTCTGCAAAGGAGGGATCCGGTCTTTTGGCGGTCTTGTCGTGTACTTGTTACAGATCATCGGGCACTCGAAAGTTGATTGTGCCGACCGGCTGGAGGAGGTGTGGAGGGGCGCTGGCTTAGATTAGTGGCTTGAATGGAAGAAAAGAGGCGCAGCAATTCGCGGCCAGAGAGCGCTACCTCTCTGACATCGGCCAAGAAGGTACGTTCGTCCTTTCGCCACGCCCCAAGGTCCATATCTAACTACTCTCTAACAGGACCCTTCTCAGCTTCTAACGTTCCCGCTTCGTCGTTCCTCACCGTACGCGCTATCTGGCCCGAGCGAAAGCCGGCTGAGAACACACTCCCAGACTTACTTACAAATAAGATGCTTCGCCGTGAATATGCCGACTGCGCCCAACATCTTTTGCAGACCGGCACGCTGGGGCTGGGGAAGCTGGACGCCCTTATGGATCTGATCTGCACCGCTATGCCGAGCACCCCGATACGGACGACCGAGAGCCTGGGAGATCGGCCTGGCCCCTTTGTGCACCTTGTCAGCTTTCACAACCTCCTGAACCGCTGTCTCCTCCCATGCTCGCGGCAATACGAAACCCCAGCTCGACTCCTCGACGCACCGAGACCCCAAAGATTTGATGAACAGAGGGGTGGTCAGCAGCCAAGCCATGTGGAGGAACTAGTGCACCGCCGGGCTGATTGGAGGAGGGCTGATCACGACTTGCCCGCTGCTGAAGCTGACACCGGGCGAGGCGGCTTGGAATTACCGCCCATTGCTACCACCGCCGCTGCCGCTGCCGCTGTCGCTGCCGCTGCAGCAGACGCAAGCGAAGCCGATACCGATCCATCTCGGCCTGCTCCGCGCAGCCCAACTGAGACCTTAGTGATGGATCTCCTCATCACTTTGCTCTCAGCCATCGCGGCACAGATACAGCCGTCTTCTAAAAGGCCGGACTGCATAGCTAACGCCTTTGAGCAGACGTTGCGGTTCGGCTCGGTGCCCGGCACCGATAAACCCGCGGCGTTTCGCGCTCGTACCGATGGTGGTATCTCGTTCAGCAAGGCTCGATCCCTATTACCGGCCATCATCTTTGGGGGAAATGCACCTTACCACACGCTTATGATTGCTTAGGACGCAGACGAAATTTTTATCAGCACTAGCTCTTACACCAACGCGTACCGCAGATACTTGTTCTCGCCGACGCCGGCGACCGTTCGACCCCGAACTATCGATACAACCGACATGCTGGAGATTCAGGAGTTTGGCCCGTTCAGCATCAGCATAAGAAGCCATCTTCAGCTGCTGGTACATGGGCTGCTAGAATCTAGCGCGGGTGTCATGATTAAGCCTACCTGGAATGAGATGGCCAGCGACGACGAGAGCGATGAGATGTAAGCAGGTATGACCGTGACGGTATTGCGCATTGCTATTGGAGTCCCTGGTGGAGGGCATGATGGGGGCCTCTGCCGTGTTAATGCAGACCCCTACGACTTGTATCTTGGACCTGCGACCGTGCATCCTTGAACTTGTGACCGTGGCATACGTTGGAGTTGGAGATGAAAATTGCAGTGTGTTCACGCCATCAAGAGTGCAATGTTCTGACACCGTGGCTACATCCGTACTACCGTTCCCTGTCACCGAAAAGGACAACTGCCTTTCCAGCTAACAGACCGTGCAAGATGAGGCCGAAGACTCTTCACGTGTGTCTCCATCGTGCAATTGATCGTCTTGCCACAACCCGTTTTTGAGACCGGCGTGGATGCAGACCAGTTTCCGACCGATTGCTCCGGTTGCATTTCTGGTCCCTTCCGCCGGTCGCTGCCGTCTCAATGTCCTCAAGTCACATTTCCAGTCTGATGATGGAACTCTCGCCAATCGCATCTCCAATGCCCGACCGACCAGGCGCGGCGTCACCCAATCGTGCCGCCATGATGTTTCTGTTGCTTCCTCCGCTGAAGCTGTCGGTCGTTGACGCTCTCCCGCTGCGCTCGGCGATTCGAGTTCTCACAAAGGTAGCTATCTGAATAGCCTAGAATGAAAGAATTCCCCCTATTGTTAGTGACTTTGGGATCCAGGTCCGAAAGCTGTTTGTCATGGCGGTCCCACAGTGATTCAGAGCTAAAACATCAAACGAGAGCTAGCGTCTACATTAGAAGAAGCGTAGCTACGGGCCCTACCGCTCGTTTTGGAGTTCTAGTTGACGTGGCTGACTCTGAAAGTGGTGAAATAGACAAGATTACTTTCTTACCCCTGACGTACTTCTTCTTTACTCAGGTACTTGGACAGAGCATCCCTTTTGCCTGGCCCGCTCGACATGGCTGACTGTAAGGAATCCCTTGTGCCCCACATCCTGTGACGAAGCTGCCCCCTTTCCGGGCGGCACCTACCCCCCGTTTACCTACTACATTGGCAGCTTTAAGCAGCCTATCGCAGCCAAACCTCTTCCCCTGGTACGGACTTTGTTCACGCATCCTACCATCGACTCTCCGTCATCACGTCTTCTCGCTATACACTATACTATCGCCCACATTCTTCATCTCTCTGCGGCCGGTGACTACATAGATAAGGTTCTAAGCGATATGGAAGAGGGTGTTGTGCGTGGGGATGGCTTAACCCAGCTGGGGCTCATGGTGCAGCTGGCCTTGAGCGTCTAAAGCCAGGTTGCTTGTATCAGGGATGAAATTAGATACATCTCCAACTACTATTCTGGCAGATTCTAGAGCCTTTGTTTGGACGGTGTTCTAGCCTCTAGCCAGAACCGCCCCCTTCTTTCTGGCAATAGTCCTGATAGATGATAGATAGATGGCATTATATTACTACTAGAGTAAATACAGAGTTATAGGTAGACAACTAAACTATAGTGTAGCCTAACTATACCCGACTTGACACTATATGTCAGCTTACTGCTCTTCAGGCTTTTCCTCGGGTGTAGCCTTGCCCTTGTTAGCGTTACGAGAGAGAAATTCGTTCCACGTGTCGTCATCGTGAGCATGAATCGACATGACGCGCGTGCCCGATGCTGTATGGTAGCTAACGGTAATGACGTCCTGATCATCGCTCTCATCTTTCGCCGACTTATGTGGAGTGCACCCCCTAGCCTCTGTTAGCTGGTGTCGAACTGCAGCGGCAGTTCTTGGCGCTCAGGCGCGCAGGCGCCTTACCGCTCCAGGCTTGGCTGGAGCGCAGGGGCCTTGGATCATGTGCTCTCCCCACACACAGGGAGCTTCCATTTGTATATAACTGGGGAGTGCTTCGCACTCCCCTTTTCTACCAAATCAAGTCACTTTGCAACTGCACTTCCGCTGCTCCTGAGCCCCTCGTTCCTCAGTCAAAACGTTCCACAGCTGGTCATCCTTGAACATACAACGCTACGGTGCCTACTGGATCCTGGCTTCGGTAATATTCGGATACTTGGTATGCAGTGAGCGATGATGTGATTATAAGGGGGCGGAGAGAGACGGAGGGCAATTACCTCGGCTTCAATGGATTTACTAGCTAGCTCGACAGTTTTCACAAACTTGGACGGGAGTTGGCTTAATGAAGTGCTCCCACGGTACTTGACGAGGAGGGCTGCCGAGCGTTGCATGGCGGAACCCGGCGAAAGGCTGGCTAGAGGAATATAAGAGGCTTGTTAGGGTTGGACTGGACGTGTGTATCTTTTGCTTGCGAATCAAAGTCAAGATTTAGACCGCCGGCATATGCTGCCGTCTCTGGGCTAGTTATTTGAGAGCTAATGGCTTGCTCATACTTTGCTAAGAGGAGACCTGAATCCCGCAGCGATGTGATCGCCGTGAAAAGTCGCGCGCTAGGGACAAGACGGCCGAATGGTGCATGAGTTGCCGACGGACGAATACCTTGTGCATCCCACTGAACACGTATAGATGCAGGGTGGTTGCATCCGGCCATAGCTCCAACCTGTGGACTGGCCCGTATTGAACCCGTCTGGAGAGTTTATGCAGCGGACCCGGTCACGTCCTCCGCAGCCTAGGGGTGATCGCATCCGGCTTGCGGCAGAACTCGCATCGAAAGCGTGATCAAACGATCGCTGCATATTCGCAGTGCTCTGGCGGTGTGCTGGCGATTGGGGAACAACAAACATGAGAGCGCAAAATGGAAAAGCCTCGGGCATTCGTGTGGACAGTGGGACGAGCGGGTGGTCTGTCGCCAAGCCGGGCATTTTATTTTTCAGCCTCAATTCGACCTCCTAGGGCCCCCCGCAAGGCGTGGTGGGATTGACGGGATATGAGAGGGGACAGGGATGGGCCCGCGGCTAGCCGGCTCCAACCGTTTGCCACCAGAAAGCCTGGTTCGGCTGGATGATTATGTCAGCCGACGCCACTACGCTCGTGCGAAATTTTTGGGTCCGACTTCACCAGTCGTCATCCAACATGCTCGCAGCTCAATCTGCCTACAAGCCGGGCTTCCGCCGGGGCATCTCGCGTTGGTATATTCCACGTCCACGTCCCAGCCGCACCCATCTTACCACGCCGACCCAAGCTACAATGGCTGCCCGTTTTGAAACGCTCGACCCCCTCTGGAAAACCGAAGAAGAGAGGATCCCAGAGTACCGAGCCGAAACGTTTTATCCCGTAAGGCTTGGTGAGATATTTCACTCAAGATTTAAGACGGTCGCAAAGCTGGGGTTTGGTACAGCTTCTACCGCTTGGCTTTGCCGCGACCTGCTACAGTATGTGTCTACCAAATTTTATCCTTGACGAAATACGGTTTGCTAACTCGAGGCGTTAGAGAGCAGCGATACCTGACTTTAAAAGTCCATACTTGTGTAGCGGAACACGCCATCTCTCAGCACGATACCGAAGTCGCTATCTCTCGACATCTTCAATCCATCGAGACGGAGCATCCTGGAAAAGGACTGTTGCGTTTCTTCGTCGATGAGTTTGCCGTTTCCGGACCCCATGGAACCCATCCATGTTTGCTCTTTCCCCCGCTCGGCATGACGTTAACGCAGTTCAAAAATCGTTTCCCCGGACGAGTCTTACCTAAGGATCTTGTCCAGCAGATCTTGCAACTGGTCCTTCTTAGCGTCGATTTCCTCCACCAAGCTGAGGTTATACATACTGGTTTGTTTTTCCAACAACATCATCATGAGAAATCATAGTGGCTAACAAGCAAAGATATCTCGCCAAATAACATCCTCCTTGGGGCTGAGGACGTGGGTGTATTTTCTAAAATGGAGCAAGACGAGCTCGATCGCCCCGTTCCACGAAAAATTCTTCCCGATCGCACCATCTACCTCTCGAGACCTATACCGATTACGAGAGGCCCGCCGATCTTGTGCGATTTCGGTGCGGCAAGGAGAGGGAAGCAGTTTTCTGGCGACGTTATGCCGGGAGTATACCGAGCGCCAGAAGTTATATTAGGTATGGAATGGAATTCCAAGATTGATATATGGTCTATTGGAGTAATGGTATAACTGGTTCTTTTCCTCCCCCTCCTTATACAGAGTATAAGGTTAACTGTTTGTAGATATGGGATCTCTTTGAAGGAAATCGCCTATTTCAGGCTATCAAGGATGGATGTCTCAATGACGAATTGCAGCTTGCTGAAATGGTTTCTCTCATGGGAGCACCGCCCAGAGCATTTCTGCAACGGAGCAAAGAATGTAGCAAGTACTGGGACGTAGACGGTACGCAACCTCCCGTCCCCCAAGACCTCCCCTTCCTCGTTCCTTATCCTTACTCTCGTCTTCTAACTATACTAAGGCCGTTGGATCGCCGCGACTCCGCTCCCAGAGCAGATACTCGATTCCCGTGAGACCCGACTAGAGGGCAAAGACAAGGAGCTACTACTTCAACTAGTTCGCAAGATTCTCCAGTGGCTGCCTGAGGAGAGGCCGACTGCAGAGGAACTCTTCGAGGATGAATTCCTCGTACAGCACAATACTGATAGTAATTTGGAAACGCCAAATAGTGAGAGAGGGGGATGCTTAAACACTGCGTAGCCACCAGAGTAAGGGCAAACACAGTCAAGTCTCGTAAGTAGTGCAAACGAAGGTCTGTTGAACTCTACCCTCCTATACGCTCCTATACTTCCCAGGCTACTATTTTGTCTCTAAGGTAATAAAGGAGGTTTGAACCCCTAGTGTTCCGTTTCCGGTGATGTACTTCCTGCTTCTGGTGAAGATGTCGATCAGCTTGGAGATGCAGAAGAAACTGCTGGGAGGACAGGCGGTCCGGGCGGCTGGTAGGAAGGCGATGGTCGCGATGATGATGCTGGTGAACTCCCCCATCTCTCCACACACCTCCCTCAAGTTACCATGTGAACTGTCTATATTAGTAATGCAATACACCGAAGTATAATAATGAAAACACAACCGCAGAACCCCCGGTACAGCCGCCATCTAATGCATCATGATCCGGAAATAAAAGCCTACTCGTCCCTGTCCCGCCTCACCAACTAGCCCCAATGCTTCCCTTGCAGTGGTCAGCTTTCCCGCTCCCACCATAAACACAGGAGCGTCTGGCTTTGGATATCGGATTCAGGAGCTCATAGTCTCACGGAAGCACCGTTGTGCCGACCCGTTGTGCCGACCCGTTGTGCCGGCAGCCAAGGCAGAACTACCGAATCGAGCTCAGCGCCCTCATTGAGCTGTTGTGGTGGATCAGGGAATCAACTGAGTTTGTATTGCAGGATTGGTAAGATGAAGGATCAGTTTGTATGCCACATCTCGTTTTCCGGATTAAGCCAGGCAGAGTCAATATAAGAGGTCCTCACGCCGTACCATAGGCTGCATCATTTTGTACTATAGCCCATTGCAAACCCCATACATAACCCTAACCCTCGATACACCGTCACAACCAGTAATTGATCCAAGTCATTCGCCCATAGCAAAACTGCCACCACATTAATAGATGCAAGCCCCCAGAGCGAAAATAACGTAATTCTGCGATTTCCGCAATAAAACTCATCTATTTGATGATAGAGAAGCGTGCGGAGGCACAGAACTCGTGTAGATCTTCCATAAGGGCCTTCAGACTGTTATATTTACTCGTGAGGAGGGCGTGATTCGCAGGGGAGTTTGAGAATGGCGGAACATCCTTGTCGACAGCTGGGATTGGCTCGTCCTCGTAATCGGAGTTTTCGTAGCACTCTAATCGCTGTACTCGTCGAAAAAATCGGTATCTATCTATCGCTATTAGCAGTTTAATTGATTAGAGGTGTTTGCGGTATTACTACAGGCCTTTGTAATATTGCGGTGGTGGGTTGGTTGTGGTTGTGGTGATACTACGTTACGGAGCTCCAATGGTGATGCTTCACATTTGGACTTTTGGATGCATGGCGTGGAGATTTTCGGGTGTGGGTCAATTACGTGATTGCGACCGTGCATTGGGGGTTAGGGTTTTGTATGGGGTTTGCAGTGGGATAGGTACAAAATGATGCAGCCTACGGTACGGCGTGAGGACCTCCAATATAATGGTGTTGGGAGTCCGACAGCGGTTTGGCTTTCCACGGTTGACCCTGCTGGAAGGCTTTCCAGGACTTGGGCTAGATAGCTCCAGGCATCTAAATACAGAAGTGAGAGATCTCATGCCACTGCTGGTACTCCCAGAGTTTCTGTGCTTAATACGGACCTGTTTCGCGATTTCGAGGTCGACTTTCTACCGTCCAATGAACCCTATCCATTCAGCGCCACAAAATTTAAGCCAGAAGCCGTTAACACCATCATCAATTGCACACCCCATGCAACGCTATCGCAGCTCGAGGCGTTGAAGGGACATGCCCGTGATTTCCAAGCATTCAGTCCCAACGCCATGTTGGAAAAACAATGGAAGAGAAGGATTGATCCCATCGTCCATGCCGAGGTTCTTCTCCACGACTGGCTCTCGCGGACGCCAGGTGGTGTTCAGCAAGCTCGGTTCTTCAGTTCGACAAGCTTTGCCACGACTCTTTTTGCCGGACCTCCTGCTACAAAAACAAACGAGATTCCGATAGACGTGCCAAGCTTGTCGAGGACTTGGCTCGATTGGAATCCAAGGCTAAAGCGCAGCTCATGTCCCCGCGGGCTCGGAGATGAACTCGCTCACGGGCTTGCAACAGAGACTGGGAGTGTTAAGAGAGAATGCCCTGTAGGTAGTTCCGAAATGATCTGGGAACAAATCAAAGGTTTGCGGGGTAAGACCCCGTTCGCGTGATGGGAGAGGACGGGGTGAGTGTCTGCGAAATTGAGGATGGCGATGAAGCACTTGTCACCCCGGCATTCGACCGACCATTGGTTTTACGCGTCATGCAGACTGCCCGGGGGTCAGCTGATAACAGGGGAGAAGTTGATCACATGCAGCCTCTCATGTAACGCTTGGTGGGCTTCGCATACGTCAGCGGTATTGTAGAAGACCCGAGTGATGATGCTGAGATATGTGGGCAAATTTCCCAGGTTGAAAGCAGGGATGTGTAATTTAGTGATACGTGACCGTCTGGGAATGGGCATCACGACGAATATGATATCGATAATCAGGTTTACAGGCTTTCTCCAGGCGATGCCCGGTTTCACACCTTGTATGGTACCCGTGAACTACAAGCCAGGGCCCGTGAATGCGTAACCCTAAGTATCATGTATGCTAAGAAAGGTTTTTTTTGGAGTTCTTCTCAT
>Ga0247760_1000928_pt1 | contig 29814 bp, 12 predicted proteins | sample UWRJL171409R4_FD_179936 | JGI IMG/M metagenome (GOLD analysis project Ga0247760, IMG submission 179936) | Plant litter microbial communities from Arlington Agricultural Research Station in Wisconsin, United States - UWRJ-L171-409R-4 | ecosystem: Environmental > Terrestrial > Plant litter >... | reverse complement strand
TTTTCAAAACACTTCGCTATAATAACGTCCGTCTTCGTCGTCTCGCTGAATGCTGCCGTCTCGTGATTGTAGAAGCCGCTCTTGGCCACGGTTCTCACATGTGGTTGATCCCACCGCAAAACTTCACACGCATGGCCAAGGTAAGCAGTATACCTAGAACACCCCCACTTCCTACTCATTTCCTGCGGCTAACGCCTGCCAGACTGGCTGGTGGACGATTCTTTTCTATCAACTTAGCCTTTAGTGCTCTCAGATCTCCATCCTGCTTCTGTACATCCGCATCTGGACTTATCCCTGGATCCGCCGCTCCACCAAAGGGATCCTCGTCTTTGTTATGATCTACAAAACAATCATCATCGCCACCGTCGCCACTGCGTGTATACCTCTGCAGGCCTTCTGGGACTTTGAACTCCAGAAGCGGTCCTACTGCCATGCCAAAGCGGTTTGGTGGTTCACCACGTACATGCATGTCATCACCGACTTCTTAACGTACCTCTTACCGATGCCCATTATCTTTAGCGTCCAATTCCCGAAGAGGCAAAAGATCCTGCTTTTTATCCTTTTCGCTTTCAGCTTCTTATGGGTTTCACCTATTAACCTTATCCCTATTCCATACCTTAAAATTATGGTGTGTTTGCTGATGTCTTGGTTTAGTGTTTGCCTCGTCTCTCTAGTCCGCCTGTACTTGCTCAAAATCACGGCCGACACACCGGATTACACCTTCAATAACGTCAGTATCGCCTTCTAGTCCTGCGTCGAGACCAATGCCGCGGTTAGCGTCGCCTGCTTTATGACCATAAAGCCCCTTATTACTAGGTGGTTCCCTACGCTGGTGGAAGAGCGGCCAGATAGGGCTATGCAAATTGACTTGTCGAATGGCCGGCTCCCGACCATCGGTTCTACGCCCATGCGTCTGCGCCCAGCGCAGCTGCAGCGGTCATTGACAGCATCCTTTCGTGGCTATGAAGTCCTCGCTCCTGATCACCGCACGAAAGAATCCTGAGTATAAACAAGCCCACGGGAGGTCATGGTGAAACATCAACACGCGATCTCGGGATTGCGGTTTCTTCAACCCTCCCGATTTTAACAGCTCCAGCCGCCAGCAAGTTAAATACGGGTCGGCAAGATGTGGAAAGGTTTATAGACGTGACTTGTTGCGAGCCGCTACTACGGCACAGCGTCACTTACTTCTTCTTGCCACGCCGTGAGTTCCGGCTAGCTCTATCCATGCGGGCTCCATCTCAGGTCATTGGCGGCCGTCGAAGGGAGGCAATGGGATTCAAGAAGCATTTGTCTGGAGTCGCCGAGAACATGAAGTATCTTCCGGTAGCATATGCGTTTCTTCTCCACGCTCTCTTCTATTACACCATCGCATAGAAAAAAGAATGCAAGCAAACCTTCCCAAGACCTTTTCATTCCAAGCGCATTCCACAAAGCCCAACTTCGATTCTATCACTCTACTCCCCATCGACATCAATACCTAAGTCAATCCTCGATGCTTTCGACTCGTCAATGGTGATGTGGTTGCAGCCAGAAGAGCTTTCTAGTGATGATAGTACTAAACTCGGCCCGGTGTGTTCCTGAGTTCAACCGCCTTGTCAGCAGCTAGATGGAACGGAGACACAGGCCAAAGAGGTGGCAACCGCCGGAGCTGGACCTGCATCGGACTCTGATGATTATCTTAAAGTGGGTCTGCCGCCCTGGCGACGTATCGGCCATGCATGCGTAGCTGAAAGACTTACACAGCTGCGACGACTAAAGTATCGCAAGCGAGGATGACGTAGAAGACGCCGAAGATGGTGTCTTGGGTGAAGGCCGCGGTGTGGTGGTCATCGTCAGGTTGTGGTGGTGGTGGTTGTGGGGGCGCCATTATCAGCTGTGATTCGTTCGTTATGCCACCCCAGGCCGGGGGTGGGGGGTCAGGGAAAGGTAAAAGGGGGCGAGAGCACGCGTAGAGTATGGAGGCGTTGGATCTTCATTCAAGTCAAAATCGACAAGATCCTGTGGTCGTGGAACACAGGCAAAGAGGGCAGGGCATCTGGTTTTCAGTTTTTCCAGTTTATATCGATCTATCTTCACCTACATCGTGTCCGTTGCTTCGCCCGGGCTAAAAGCTTTGACAACGGCGACGTGGACGGTGTGAAGGCTACAGTTTTGAACGGGTCTAAAATGTTCAAAAGATTTATTCGGCCAAACCGTGGCTGAGCAAGGAGGTTGAAAAGTTTTGAGTCTTAGTGGGGCGAAGGAGGGTTCAAAAGTTTTAAAAGGGGTTTCAAGAGTCAATCATGGGGGTTCAAGGGCAATCTAAGTCGAACCAATAAGAATCACGGTGTTCTTAGCAGGATTTGGCCAATCGCAAGTTATCAGCAAGGGCCATCACTGGGTACATTTAAGGATAATCTGGGTGTCTAAAATAGTTTTCCTCTACTGCCACCAGGCTTAATATGTATTGCTGTCTGATCTTAGCAACATATAAGATTCCTCAGTGTAAAAGAAACCCCTGGTTTTCTAAAATAAGAGTCCCAAATGATAACTTTAAAGGGCTAGAAATAATAACTAGATATCTAAGTAGATATATACTTACGTGTCCATCACTCGAGGATCTTTCCTTCCCACCCGGCACAAGCAATCTTTTAAAGAATGCACTTCGGCCACAGCTTATTCAGCCACACCCGCAGAGACACAACATCCCATATTTCCTCCTCCTTAACCATATTATTAACAACCTTAAAATAGTCTAGATGCTAAATGGCGCGCCGGACACCTGTAAAGTTCCATAATCACATAAAGCCTTTTAATCCGCTAATATCTGTGTGTGATTTCCGGCGAGATAAAACCTTAAAGCCCTTATAAAACTTACCGAGTTCCATTAACTGCTCGATGAAATCCGCCTTATCCGCGCCTCGTTTTTGTTATGTCTCCAGCTCCCAGTCACGATGTTAACTCCCACTCTAACCCCCATCACGCCCTCTTTAGCCGGCAAGGCCACAGTTAAGTCTGCCAATTGGGCCCAAGGCGGCACGATTATGTCCGTTTTCAGTTTTGTTTTACAGTTAGTAATGTATATTTAGCCGGGGAATTTAAAAGGGGACACGGGGGCAGTAGGAAAGGATAAGAAGGATGGGAAGGATAGCGGACCTTCCATCACCAACACCATTATTAGCCTCACGGCCGCTACAGAGACCATTAGTATATATTCTCTTATCTGTCTCTTACCATCTGTACTCCCTTAAGATTAAGCAAGTAACGCTTTAACGTTTCTCATAACTAAACCTTAATACCTGAGCCATAAAAAAGCCTAATACCTGGGTACTTTACCTACCTATATACTAACACACTTCTGCTATCAGCTGCCTCCACCAACACCTCCACCACCGCCACCAACACCTCCACCGCCACCACTAACGCCGCCACTGCCGCCACCAAGGCCACCACTGCCGCCACCACCACCAACGCCGAGGCCAACGCGGCCAATGCCCAGACTCTCGCCGCCGCCGCCTCCTCCATCGCCGCCGCCGCCGCCATCATCGTCGCCCAGGCCTCGGCTCCTCCTCCGGCTCCTCCTCCAGCCCCTGCCCTGCCCCCGCCCGCCATGCCGCTTCGGCTTGCGGCGTTGCTCGCTTGCGCCGGCCAGGGCGATGCCGAAGCCCTGGCCAGGCTGGCCGAGATCGAAGACTCCCTCGCTCCGGCCGCCCCACCCGCCGCTCTCCCCACTGCCCCTCTTACGGCCCCGCCTGCTGCTCTGGCTCTTGCTCCCGCTCCTCTAGCTCCTCCCGTCGCCGCCGCCACTGCTCCTGCTCCGCCTCGCCTAGCCGTTCCTGGGTACGCCCGGGGCACTATGGCCTTAAATGCCCGTGGGGGTGGCCCTTAGGTGGGCAGCGAGCTGTAAGGCTCCCCGACAGTAAACCGTACCACTATAAAAAAGGGGCCTACTATTCGGGCACTCATTGTTTAGCTATTAGGGCACTCATCTGGCTATTAGGGCACTTATACCCCTGAAGGGGTTTTAGGGGTTAGGGTTCTGTATAGCCCCATATAAGATTTTTTTCCATGCCACACATCCCCAGTCACTAACCCTGCCACTCTCTGCAATCGGCCGACACCTCACAACCACCCTGCTAATTAACAACGCCTTATCGCATCAATCCAGCGCGTTTTATATGGGTAAACTAGCCATTTTCAACTGCTTTTAAGCCCTCGTAATCATCCCTGCGTATTTGCACGTCTAACCATTACCATCCGTGGCGGTCGTAACGATACCAGCTAATGCGGGGCAGACCTCACGCTGTAGCGGTTTAATTTACAACGCTATTAAGATCCGGTCCTTAAGCCTAGCCTTCCTCACGGCCCCTACGGTTAATTTGAGCGATTCCAGCGATTCCAGCGATACTAATAGCGATAGTGACGATAAGGTTATTCCTAAGCCCCTAACCGGCTTCCTCTCCCCTACTATTTAAGACCTACAGAACACCGTTAATAAGTGGGCCAAGGGGCAAGGGTTTACCGTGGTACAGAAGAACGGTTATAATTATAAGGACTGTACTTAAAACGGGGGTAAATACATACGATATAATATCCTCTACAATCACTATAGCAAACCCCGACTAACTATAAGTATTAGTTTAAGGAAGCCATTTATAAGGAAGTCTGGGTGTTTATAGAAGGGATATGTAGTTAAAACTAATGCTGGTTAGCTGTATTAAAATAACATTAATACTCTTAAATATAACCACCCACCCTTTACTTATCCCTCCACCTATCCCCAGCACTGTAAACGCCACAACCTTAAGATTATTAAAGCTATCGTTAAGGCCTTAAGGCATCTTAATATCTATGTTAAAAAGATTAGCTCCCTTATTACTAATTAGTTCCCTAAAAGCACCTTTATTAATAAAGATATCTATAATATTAGGTTAAAGTTAAGGCGTGAGGAGCTGGGCAGTCGCACACCCACTAACGCTCTCATTACTACGTTTAATATTAAGGGTATATTATATAAAGTTAAATAAGTAGATAAAGCTTAAGAGAACCTTATTAACCTAATATAGATTACTAATAACCTTATAAAGATAACAGTAAGGTATTAGGAGCTTATATAAGTAGATATAACGTATAAGACTAACCTTTTTAAATACCCTCTCTTTCAGGTCACTAGTATAATAAGCTTATACTATATCTTCAACTCCTTCTTTAGCCTTATTAATAATAAGAAGTGTAAAGCTTATAATTTCCTTATCACTGCAATAAAGGAACTCCACGCTAAGTATAATATTAAAGAGCCGCTAGTCTTTATAACTAACCACTGTAAAGAGATAAAGGCCTTAATTGCGGAGATCTTCCTTAACACTTAGTAATAGATCTGTATCTTCCATATTATAATAAATGTTAAATTTAACATTAAGAAGAAGATCACCCTTATTAAAAATAAATAAATCGATTCTAAAGATAAGCAGGAGTAAGAGTAAGCTAACTTAATACTAGATGCTTAGGAGTAGGCAGCCTTAATTAAACTTCGCGTTAAGATCCAGGTCCCTAAGCCTAATGTTTTTAAACCAGTACTGATTAATTATCCTTATAATCATCACAACGTTAAGGAGATATTCTAGTTAATAATGTACACACCTATTAAAGAGCTATTCTTTAAAGCCTAGTTAGCCTTTAAAGCTAAGTTTACTAATATACCAGGCCTCCCTTAATACATCCAGAATTAGTGGATACCCTTACGCAAACAGTAGGTTTACTGCTATATTAAGCTTTACAGGAACTTTAATATTATAATAACTTCACCTATTAAAAGTAGTAACTTTAACATTAAAAGCTATCTCCTTATTAACCAGTCTTTTATTTACAGCCTTATTAAGTTAATTAAAACACTTATAAAACGCCAGCTTAAGTTAATCCTAAAGGTTAAGGCGTTTAAGGGTATTAAAACTAAAGAACATTACCTTACACAAACCTATCTTAGCAAGCTAACTATAAAGATAACCTTTAGAGCGCTGGAACTAATTAATAAAGAGTATAAAATCGTAAAGGCAGCATTTCCTATACTAACGCACATAGTTAAGCCTCTTAAACCCTGTAATAGTAACTACTATTCGTTATCGTAAAGTCACGGCCTTCCTTACTGGTATAAGATTTACGCTATTCTCACCACTGAGAAATATCTCCGACTTTAAGACGTTTATCCTTACTAATATCTTAAAAACAGGTTTATAAATTTCCATAATTAAGATTATTAACAGATCTAACAGTATTAGGATAAAACAGACCCTTACCTTTAAATCTAAGATCCTAAAGTTATTAAGAGACCGTAAGGAAGATTAAAAAACAAACACGTTATAATACCTTCTAAACACGCTGTTAACGTAAGGCTAAAGACTCTAACAGCCTTATAACCTCTAAAAACCCCAGCATTACCAGCGACCCTAAAGCCTTAAAGGAACTAAAAGCAACTAGTTAAAACTATACCCAGGCCTTTAAAAGGTAATTCCACACCTCTAAAGCCTAATATTTGTCACCAGTTATTAGTATAGGAGATTATACACTTACTTACACCTAAGGCACACCAAAAGGAGGCACCTAAGGCTTAATAAGAGGATAAAGAGGAGGAACCATAAAGAAGAATAATTCGCTTAAGGCCTCGCCCATCATTACTTCTTACCTCTGAGAAAGCAACTACTTAGTTAAAGAAGCAGGCGGCGCCGGGGACTGCCACTAAAGCTTTGGTGGCAGAGGACGAAATTATCCCTGAGCCGCCCGTCAAACGGATTAAGAGCGGCCGAGTGGTGAAACCAACGGCCAAGGCAGCTAAGGCAGCGAATAAAGGCTGAAAACGCGATTTCCAAGGACTTTCGGTTTGACTACTTGTGACGACCCTGCAGGCCGTCACTTGGGCCGGGGCGGCCCGACGAATCCCCTGCAGAGGGACAGTGCAGAGGGACAGTGCATACTGTCCAGGCGCACTAGGCCAGGGGTGCAAAGACCTGAAGCCCCTACGACTAATGAGGCGCTGCTTGCAGCATACTAAGTGCTCGCATCGTGAGCAGGAGAGACCTTATAAGCAGAACGCTCGCGTAGTGTAAAGTGCTCACATAATAAGCATTTACGACACTATAAGTAAGGTATAAAGTACCTCTTAGTTAATTAATATAAATAGCCATAATTATGCCCATAACCATTATAAGGGACTTTAGTTCCTCACACTAATATTTAATTATTCATTTATATCCTACTATTTAGACTCACTTTTATACATTATAATAATAACAACTTATAGTAACATTAAACCCCTATTTAAAAGTGCTAGCTTAATAAGCCGTCTTTAAAACACCCCTTACCTATTAGCATCTTACTATACGTTCTGTCTTAACCCACACTAGTCCTTTTAAAGCTTATGTTAGGTATAGGTTATAATATAATATTAACATTAAGTTTTAAACATTATTTATTAAATTCCCAGATACCACCTCTCTCTCATTAACATATTAACCTTTAGAAAAGGAAAGGAGATTAAAGAGGTGTAAACTTAACCTTAACTCCCCATTATTAATAAGTTAATTACATACCTTAAAGACTTAAACCTTAATTAGTAAAGACTAATTAAAGAGCTTAATAAGGCCTTCCTTAAAGACATTAAAAGCTGTATTAGTCTTATTAAGAAACTCTAAGCCTAACTTAATATTATTAAACTAGAAAATAATAACTTTAAAGGCTTATAGAAGAAATAAGTGAAACTTCCCCCACCTTTACGTTTTAAGGGAGACTTTACGTAATTAAAGTCCTAGGTAACCCAGCTTTAAAACTATATTACTTACTATAATAAGCAGTTCTTTAAAGAAGAAGGAAAAGTTAGGTTTATTAAAGCCCTATTAGATAAAGTAGCCACTTACTAATATAAACCCTATGTAAAGATAATTAATAACCTCTTTATAAATAAAGTGTGTAAAAAGGCCCCTAAGACTTAGGCCTTTTTTAACAACTTTAACGTTTTTATTAACTAACTCCGGATTAAGTTTAAAGAACTAAACACCCCTAGGTAGGTTAAGTAACGTCTTATAACCCTGAGACAGACATCCTTAATCCTTAAGTTCTCCACACACTTTAAACTAAAAGTAATAAAGATTAAGTTTAGCTAAGAGGCCTTAGTAATGCTGTTTTAAAGCAGTCTAAAGGAGCACGTTATTAGAGACCTTTACTAAGAAGACCAACCAGACCGTCTTTAAGAGTTAGTTAAGATAGTTATTAAGGTTAATAACTGGTATTATAATCACCATTATTAAAAAAACTTCTAGAAAGAGTAAACCCCCTAATTAAGCAAATTAAAGAAGGGGAACTAGTTAACCACAACAGGTCACCATCCCAGGCTAATAGATATTAGTATGGTGAACTGCCAGAATTAACCTAACTATAATAAACGATAATAGTAACAGAAACAGCTTAAAGACCTGTTACAGGTTTAATACTTTAACTATAATAAGAAAGGTTATATAGTACGGTAATACCTGTTATTAAAGTAAGTTAGTTAGAAACCTGTCTTAAAAGGAGGAAAGTATATTAGGTTTAACTTAAAAGATGTTTATATTAGGATAATAGGTAACGAAGAAGATTACACCTAGATAGACGAGTGTAACTTAAAAGATAAGGAAAAAGAAAAGGAAGAACCCTAGGATGTAATATACCTAGTCCTTAAGGGTGTTTTAAAAGAGTTAGTTATAAAGGTGCAGGTTATAAAAGACCGACTTTAAAGTAGAAACTTAAAACCACTAAAAGTGCAGGTTATAAAAGACTGACTTTAGGAAGAAATGTTCCAGTTAACTGTTATAGGCCTTAAAAACCTTACCCTGTAAGCCTAGGAATTAAGGAAGTCCAGGAAGGACCCTGACTTAGAAATCACCTAAATAGTGGAAGGAGTTGAAAAATTAGCCCTTTAGGCCACCTAAATGGTAAAGTAAGCCTTAAAAGGTAAAAGAGAGTAAACTGAGAGAATTAAACTAAAGAAACGGAAATTCTTTTTAATAATACCCCTTAAGACTTTTAAACACTTTAAGCACGTTAAGTGGATTAACACCCTTACCTCCCTAAAAGAAGGACAGCTTAGATAGTTACCTTATATTAAAGCTGGTGTGCCTTAAACTGGTACCTTAAGGGTCCCCTGAGAAGGAACGAAGAAAGCACACTAACGGAGGGTTTAAGAGTTAAAGGAGAAATATTAAAAGCTGGTAAATAAAATGGAGGACCTATAAGCTAAGGGTCTTACTATAATGTTTAAAGATAAAATAGTGGAAATTAGGTTATAACTTTATAATAAAGTTCACTTTATTAATTAACTTAAGCACCGACTTATTAAGGAAAGCCACTTTATAAAAGAATAAGCTAGGTTATTATTACTTAAGTTTTAAAAAGAGGTTTAGGAGAAATAACGTATATAAAAGTAAGTGGAAGAAGAGAAGGAATAAGGCGCCACTTCCCCCGTTCCATACTTTATAACTATAACACCTACAGTTAACATTAACCACCCTAATTACAGGAATATATTATAAATTAATTATATGTATAATAATTACACTTTTAACTAATATTATAAACTTAAGGCTTTTTATAACCACTTCCTAAGCGTATAAAGACGGGATTATACTATTATAAGGGTAAAGTTAAAACTGGCTTATTATTAAGTCTTTTATTCCCTAATAAAAGAATTTAATAATAAGTGGAAAGTCATTATAGTTAATTAAACCCCTATTATATACTGGTAAGGAGGGGTATTTAATAACTGCCTAATTATAACGTGCTTATTACATCTTAATAAAAAAGCTAAGGAATAGTAAAAGTAAGAAGATTATTAACAGATTTAAAAGTAAAAAGACATTACTGTAATTTAAGCCTGTAAAGTATATTATTAATTTATTAAGGATTTTAGGAACATTATACTGTTTAAAGTTAACTGGATATTAAGGTGTGAAAACTTAAGAAAGGTTAACTACTAGGTTTACTAAAACTGCCTGTTTTTCCAGAAGGAACTGGGAAAAGGTTACAGGCCCTTTATTAAGGTTAGAAACTAATAATTCGCTAGTTAGTAAAAACCTTAAGAAGAAGGAGAGGCACTTAAAGGTTAGGCTAGATAAAACTTTAAAGACAGATAATTACTATAACCTAGATATTAAAAGAGTATAAGTATTATTCCATTAATGTTAACGTAACAGATGGAAGAGGGAGGCCATTTAAGGTAAGAGTAGTGATTAATAACGGGAGTGCTTTTAACCTAATACACCCCTTATTAGTTAATTAAAGGAAACTCCCTAATAAAAAGTATAAAGAGACTATTCCTATATAAAATAAAAAAGGAGGCCTGTATTAATATAATAATAGTAAAGTTACCCATTATTTGCCACTCTTAATTAAAATAGATAGGGATAAATAATAAGTAGACTTTAACATTATATTAGTTACAGGCTATAATATAATCCTAAATCTACCTTAACTGGAAAAGTATAATCCTATAATTAACTAAAGGAGTGGCCACCTTACCTTTAATAAGTCCCCCAGCTGTAATTACTGTTTAGAAGAAGCTAAAAAGGTATTAAACCGCTTTAAAGTCGCATAAAGCACGTAAAAGTAAGCTAAACCCTTAAAATTAAATATAGTTTAAGTTAGGTTTATTAAGATAGTTAAAGGATTAAAAGGTTTACTATATTACCTAAATAACAATTTAAAAGGTGGAAAAAAGTTAGAAGTTAATTTACAGATAAGTGAAAAAGTTAACTTATTTAAGGTACTTATGGAATATAAGAAGTTTACCCTATTTTAAAAAAAGATACTGTAATTATTAAACTATAGATTATAAGACCACGAAATTAAGCTAAAGCTGGGAGTAAAGCTCTACAGCTTCCAGCCTTACCATTTAAACCCTTAGCAGGTTAAGGCACTGTAAAAGTATATTAATAAGAACTTAAAAAACGGGTTTATTATAAAGTCCCAGTCCCTAATAAGGTACTTAATGCTGTTTATCTTATAAAAGGGAGATAGTAAGTTACATATAGTTATTAATTATTAAATGTTAAATAAGGATATAATTAAAAATTATTATCTATTACTACTTATTATAAAAATGTAAAAACAGATTATTAAAGTAAACTGGTTCTCTAACCTTAATTTCCCTATAGGATTTAACTATATTAAAGTAAAGGAAGAGGATAAACATAAGACGGCCTTTTAGACTTATAATAGGTATTACCAGTACTGTATCATATTAATAGGATTAATAAACGCCCCTGTGACCTTTTAAAACCTTATTAATAATATTCTCTACCCCTTTTTTAATAAGTTTATCTTTATGTATTTAAATGACATTTTAATTTATTTTAAAACTTTAAAAGAATATTAAAAACATATACGACAGGTTTTAACAGCTTTTAAAAAGGTAAAGCTGATAGTAAACCTGGAGAAAAGCCATTTCCATATTTAAGAGTTAAATTATTTAAGGTTTAAAGTAACCCTTAAAAAGCTTAAAATATAACTGGAGAAAATAAAGGTAATTAAAGATTAACCCACTTTAAAGAATTAAAAGGAGTTATAAGCTTTTATTAACTTTATAAACTTTTATTATTGTTTTATTAAGTACTTTACGAAAATTGTAAGACCACTTTATAAACTCACGGGTAAAGGGAAACCGTTTAAATAGATTAATAGATAATAGAAGGCGTTTAAGGACCTTAAATATACCTTCATTATAACGCTAGTCTTAGCCCTCCCTAATTTCTTAAAACTGTTTTAAGTTAAGATAGACTCTTTAAAGTTTATAATTAGTGGAGAACTTAGTTAAATCCAGGATGATGGGAAATGTTACCCAGTTACCTTTTTATTAAAAGGAATCCACAGCCTAGCCTTATAATACCTAATCCATAATAAGGAACTAATAGTAATCATTTAATACTTTATTAAGTAAGTACTGTATCTAAGTGGTATAAAAGAACCAGTCCAGGTCTTCTTAAATTATAATAACCTCTAGTACTTCCTAATAAAAGAACTTAGCTTACGACAGGTATAATAGGTAGAGTTAATAGCCTTATTCCACTTCTAAATCTATTATATTAAAGGAAAAGATAATAGATAAGCTAACACTCTTAACTGGAGATAGGATTATAAAGATATTAATCCAGCCCTAATCCCCATCACTATATTTAATAAAGTTAAGAACGGCATATTAGAACACATATTATAAGTATTAGATAACTGGACCTTAAAATAAACTATTAGCGTTTATATAAACTTATAAATAGAGTATAAAATCCATTAGTAATAAGAAGACTTCTAGGTGTAAAGGTTAATAAAAGGTACCTGTAAGTATAAGTGCCCTGTAAAAGACTCCTTAAGTTATAAGTAAGAGTGTGGTAAGGAGTGCCTAATATACTTAAATTATAAAACCAGTTATTAGCAAGAACTGCTATTAGAAGGTGTAGATAACGTATTTAAACTAAGAGTAAGGCTTTAATACTAAGAGAAACTGTATATCCACAGTCCTAATAAATGGAAAAAGTATATTTAGTAAACTTACAAGTCCTGACTTAGAGGATATATAGGCAGAGTTAAGACTCTCACTTAAGCCTAGTAAGTGTACGCTTTCCTAGGAATAAAGAAGCTGGTTAAGAAAGTGGTTAATAATTATAACATCTGCTATTAAAAGCAGAACCGATATTATAAGCCTTATAAGCTTTTTAAGCCACTCCCTATACTATAGATGTTATAGAGTTTAATCTTACTTAACTTTATCTTAAGTATACTTAAGTTTAAGGACCCTGTTATAAGAGTTACTTATAACCAGATCCTTATAATAGTTAATAAATTAATAAAGTAAGCCTATTTTATACTAACCTTAAAAAACATAATAATAAAGTAACTTACTTATATCTTTAAGAAAAAGGTAGTCTTATAACACCTCTGGCTAGATAATATTGTCACGGACTAAGATAAACTAACTGTGTTAATATTTTAATAAGGACTAATACAGAGAATAGGAGTAAAGAGTAAGCTTTTAATAGCCTTCCACTTACAAATAGACAGTTAGATAAAATAACTTAACTAGATACTTATAACATATCTCCAGGCCTATATTAACTTTAAATAAGATAATTAACTTAAACTGTTACTAATAATACAGATAACTTATAACACCATACTAATTAAGTTTATAAATATGTCACCATTCTTTATAATCTATAGTAAAGAGCCTAAACTCCACCAGGGCTTACTAACTGGCACCCCTTAGGCTATAATCTACGTAAACCAGATGTAAAAGCTGTATAACTACCTGTAAGCTAAGTTTAAGTTTACGTGTAAATGAATAAAAAGATTTGTTAATAAACATTAAATTAACTAACTAACACTTAAGGAAGGACTTTATTATAATAGTGAATAAGTTAAGGGACCGACTCTCTAGGAGGGGGACCATGTCTACCTTTTTTTATAAAACCTACATTTAAAACGACTTAGTAAGAAGTTTAACTTTAAAAGGTACAGACTGTTTTAAATTAAGAAAAAGGTTGCCACCTTTAATTATAAATTAGACTTACCCGTTAATATAAAGGTGTAGATTAAGGTTTTCTATATCTCACTTTTAAAACCTGCCTTAAAAGGAGTTCCTTTAGAAAAGAAGATTAAGATTAACGCTAATAAGGATAAGTACGATATTAAGGAAATTATAGATTTATAAAAGGGAAAGAACATATTTAAATATCTTGTTAAGTAGTTAGATTACGGCCCTAAAAGTAATTTATAAGAACTAGTTAAAAATCTCAAATACCCAGACCTAATTACAGAGTTTTACTAAAAGAATCCAGATTAATTAAAACTAATGATAAAAACTAGAAATAAGATAAGATTTAACATTTAAATTACTATACTAAAGAGTAAGACCATTATAGGACCTAAAGCCTAAGAAGTGGCAGGAAACTCCTTAATAGGTATGGAAGGACGTTTATCAGAACCCTTAACTAGGGTTATAAGGACTTTAGACCTAGTAAAAAGGTAGGACCTTTAAAGCTCCTAATAAGCTTTATATAAAAGTAAGCGTTATTAAAGAAAGAAGTTAGTAAAAAGAAAATAAATAAAAGTTATTAAGACTTTTATAGGAAGTTAGACTTATAACCTCTTATTAAAGAAGGCAGTCACAAATTAAATCATAAAGCGACCACTTACTATAAAGACCCTATTAGGAAGTTCCCCCAGTTAAAAGACTCTACGTTATTAAAAGGGGCGTTTAACCTAGCCTCTTTGCTTTTTTAAAGCTTTAACAGTTCCGCTTTATAATTAAACGCTTTCACAGCCTGGTCCTTAAGACGAGACCGCTACTTATAAAGATATAATAAATGCGCTAACGCCTTTTAAAGCTTAATAGTGGCCTTATAAAGCTGTTAAACGGTAGATTTAACTTATAAGTTAAAGTTTTACTTTTTAATAAAAAGAGCTTTTAACTTTACTTTATTAACATTAAAAGCGTCACATTAGGAAAGCTGGTGCCTCTTTAAATAGTAGTTATAACTGTTAAACCAGTTTAAAACCTGACAGATAAATAAAAGGTTAATAAACTTATAAAAAAAATAAGGGGACATTTCACCACTAAACACGTATATATAAACTGTAAGGTTTAAACGGCAGTTAATGCTTTTACCCTATTTCCATTTTAAAACTTAAAAGCTGGATACTTATTATATAATAAAATGGTAAAAGGAGAAACTTACCTTTTAGGTTCTTTATAGGAAAAGAACGTTAAAGAGGGGGAATTTATTACAACCTGCACCCGACACAGGCCTTAAGAGGACTGGCGCGGGTTAAGACAGAACATATAGCAGGACGCCAATAAGTAAGGGGCGTTCCGAAGACGGCTTGTTAAGCTAGCACTCCTAGACGGGGGTTTAATGTCACTGTAGGTCGTTATCACTATAATGTATAGAGGTGAGTCTGAACAGTAGGATATAAATGAATAATTAAATATTAGTGTGAAAAACCAAAGTTCCTTACAGTGGTTATAGGTATAACTATAACTATCTATACTAGCTAATTAGGAGGTATTTCACACCTTACTTATAGTGCTGTAAATACTTATTATATAAACACTTTACATTATATAAGTGTTCTACTTATAAGGTTTCTCCTACTTGTAATATAAATACTTAACATGCTGTAAGTAGCACCTTATTAGTTATAAGGGCTTTAAGTCTTTACACCCTTAACCCAGTATGCCTAGGCGGTGTGCACTGTCTTCTTACACTGTTCCTTCTATAAGGGATTCGTCAGGTTACCCCAGCCTAAGTAACGGCCTGTAAAGTCGTTATATAATTTCCCCTCTTTAACGTTCTTTTCCTATAAAAAACTTAAAAGGTAAGCTTCTCCTTTCACCATTTCACTATATAATAAATGTCCAGCTCCTAGGTCTTAAAACAGGAACAGGGTAAAAACACTAACCGCTATCTAAACCTTACAGCTTACACACATACGTTTAATGGCGAAATATCCCCTTATTCTTTTTATAAGTTTACTAACCCTTTACTCGTCTGTTAAGTTTTAAACTAGTCTGACAGTTATAATCACTGTTTAAAAAGGTATTAACTTTCCTAGTGTGACGCTTTTAATGTTAATAAGGTAAAGTTAAAGGCTCTTCTTATTAAAAAGTAAAGTCTTAACTTATAAGTTAAGTTTATTACTTAACAGCTTTATAAGGCTACTGTTAAGCTTTAAGAGATATCAGTACGTTTAATACACCTTTATAAGCAGTAGTCCCGCCTTAAGGACCGGGCTGTAAAAGCGTTTAATTATAAAGCGGAGTTATTAAAGTTTTAAGAAAGTAAGGAGGCCAGGTTAAACACCCCTCTTAATAACATAAAGTCTTTTAACTAGGGGAACTTTCTGGCAGGGTCTTTGTAATAGGTGGTCGTTTTATAACTTAGTTTATAACTGTCTTTTTTAATAAGAGGTTATAAGCTTAACTTCTTATAAGAGTTTTAATAACTTTTTTCTTTTACTAACTTTTTTCCCTGTTAGCACTTATTTTTATATAAAGCTTATTAAAGGCTTTAAAAGCCTAGCCTCCTTATTAAGTTTAAGGTCCTTATAACCCTAATTAAGGTTTTAATAAATATCCTTCCGTATTTATTAAGGAGTTTCCTACCACTTCTCAGGCTTTAAATCCCACAGTAATCTTACTCTTCAGTATAGTAATTTAAATATTAGATCTTATCTTATTTCTAATTCTTATCGTTAATTTTAATCAGTTTAAATTCTTTTAATAAAACTCCATAATTAGGTTTAAGCATTTAAGATTTTTAACTAGCTTTTATAAGTTACTTTTAGGGCTATAATCTAGCTACTTAATAAGATATTTAAATGTATTTCCTCCCCTTTATAAATCTATAATTTCCTTAACATTATACTTGTCCTTATTAACGTCGATCTTAATCTTCTTTTCTAAGGGAACTCCCTTTAAGGTAGGTTTTAAAAGTAAGATATAAAAAACCTTAATCTGTACCTTTATACTAGCAGGTAAGTTTAGTTTATAATTAAAGGTAGTAACCTTTTTTTTAATTTAAAATAGTCTGTATCTTTTAAAGTTAAGCTTCTTATTAGGCCGTTTTAAATACAGGTTTTGAGAAAAAAGGTAAATATAATCCCCCTTTTAAAGAGTTAATCCCTTAACTCGTTTACTGTTATAATAAAGTCTTTTCTTAAATATTAGTTACTTAATTTAGTGTTTATTAGTAAACTTTTTCATTTATTCACGTGTGAACTTAAGTTTAGCTTACAAGTGGTTATATAGCTCTTACATCCGGTCTATATAGACTGTAGTTTAGGGGGTGCCGGTAGGCGGGCCTTAACGGAGCTTAGGCTCTTTACCGTAATTAATAAAGAATAATAACGTACTTATTAACTTAACTAATATTATATTATAAGTTATCTGTGTTATTAGTAACAGTTTAAGCTAATTATCTTATTTAAAGTTAATATAAGCCTAAAGATACGTTATAAGTATCTAATTAACTTACTCTATTTAACTATCCGTTTATAGGTAGAAGGTTATTAAAAGCTTACTCTTCACATCTATTCTTTACATTAGCCCTTATTAGAATTTTAATATAATTAGCTTATCTTAATCTGTAACGACGTTATCTAACTAAAGGTGTTATAAAACTACCTTTTTCTTAAAGATATAAGTGAGTTACTCCACTGTTATATCCTTTAAGGTTAGTAAAAAGTAAGCCCATTTCGTTAATCTGTTAACCACTATAAGAATCTGGTTATAGGTGACCCCTATAGCAGGGTCCCTAGACTTTAAGATCCTAGTAACGAAATTAAGTAAAATCGAACTCTATAGCGCCTGTAGTACAGGGAGTGGTTTAAGAAGCCTATAAGGCTTATAACGTCGATTCTACTTCTAGTGGCAGATATTACAGTTATTAACCACTTCCTTAACTAACTTCTTTATTCCCAGGAAAACGTACGCTTACTAGGCTTATATAAGAGTCTTAGCTCGGCCTATATATCCTTTAAGTCGAGACTTATAAACCTGCTAAATGTACTCCTTCCACTTTCTTAAGTCGTAAATATACAGTTTCTTTTAATATTAAAGCTTTACTTCTAATTTAAACATACCATTTACACCTTCTAATAGCTGTTTTAACTAATAACCAGTTTCATTATAATTTAGATATATCAGGCACTCCTTCCTATAGTCTTACATATACCCTGAGAAGTCTCTTAAAGGGCACTTATGCTTACAGGTGCCTTCCACTAACCTTCTTACTTAAAAGTCCTATTATTACTAATAGATATTATACTTTATTTATAAGTTTATATAAACTTTAATAATTTATTCCAGCGTCTAGTTATCTAATACTTATAACGTATGCTTTAATATGCTGTTCCTAGCTTTATTAAACATAGTAATAGGGATTAGGACTAGATTAACATCCTTATAATCCTGTCTTTAATTAAGAGTATCGGCTTACCTGTTATCTTTTCCTTTAACGTGGTGGATTTAAAAGTGGAATAAGGCTATTAATTCTACCTATTATACTTACTGTAAGCTAAGTTCCTTTATTAAGAAGTACCAGAGGTTATTATAGTCTGAAAAGACCTAAACTAATTCCTCTATACTACTTAAATACAGTGCCTATTTAGTAAAGTATTAAATAATTACTATCAGTTCCTTATTATAAATTAGATATCGTAAGGCTAGGCCGTGGATTCCTTTTAATAAGAAGGTAATTAGGTGGCGTTTCCTATTATCTTAAACTTAGTTAAGTTCTTTACTAATTACAAATTCTAAAGAGTCTATTTCAACTTAGAAAGGCTTTAAGAAATCAGGGAGGGCCAGGACTGGCATTATAACAAAAGTGTACTTAAGGTCCTTAAACGCCTTTTATTATCTATTAATCTATTTAAACGGTTTACCTTCTCTTATAAGCTTATATAGTGGTTTTACAATCTTTATAAAATATCTGATAAAACAGTAATAAAGGTTTATAAAGCTGATAAAAGCTTATAATTCTTTCTAATTCTTCAGAGTAAGCTAATCCCTAATTGCCTCTATTTTCTCCAGTTACATTTTAAGTCTTCTAAAGGTTACTTTAAACTTTAAATAATTTAATTCTTAAACGTGGAAATGGCTCTTTTCCAGATTTACTATCAGCTTTACCTTTTTAAAAGCTGTTAAAACCTATCATATGTGCTTTTAGTATTCTTTTAAAGTTTCAGAGTAGATTAAAACGTTATTTAAATATATAAAAACAAACTTATTAAAGAAGGGGCGGAGAATATTATTAATAAGGCCTTAAAAAGTCATAAGGGTATTTATTAATCCTATTAATATAACATAATATTAGTAATACCCGTTATAAGTTCGAAACGCTATTTTATACTTATCCTCTTCCTTCACTCTAATATAGTTAAATCTTATAGGGAAGTTAAAGTTAAAGAACCAGTTTACCTTAATAATCCGTTTTTACATCTCTATAATAAGTGGTAATAGGTAGCGATTCTTAATCATATCCTCATTTAACGTTTAGTAATCAATAACTATATATAACTTACTATCTCCCTTCCTTAAGATAAATAACACTAAATACCTTATTAGGGACTGGGACTTTATAATAAACTTATTTTTCAGGTTTTTATTAACATATTCCCATAAGGCCTTAACCTGTTAAGGGTTTAAATAATAAGGCTGGAAGCTGTAAAGCTTTACTCCCAGCTTTAGCTTAATTTTATAATCTTATAATCTGTAATCTAGTAATTATAATATCTTTTTTTAAAACAGGGTAAACTTCTTATATTTAACAAGTACCTTAAATAAGTTAACTTTTTCACTTATCTGTAAATTAGCTTCTAACTTCTTTCCACCTTTTAAATTATCATTTAGGTAATATGGTAAACCTTCTAATCTTTTAACTGTCTTAATAAACCTAACTTAAACTGTACTTAATTTTAAAGGTTTAGCGTGCTTTTAAATGCTTCGTATATCTCTAAAATGGTTTAATACCTTTTTAGTTTTCTTTAAATAGTAATTATAACTAGGGGACTTACTAAAGGTGAGGTGGCCACTCCTTTAATTAATTATAAGGTTATACTTTTCCAGCTAGGGTAAACTTAGGATTATGTTATACCTTATTACTAGTGTAACGTTAAAGTCCACTTATTATTTATCCCTGTCCACTTTAATTAAGAGTGGCAAGTAATAGGTGACTTTACTATTATTATACTAATACAGGCCTCCTTCTCCATTTTAAATAAGAATAGCCTCTTTATACTCTTTATTAGGGAGTTTCCTTTAATTAATTAATAAGGGGTGTATTAAGTTAAAAGCACTCCTATTATTAATTACTACTTTTACCTTAAATAACCTCCCTCTTTTATCTGTTATATTAACATTAATAAAATAATGCTTATACTCTTTTATTATCTAAGTTATAGTAATTATCTATCTTTAAGGTCTTATTTAACCTAACCTTTAAGTGCCTCTCCTTCTTCTTAGGGTTTTTACTAACTAGTAAACTACTGGTTTCTAGCCCTTTTAAAGGGCCTGTAACCTTTTCCTAATTCTCTTTAAAAAAATAAGTAGCTTTAGTAAACCTGGTAATTAACCTTTCTTAAGTTCTTACACCTTAACGTCCAGTTAACTTTAAACGGTATAATATTCTTAAAGTCCTTAATAAGTTAATAGTACACTTTACAGGCTTAAATCACAGTAATGTCTTTTTACTTTTAAATTCGTTAATAATCTTCCCACTTTTACCATTCCTTAGCTTTTCTATTAAGATGTAATAAACATGTTATAATTAAGCAGTTATTAAGTACCCCTCCTTACTAGTACGTGGCGGGGGCTTAATTAACTATAATAACCTTCTACTTATTATTAAAACCTCTTATTAGGGAGTAAGAAACCTGGTAATAAGCTGGTTTTAACTTTACTCTTATAACAGTGCAGTCCCGTCTCTATACGTTAGGGAAGTGGTTATAAAGGGCCTTAAGTTTATAATACCAGTTAAAAGTACAGTTATCGTATATATAATTAACCCACAGTACGTCCTTATAACTGGGGTGGTTAATGTTAACTGCTGGTGTTATAATTATAAAATACAGGATAAGGGACGTGATACCTTATTCTTTTTCTTCTTCCACTTGCCTCCATATGTGTTATTTCTCCTAAACCTTTTCTTAAAACTCAGGTAATAATAATCCAGCTTATTCTTCCATAAAACGGTCTTTTTTAATAAGGTGGTGTTTAAACTAATTTACAAAGCGAACTCTGTTATAGAGTTTTAATCCGATCTCCATTACTTTATCCTTAAACGTCACAGTAAGACTTTTAACTTATAGGTCCTTTATTTCGTCCACTAACTCTTAATGTTTTTCCTCCAGCTCTTAAACCCTCCATTAATATACTTACTTTATACCTTCTTAAGGAACCTTTAAGGTACCAGTCTGGGACATACTAGCTTTAATATAAGGTAGTTATTTAAACTATCCTTTTTCTAAAGAGGTGAGGGTACTAATCCACTTAATATACTTAAAGTGTTTAAAAGTCTTAGGGGGCACTGTTAAAAAGAACTTCTACTTCTCTAGTTTAATTCTCTTAACTTACTCCCTTTTACCTTTTAAGGCTTACTTTACCGTTTAGGTGGCCTAGAAGGCTAGTTCTTCAACTCTTTTTACCATCTTAATAAGGTTTAAATCAGGGTCCTTCCTAGACTTCCTTAGTTCCTAGGCTTACAGGGTAAGGTTTTTAAAACCTGTAACAGCTAACTAGAACATCTCTTCCTAAAGTTAGTCTTTTATAACCTGCACCTTTATAGTTAACTTTTCTAAAACACCCTTAAGGACTGGATACACCACGTCTTAGGGTTTTTCTTCTTCCTTATCTCTTAAGTTACACTTATTTATCTAGGTGTAGTTTTCTTTATTAGTTACTATCTTAATATAAATATCTCTTAAGTTAAACCTAATATGTTTTCCTCCTTTTAAGACGGGTTTCTAACTAACCTGCTTTAATAATAGACACTACTGTACTATATATCCTTTCTTATTACAGTTAAAGCACTGGACTTATAACAGGTCCCTAGGCTGCTTCTATTACTGTTATCATTAAGGCTTATCACAGTTAAGTTAATTCTGGCAGTTCACTATACTAATATCCATTAACTTAAGGTGGTAATTTATCGTAATCGACTAGTTTCCCTTTTTAAGCTTATTTAGCTAATAAGGGGTCTGTTCTTTCTAAAAGTTCTTTCAGTAATAGTGATTATAATACCAGTTATTAGCCTTAATAACCATTTTAACTAGCTTTTAAAGGTGGTCCGGCTAATCCTCTTAGTAAAGGTCTCCAGTAACATGCTCCTTTAAGCCACTCCAGAACAGTATTACTAGGGCCTTTTAGCTAAGCTTAGTTTTTACTGCTTCTAGTTTAAAGTGTGTAGAGAACTTAAGGACTGAAAACGTCTGCCTTAAGGTTATAAACCGCTATTTAGCCCGCCTAAGGGCGTTTAATTCTTTAAACTTAATCTAAAGTTAGTTAATAAAAATGTTAAAGTCGTTAAAGAGGGCCTAAGTCTCAGGGGCCTTTTTACATGCTCTGTTTATAAAGAGGTTATTAATTATCTTTATATAAGGTTTATACTAGTAAGCGGTTACTCTATCTAGTAAGGCTCTGGCAAACCTAACCTTTCCTTCTTCTTTAAAGAACTGCTTATTATAGTAAATAATATAACTTTAAAGCTAGGCTATCTAGGACTTTAGCTGTGTAAAGTCTCCCTTAAAGTGTAACAGCAGGGGGAGCTTCACTCGTTTCTTTTACAAGCCCTTAAGGTTGTTATTCTCCAGCTTAACAGCGTTAAGTCAAGCTTAAAGTTTTTTAATAAGATTAATACAGTTTTTAATATCTCTAGGGAAGGCTTTGTTAAATTCCTTAACCAGTCCCTGCTAATTAAGGTTTAAGTCTTTAAGGCGTGTAGCTAACTTATTAATAGTGGGGAGCTAAGGCTAGGCTTATACCTCTTTAATCTCCTTACCTTTTTTAAAGGCTAACATGTTAATAGAAAAGAGATAATGTCTGGGAATTTAATAAATAGCGTTTAGAACTAAAACGTTAATATTATATTACAACCTGTACCCGATATAGGCCTTAAAAGGACTAGTGTAGGTTAAAATAAAACGTATAACAGGACGTTAATAAGTAAGGGGCGTTCCAAAGACGGCTTATTAAGCTAACACTCCTAAATAGGGGTTTAATGTCACTATAGGTCGCTGTTATTATAATACATAAAGGTGAGTTTAAATAGTAGGATATAAATGAATAATTAAATATTAGCGTGAAGAACCAGAGTTCCTTACAGTGGTTATGGGTATAACCATAACTATCTATACTAGCTAACTGGGAGGTACTTCACACCTTACTTGTAGTGCTGTAAATACTTATTATATAAGCACTTTACATCGTGCAAGCGTTCTGCTTATAAGGTTTCTCCTGCTCACGACGCAAGCACTTAGCATGCTGTAAGCAGCACCTCATTAGTCGTAAGGGCTTTGGGTCTTTACACCCCTGGCCCAGTGCACCTGGGCGGTGTGCACCGTCTTCTCACACTGTTCCTTCTGCAGGGGATTCGTCAGGCCGCCCCGGCCCAAGTGACGGCCTGCAGGGTCGTCACAGAATTATATAACAACCTTACAGGCTGTCACTTAAACTAGGGTGGCCTGATAAATCCCCTATAAAGGGACAGTATAAAGGGACAGTGTATATTATCCAGGCGTATTAAGCCAGGGGTGTAAAGACCTAAAGCCCTTACGACTAATAAGGCGCTGCTTATAATATACTAAGTGCTTACATTACGAGCAGGAGAGACCTTATAAGTAGAACGCTTATGTGGTGTAAAGTGCTTATATAACGAGCACTTATAACACTATAAGTAAGGTATAAAGTACCTCCTAATTAGTTAATATAAATAGCTATAGTTATGCCCATAACCACCATAAGGGACTTTAATTCCTCACACTAGTATTTAATTATTCATTTATGTCCTACTATTCAGACTCACCTCTGTGCATTATAGTGATAACGACCTACAGTGACATTAAACCCCCGTTTAGGAGTGCTAGCTCAGTAAGCCGTCTTCGGAACGCCCCCTACCTGTTAGCGTCCTGCCATACGTTCTGTCTTAACCCGCGCCAGTCCTCTTAAGGCCTGTGTCGGGTGCAGGTCGTAATACTACTACTACGTTGTTAGCTTGGCTCAGTCACGAGGAAGCCCTGTAGAAAACATGTAGAATTAGATGTATTATCAATTGAAGGCGTAGATCACTGCAAAATATGATTGTTCTTTCGTGGTGGCAATAAATGAGTTGGGTGTGGTCTGTATGTGATAATCCGGGCCATATATAACCCTAACCCTTTGGGGGTATGAGTGCCCCAATAGCCAGATGAGTGCCCCAATAGCCAAACAATGAGTGCCCGAATAGTAGGGCCCATAAAAAAGGACCTAAAGTGGACCAAACCATTATAAAAAAGGAAACCTCCCTGGATCTGAAGTGCTCAGTGGACCTGGAAACGGGTGGGCAGGACGATCGCCACAGTTGCAATGTTAAAGTTGCAGTGAGCTGCGTCCACTCGCGCCCATTGTAACGGAAAGGCTTATGCGCTGTTGGTTATCTGGTTACGATCCAGCGTCGGTGCTGGGGAGCCAGCGGATAGAAAATCCGACCCGGTTCTGACATCCGCGGTATCCCCAAGTTCGGGGCTCTGCCAAGGGGGAGGACGGGCGGCCAGGGGGAGGACGGGCGGCCAGGGGGAGGACAGCAAAGTCGTACTCTACACCTCCGCGTTGGAGCTGTCCGGGAACTTCATCGACTTCACACGATGATGCAGAGTAGAGACGCAAAGGGCGACACCCATCTATCGACAGGAAGTGTCGGCACCCTCTTTAAGAAATCGAGTATGGCTGGTCGGAGCGGGCGGGCCCAGTTATACGGTAGTTTAATATGTACCAACCAAAACATCCTCTTCGGCGCTGGAATTAAGCTGGATTACTAAAGCAGACGTACACATAGTGGCTACTTTAAGGTCGCTCGGTTAAGATTTTTCCTTAGTCAATCGACATGGCTGGGGGGAGCAAGTAGGCACATGGCAGCTTGAGAGGCCTCGTACACATAACATCCACATTAATAACAGGAATCAGCTAGATGGCCACAGCAGGTGTACATATGGTAACTCACTCTAGGTGGCTCGGTCAGGACATTCTTCTCGGTTAATCGGCATGGTATCGGTATGATCAGTGGGAGCAGGCGCATGGCAAATTAAAATGCCCCGTACATAACATCCTCCTTAGCGAATCAAGTTATACATGGCGGCCCATCCAAGACTTTCTTCTCTGCCACTCGGCATGGCACCAGTATGGCATCATCATGACATCGGCATGGCCACTTGGGAGCGGCTCAGCACGGCTCGTTCAGGGCATTCTTCCCAACAAACCGACACGGCATCTGGTCTATGCGGTGGCGTCGGGTGGCGGTGGAACGTCCTATCCCTCATATCGGCGTTAACAAAAACCATTATCTTTGAACCTAACATGGAGCAAGGAATGCAAACCAGCTTTAGCGAGCCCCAAGTCTGCAGCTTTAGGAATGATCGATGTCGCCATAGCGGCCTTATTACGGGAACACGAAGCGGGAAGCTATCCAGAGGTACAGGGAATAACAAACCTTTACCGACATGCCGATGTGCTGGACCGATGGGAGACAGCATCGGCAGCGAGCAGTTGCGGGCACTGAGAACTATACCAGCAGAGTTCTTTTCGAACTGAGCCCTCCCAACTTGAAGGAGAGCTATCGTAGCGGTTCTATATCGGTAAGCGATGCAATATGGGGGCCCTTCTCAGAATGGGATGGTAGCTCACTCGATCTTTTTGCCGGAGCTGGTGAAAGCTTTTTGGGTGGCAGAGGAGAGCCCAACCTAAATCCAGGAGTCACGCGGTTACAGCTTGCCCCAGGAGAGGAACTTGGCCGAAACTCTACGAGCGCCCCGTACCAGATGGTAGATAAAATGCACTGTTTGCTAAAAAGAACAGGCATGTATTCCTCTATGGAAACAGACCTCTCTAATCCGTCACCATGTCCACCGCCCTGACTGCCCTGAAGAAGATGCAGACCACTTTGTCGTCAGTATTACTAGGGAGTGGCATGGAAGAGAAGAAAAGATACCATACTGCCACCACGTCACATGGATGGCTAGAGCCAGGCCCCCTTGCCCGTTTAACCAAGACTGGGGGTTGTCGATTACCTACTCTCGAAGCCATCACCAGCGCCTGCAAGGCATGTCAATATGATGAAGGCCGGCATGAAGTCGACGCTTCCACCTCGGAGAAACTAGCGGCGGATCTCGCTAGACCATTCGGTCAATCGACAGGGCGTGGTTTCTCGTTCACACGATTCAGACTCGATCGCGGATACCGAACACTAACCATGCGTCAACAAGATGTGTGGACGCCCTGGATGGCACCCGACCACACAGCCACGCTTCGTACCCTTTACGAAATCGGTTGTATCCTTACGTATGCCGACCCTATTTGCCAGCACCTTTAGTGGGCGGAAGATTATTCTTTCTTAATTCCGAACATGGCCACATTTGGTCTTGACTCGACCTTCTCCCACCCCATTGCAGCCCTAGATTTTGGGTCGGCCGCCTTGCTGTTGCGAGAGGTCGACATCCACAAGCGTCTTCAGTGTGCGCTGTTCCACGACACCGACTGCATGTGTCTAGGGAGCATCGCCTTCGGAGCCCTGTATGAATCCAATCAACCAATTTTTCTGTACGGACACGCTGACAGACTGTGGACGATGTTGTCCACGGTGCTATACCGACTATGCCGTCAATATAGTGCCGGATACCGCTCTAGGCCGACTAAAGGGACAGTTAATGGTATTTACGATATGGAAATGTCTGGGCGACGGCCACAACCGTTGCAAGTAGACTACACACCTTACGTTGAGATCCGAGGAACGGTGGCATAGGCTCGGGCACCCATACGACGCTTTCGAGTGGGGGGGATGCTGTTGTCCGAACACGTATGAGATCAACGCCGATGAAATATAACAGTGCGTTGCCTTGGTTCGGGAGAGTCGGAGAGAAACTCCACTGGAATATAAGGATGTTGCAGAGCCTGTCTCCTGGGTTGTTGATATGGAGAAGGGGGGCTCGAGGCAAACCTGAGGCCCGTTGACAGATTGGGAGTAGCACAAATTCGGAATCCCATTTAATTAGCATGATTGTGAAGTTAGTATTAGGGATTTGCGTAACGATTCTCTCGTTGTTGCCCCTTGTCAAGGTTGCACTGCCCTAACACTACATGGTATCACTATAAGCCCCAGCTCTTGTGTCTTCATTGCCACCACTTCCGCTTGTTGAGGACTTGTATTTTGCATTATCTGAGCCGTCCCTTATTTCCATTGACCCGAGCCTTCGTGACCGTTCCTATTCCTTCAACATCCATCTCTCATGGGCCATAAACCGACGTAAACCAAATCCGCTGGTTGTCGTCTTGGATGAGAGGAAGTCAAGTCGCACTTCCTGGCTGTAGCTGGACATCTTGGGCTGGGACGAGTTGTTGAGATCCATTGGCTGCACCGCGTTCAGTTCACCCGCTCCCGGTCTGAGAATGCCGGCTAAGGTGACTTGGCCGTATTGGTAACAATGCAGTGTGCGCCATTTCCTTCAGGGCGGCCAGGGTGGTGGGCGCAACATCGAATCGTTTGTCAGAACCGAATGCGCGACTCTACCCTAGCATGTTCACCCTCTGCTGTGATAGAAATGCTTTGAAAATGCTAAATATAGACCTGGAGCAGAGTCGGGTGGCGTCAATAGTTCACGGATCCCCATGCCTTCTTTCGGCTTAGTTGCCCCGGACAGGTGCTTATCGACGGGCCGAGAGCGTTCTAGACCAACCCGACACGCATCTCTGGATAAGTATCTAACTGCTAGGTCCGTGGACCGAAAGACGTGACAGCGCCTTCAGTTTCTCCTCCATCTTTCACTGATACGCCCAAAAATGATTGAATTCCAAGCACGAGGGTGCCCATTCCAGGTAGTGCTAAGCGCAGCGATTGCAGCCGTGCGTGCTCTCTGCTACGCGCTCCTAATCGTGCTCTACGTCGCTCCGGAACGGCTCCGGATCGACTCCCTGCTGCGCCCCGACGCGGGCACCATTATCAAGCCCGCCGCCGTTGTCGGCCTGTTGGCCACCATTCTCGCAAGCATCGGCCGTCACCCTCGTCACCCGCTGCGTTGAGCACTCTCTCTGGCTCCGTCTTGGCCCCGACGGCTCGGGTTTGGATGGAAAAGTGCCAGTGCCCCTGACGGTTGGAGAGGTGCGCCGTCTGGCCCAATGGAGCACATCGACGGCCGGCGTAACGAGAGCCGTTCCTTTTGCACGGGACAGGGCACGGCGCGGGAGCTGTGCGTCGAGCTGGTCACGAGCTCTCCCAACACCTACGGTGCCTTTGCTACGGGACTCTACCCGTGCGCCGGGATAACTCGGCGTACCGCACCCCCATCGCCTTCTACCTCTTGGGCGAGGATGCCAACAGGAAAGCCGAGATGGCTGCGCGCCGTCTGGCCTCGGTCCGGCTGACAACGGTGCCCGACAGGCCGAGGACCAGCTGCGCGTGTGGAGGTGGCGGCAGGACTTTGTTGACGAGCATGGTGCCGTGCTTAAGGGAGCCGGCCTGCAGACGGGCGAGTCGCCGCAGTTGCAAACCCAGCAGCACGCTCAACAGGGTTACGATCACCGGCGGGCCAAACAGCAGCCGTACCAGGCTGGCTAGCGACCGGGGCAGCAAACTCACCTCTCTCTTGTTGAGGTGAAGGACAAAAGCATCAAAACATCTGGATATGTCAGTAGTACCTTCAGAACTGAAAGGGATTTCGCAGCTCAAACGGTCCCGCCGGCTCCCGTCCGCGTTCTCCCTGAACCTCAAAGCGCACCCCAGCCCCCTGAAACTGCTTCACCAGCTCCCCACTCGCGCGTAGCCAATCCTCCTTAGCTTTCCACTCCCGGAATATATCAACGTCACTCTCCGGGACCGGCGCCACAACAACTGAGACCAGATCAGGAAACCTCGCCTGCTTCACCAAGGCCAAAACCCCAGCCAGCTGCCGCAAAGCCCCCATCCAACTCCCCTCCGGCTCCCAAAACGTCACCTCCTGTATACCCCTCGGCAGTAACTTTTCCACAAACCCATCATGATCCCCACCACTTTCCCTCCACATCTCCTCAAGCACCCCCAACGCATACCCTCCCACCTTTAGAACCTCCAACCGTGTAAACTCCCCTATTGATCCAGCCAGCGCCAGCTTAGCAGAATCCACTGCCATCTCCATTCCTCGTCCCCATTCTTGCCTATTACCATAACCCATGATATCCACCCTCACCTCCCTTAACGTTTCCCTCCGTAACCATAATACCTCCCAAACATCCACCACCGTACAATCCCGATCACTGTCCCCCACACCCGTGCCCGAATCCCAATTACTGGCGGTGCTTAATGCGAATACCTCCAGCCTAGGTGCCGCGCTGACAATACCGCGGAGGACGTCTGGCGAGAGGCTGCAGACGGCGTCGAAGTTGAGGTGGAGGAGGTTGGGGAGTGGAGGATAAATAGACATGTCAATGCTGCAGTCGAGGTTATTGCTTGTCAGGGTGGCGACTTCAAGTTGGGTTTCGCTACCGGGATTATCGGTACAGAGATGTCGGAGATTAGGTGCGGCGGCACGCAGGATGGTGAGGAAGTTAGGGAGGCCGAGGTCCCAGTGGTAGTTATAGATGAGCTGGTGGGTAAGTGTGAGTGTGATAAGGTTAGGGAGGAGAGTAGTGTTCCTGCTGCTTATAAGGATAGATGGGAGGAAGAAGGGGCGCCATACCTCGCTAAGAGCGAGGTGAAGGTGTACGACGTTAGGGGTGTGCAGGAGGAGGAGTTCGATAACAGGGAGTGGATTAGGCCTGGGCTTGGTTAGGAAACCTGGGTCCAGGGATTGGAGGCTGAGTTTCGTAATGATGGAGTTAAGGAGGTGGCTCTCGTTTTCGGAGAGGGGGTCATCGCAGTCAATATCGGCGAGGTCGATGTATTTGAGGTGTTGGGCGAGATCGGGGCGCAGTATAAGGGCGTTAATAAGCTGCAAGATTCGAGGGCATACTGGGGTGTTGCTATCGGGTGCAAATGCGGTGAAGACGAGCGGTTGGATGGTGTCTCGGTGCCATCTGCATGTCCGAGAGAGACGCGAAACATCGGA
>Ga0247760_1000927_pt1 | contig 29839 bp, 16 predicted proteins | sample UWRJL171409R4_FD_179936 | JGI IMG/M metagenome (GOLD analysis project Ga0247760, IMG submission 179936) | Plant litter microbial communities from Arlington Agricultural Research Station in Wisconsin, United States - UWRJ-L171-409R-4 | ecosystem: Environmental > Terrestrial > Plant litter >... | reverse complement strand
ACGCACTCTCCCTACTTTGTATATTGGACCCGCAATGGCCGCTTTGACAATGACACGCCGAGAGCTTCCAGAAGCAACGGCAGGCTTCCAATTAATTAGTTCCCTCAGGCCGAGCCTGTATACAGCGTCTCCTCGGCGCCCGCCTCAATATCGGCCGTGACTTCACCAGAGCGGCTTGTTTATATTGCCGACATGGGTACAAACAACAGCCAAGACTTTTTTGGCCCGCCGTCTGGGTTGCGTTTTCTTTTCTCTTGTGTAAGCCTGCCATAAGTCCCCGATCCCATGGCGGTCAGTCTAAGAGATGGTGTGTTTCGTTGGAGGGTGCCGAGGGGGGAAATGACGTGGACAAAGAGACTTTGGACGTGGTCCAGTAGCCCATGACATATTAGGAGGAATTCTAGAGGGACGGCCTGTTCACCCACACCCGGCGTCGCTATGCCCGACCCCCAAAATAACACGCGCCCGCTGCAGCGGACAAAACAACCGAGACTCGGCCCGTACAAATTTGAGCGAGCCTCAAGTGGGGGCAGTGTATTCCAGCCAGTTCTCACGCCCACCTGAGCGCTAACCGGAGAATATTGTTCGTCTCGCCCGTCAATGGATCACGGGCGACAGGCGAAAGCGCTAGATCTACAGAAATTCGGCGACAAGTCCTTCTGTCATAAATGAAAAAGCTTGTGGCTGCTGCCGTGTCTTGTCGGCACTTAGCGTGCTCCACAGGGATGTGTACCAGGTGACGGCATCACGGCCAAGCATGGTCGAGCATGCCGACGTCGCAGCCACGACGGTTGGCGATGACATTGGACAGTGAACGGTTCGGTGCGGTGGAAAAGGGGAGCCTTCCGCTTGCTTTGACCCCCTATTGACCCCTAAACTCGAACACGGATGCCCATAATACCCACTGGGTATGCCTGAACATCTGCTAGAAAACCAATGAAGACTGGCCCGAGAAGAATTAAGGGCTTCAGGAGACCTGGCCTGCCTGAAAAGTCGAGTCTGACGTAGAAGAAAGCCTCTTCAGGCTAGAGATCCTTAATTCATCAATAATGCGCGTCGCTATCAAATGTGAGCTCCGAAGGCAGTCGACATTCTTTGGTGTTCGGCACACCATCAACCCGAAGCAGCGTCGGGGAGATCGACCGTCCTGCTGTGGATCGCTGGCTGAGGAACATGTGCCACCCACATGCCCGTGTTGAGCTGAAGCCAGGTTCAAGCTGCTAGGCTCAAGCTGCCAATTCAAGCGGCATCTTCCGTCGGAGCAAAGCCAGGTGGGCTATGATCTCGAAGCGTGATACTTCACACTTGGGCGTCTGATGAAACAAGAGATCCATAGCTCTTCTCTCTCTGAACCGTACTTGATCGGTGGATATTGACAACATGGAGAACCGCGAAACTGGAGGCCCAACGGTTCAGTTTCGTCGCAGGGTGGGTCTGGAGAGGGGACTCATGCATGGCTCTGTCATGAAAGTTGGCATGGTGTTTGTGAGGCTGGAGCACTTCGTTCGATGGTTGAACCTCATGTTGTTGGCCCTCGGGTATCTCGAGTGGTGGCTGACCTGGTCGAGAGGCAGACGGCGTGCCGAAAACGGACTTCGGGCTCGCGAGTGAAGATTGCAACATTCTCCATCCGCCTGTTCATCAGCCTGTCCCAACATAACTCGAAGTTGGATAGTGAAGCAGCCCCGATGTTTGGCAGCCATGTCTTCTCAACAATTCCCCGACAATTACCGGAGCGAGTGGTGGATGTAACCGAATGTCGGGGCTCGGGAGAAGGTGTGAACTGCCGAGAGCTCCGCAATGTGATGCACAGAGCCAATCAACTGTATCTGGTCAGCGGTGAGATCCAGCAGAGGTCGCGGGTGCATGCGCTGTGGAGGAGCCAGGGTGGCTCTCGGGTAGCGCGTCCCAGTCCACTGGCACCATCACGGCGCCGAAGCTGCTCGGGGGAGAAAATTACGTAAATCGGGTGGAACCAACCAAGCGATGAGTGGGAGGATGAGAGAATGTCGTCACGCGACGAGCGACAAGAGAGTGTTTTTGACGCGCCCCAGGCGTTTATCGTCGTGAGCTTCATGTTTGCGACGGTTGGAGGGGCTCGAGCCACACTCAATGCTGAAGCACGGGGTCACCGAGGGAATCGGCCCATCTCGAGACCTGCAGAGCTTGGCATGCTGCGATAACGTGGGATTCGAGCTTGCAGCGTCACCTGTTGTTTCTGTCGGCGCGGAATCCTCCCGAGCTACGACAACGGGGTCAATAGACGCGATAAACGACAATAGTTTTGCTATGGCGCTGGTTTAGACGGTGCTGGTGAATCTGAGCTTGAAGAATTGTTTCGATGCCCGAGTTCGGGCAGACAATCGTGGGGTTTTTTTGCTGGGGAGAGTGGACCCTAGATCCCAGATCCGTGGGGCTGCAGATAAGCTGCTGCGGGCTGCTGCTGCACATCACTGGCCGATGCAACGTCGCGCATGCGCACATGCCTTTTCCAGCACGGTTTGGGCAAATTTTTAGCGACCGCTCGCAATTTTTGCCCTACCTCGGTCCAACAAAACTGGCGAACTTGGCCGCAACCAGGGCTTCGAGCAACCAAAACACCAGAACCTACCCTGCAGGCGCAAGATAACCCACACTGTCACCGTCACACTCCTGCAATGCAGTGTGGAGGAAGCTTGACCATGGCTTGGCAAACCACGTACGTAATTTTAATCCACCCAAACCATCCCTTCGTGTGGGACCGAGACGGAGTCTCGCAGCAACGCAAAAGCAGATTTGCTGCCTGTTTTCTCCTTCACTGTCCTACCGTTGCACTTTGCGCCGGAAAATATCAAAACCGCACCTTCTCCATTCTGATTATTCCCGCAAAGGCGCGAGCAAGCTGCGGCTAAATTTTTGAACCCATCTCCTGATCTCGCCGGGTTCTCGGACTATGAGTGCACCAACCGAGGCGGCCGTGGGAACGGCGACGGGCCGGGATGAACTCGCTTCGGCGGTCCGGACCCGATCCAAGACGGGCGAAGAACCGGACAACGAATCGGCCGACGATCTGCTTGCAGCCATGGGCTACAAGGCCGAGTTGGTGCGCACGCGATCGACATGGCATGTGGCGTTTATGTCATTCGTGCTCGCCTCCATTCCTTACGGCCTGGCCACAACGCTGTACTACCCACTGCAGGGAGGTGGTCCCGTTGTCGTTGTCTGGGGCTGGTTGCTTGTCAGTCTCATCATCCTCTGCGTCGCCGCGTCTCTGGGTGAGATCACCTCCGTCTACCCAACCGCTGGCGGCGTCTACTACCAGACTTTCATGCTCGCACCTCCCTCCATCCGCCGGCTTGCTGCTTACATCTGCGGTTGGTGCTACGTCGTCGGCAACATCACCATCACCCTGGCTGTGCAGTTCGGCACCACGCTGTTTTTCGTCGCCTGCGTCAATGTCTTCGAGTCGGAGCCTGGCGTCGGCATCTGGCAGGCGGAGACGTATCAGGTTTTCCTGACCTTCTTGGCCATCACACTTCTCTGCAACGCCATCTCGGTATTTGGCAACCGATATTTGCCCCTATTGGACGTCAGTGTGTCCTTCCCCACCCTCTTTATCTTGGCTGACATCAGTGGGCGCTCCCCATACAGACGTTTGCCGTGTTCTGGACCTTCACCGGCCTCATCGCCATCTTGGTGACAGTCCTCGCTGTTGCCAAGAACGGCCGACGGGATGCGTCGTTTGCCTTTGGTGACTTTGAGCCAACCTCCGGGTGGCCGGCGGGGTGGTCCTTCTGCGTTGGACTGCTGCATGCCGCCTACGCTACGTCGTCGACGGGCATGATCATCAGCATGACTGAGGAGGTCGAGCATCCGTCAACCCAGGTCCCCAAGGCTATGGTCATGACCATTGTCATCAACACCATTGGCGGCCTACTCTTCCTGGTCCCGCTCATGTTTGTTCTCCCCAACCTCGCCGATCTGGTGGCGCTGCCGTCGGGTCAGCCCGTTCCCACCATCATCAAGTCGGCTGTTGGGTCGTCGGGTGGGGCTATTGCTCTGCTCATCCCACTGATGGTCCTCGCTATCCTGTGCGGCGTTGCTTGCACCACAGCCGCGTCCCGCTGTACCTGGGCTTTTGCCCGTGACGGTGCCATCCCTGGGTCCAAGTGGTGGAGCGTGGTGCACCCAAAGCTCGATCTTCCTCTCAACGCCATGATGCTATCCATGGTCATCCAGATTCTGCTGGGCGTCATCTACTTTGGCTCGTCAACCGCCTTCCTTGCCTTCTCAGGTGTGGGTGTCATCTGCTTGACCTTATCTTATGCTGCCCCTATCGTTTCATCCATGATCGAGGGACGTCAGCAGATGAAGGTGGCTAAGTTCCCTCTTGGGAAGCTTGGGTGGTTTTGCAACAGCATTGCCGTCGGTAAGTAATCATCCCATTGTGGTGCATAGGCCGTGTCCAGCTAACAGCCTGTCGCAGCCTGGTCAACGCTCGCGCTGCCGCTCTTCTGCATGCCCGCCCTCCTTCCTGTCACCCCTGCAACTGTCAACTACGCCCCGGTTGTCTTTGTTAGCTTTGTTTCCATTTCGGCGGCTTGGTACTTTGTCTGGGGCCGCAAGCACTACCGAGGTCCTCCCACCGAGACGATTGGCCTAGTGGCCCAGGTGGTGGACGCGGCAGAGGACGACAATGTGAAGAAGTAATCGGATTATGATGATATGGGTTTATGAAAGGGGATGTTTCTATCAACTAGGCTTGTTTTAGCGACTTACGGAGGATCTTGTTCGGGGCCCAGACCCAGCAGCCCTGGTCCTATGGCTAATATAATTTTCAACAAAATCCCTGGTTCGCATATGCCATTGGTATTATGAAGGCAGTATCGTCACTTAGTGTCGCTTCTGGGGATTTGGAGGACCAACAAATTTGTGCAATCGCGCGTGCAGAAGATCAGACCTGCTTGACGTGTTGCTTGGGAACTGCTCGAACGCAGCTCGTTGGATAACAGGCTGCATAGGGTTTGGACACTTCCAATGGTGCAGTTGAAGACCTTGAAGAGAATTCGTGTTGCGAAAATTTCTGGGTCTGGTATATGATGTTTGCGTAGGTACCTAGGTATCTACCTATCTACCTCTAGAGGAAATCCGAGAGAAACATGTGGTTTGTGGGAAGGAGCCAACCAGCGGGTGGTCCTGCTTGCCTTTCCACTTCCACCACCCGGTTCGATGCTACCACTTACGACGGAAGGTACAATGGTAATAAGCGACGAATGCGAACTTTTCGAGGCAAATATGGCCTCAGAAATTATCTGCCCCTTGAACTCAAAACCCTCACCTACCCCCCGCAACACCCTTGCAGAACATCTCCAGAAACAGCTACAATCTCAATACCCTGCCGGATCGAGGAGATGCGTCACTGACTCTAGGGGTTGTGGGATTGTCAATCTCCCCTCAATCTCCGCGACGCTTCCCATATCCTTCGCAGCCTCCGAGATTTCGACGCCATCAGAAGCGAGAAACACATCGCCACTCCCGCCATCCGAACTACCCCATTCCCTACCACCATCTCGAGTTCTTTTCTCCCCTCACCAAGAGAACTTATCCACCGCAGATCACGCCACACTCCCGCCGCTACGCCCGCCGCCAGGAGTTTTTCGCACATGCAAATTCATTCCACTGTACCACCCGCATCAGTCGTTTCACGCGCACCGCAACATTGAAACCATGGCTCCGGCTGCTGTGTCTGAATTCGACGTTGCCAGGCGCGAATCCGACGCATGGAGAATCATCAAGCACGTCGAGTCATACATAGACTGGTCGCTCGCTGACCGCAAGAAGATTCATAGCATTCTGTCCCGGTACAGCTTCAGAGCCGCCAATCCATTCGACAGCAAACATGCGCTTTGGCGGAGAGCATATCAGATGATCAAGACATGGAGGCAGCATCAAGAAGATTATTCCTCATTGCTACATTTTGTGCGGGATACCGAGAAACACCATCGTAATATCAAACCGGAAATGCTTCAAGCCCTCTGGGCAGTGGAGATGTGCTTCGAAGGCAGCTGGATGGGAACAATGGCTCGGTACCGTGTGAATGAAGCCAATCTCGATGGTCTGATCCGCGGAGAAGGGCATCGGACATGGAAGGCATGGTGGGGACTCTATCCTCTTCGCATTGATCCGAGCGGGCTTCCGCATTCCCTCCACGCTGCGATGTTGCGGGAATACGGTGCGGCAATGACAGCGCACATCAAGGAAGAACAGGTGCCTCCGAGCGAGCAAGATTTCTACAAACATGACTCACGGGATCCCATGAACTTCGTGCGAGTCTGTGAAACGGCTGAAGATGCTCACAACGAAGGGAACCCTTTTTACACGACAAAGGCAGCGAAGGAGATCCGAGCTCTGAGATTAGAAAGGACCGAGGCAACCAAGAGTTTGCTAAGACTTCCACAGCTCAATCTACAAAGGGCGCGCATCAGGGAAACTAGATGTGAAGAGCTTGAAGCCTTGGAGGCTGCGGGGCCTGCGGAGACCAAAAAACGGAAGTTGTCGCCTTCTCTGCTCTCACCTCCCACGAAGAAGCTCAGACCGGCGAAACAAGGCCGGGGAGATGAATTCAAACGAAGCCCTGAAGGCGATGCAGAGAATGACGGCAGAGAACTCGATGAGAAAGACAATGACGATCGCCGTGAAAATACGGACCCTCGAAGGTCTTCTGAGTTGAGCAAAGAGCCGTCAGTCTCGAGCAAACCATCTGTCGCAGAGGATCAACCTGCCAGAAAAACCACCCCGATCCTTCGCCCCAGAGAGCCATCAGTTACAGAAGAAATGTCTGTTGTAGAGAAACCAGCCATCCCGGAAGAATCCCCCACTCCTGAGGGTCTCACTAAGCCCAACTTCAAGGATCATCTAACCGAGACAAGACCTCTTGATCCACCAGATGTCAGCGATGGACCTCGTCAGGTTCAAAATTCGGTTGGTGATGCGGACTTTGAGACATCACATCAGGGGGAGCACAGCTTGACCACCATGGATATAACCGCCGACACCGGAGAGGGAAAGGAAGCCAGAGACATTGGAAGAGGAGCTCTGGCGAGAATCGGCAAGATTGCAGAGGAGAAGGCTGGAAAACAGCTGAAGAATCTCTTCCACGCTTTGGAAAACATTCCTGCTTGGGCCAAAACTGACGCTGAACAACTCGCATCATACATCCGTGAAGTCTCGAGACGGATCAAATTCCCCATTGCAACAAAATCATTGGGCACGGTAGCCGACATCCTCGCCGCAGAGTACACCCTCAAGAGCGGAGGGGAAGTTACGGTGACCTACACGTGGAGTACTGCCAAACCCGGGGAGACGGCGACATCGGCACTCTTTCAGCGTGGAGATTGGATGTGGACGGCAATCTCGGCCGGCCCTCGCTCGGGCATTGACTGGGCTATCTGGCGTTGCCGAATGCGTCTGCCTGTTCCAGACGGGGCAAAGTTGCAAAAGGACGGAACATGGGCAATGGAGTAAACAAAAACGTCATCCGAGATTTTGTAACTTGAGGACTTGAACGACCATCCGGGAATACAACCCCTTTTTCGCGAGTCTACGCTCCGAAGAGCCTTGGGGTTTCTCTGCGTTGGTTTTATCGCGTTGGTTTCAATGCTGATCGACACATCCAGACGACTTCTTCAGTCTGGGCCAAGAATTTGACTTTGAGGGCGAGTAGATGATCTCACTTTTTATTTGGCTGCGATGATTTCACCAAATGATGACAAGCTAGACGGGCGGCGGGAGATGGCCTCCCTCCCATGCCCCAGCCTGGGCCAAGTATATTTGGCTACAAGGACGAGGAGATGGTATCATTTTTGCTTCGGTTTTTGGTCGCGATGATTTGGTCGACATAATAGAAGAGGAATAGAAAGCCGGGATGGCGGCGGGACATGACGTCTCATAGATGCGATGACTTCACAGTGGCTTAGATAGGGAGGCAGTTGAGCAGAAAACAACCCCTGTCTAGCCAGATGAGCTCTCATCAGAGACGTGAAGTGTGTGCGGGCATCTGCATGAACATTCCCTTCAATCCACAAATCCATAAACCAGTTGAAAGTCTCAACCCTTTTAGTCCGGCCAGTGGTGCAGATACTCATTGTGTATTGCTGGATGCCGTACATCACTGGTGCTACCGAGACTGGATCCAGTCTGCCGGATGACGGATGACGTTCACGATTTGATCTCGTGAGACCGCCACAACATCAAATAAAACATTAGACTACCTTCAGGCTTCTATTCCGTGCGCGTGGACTCGCGGAACTGCTGTAGCACATGTTAGAGTTTAAACGGCGTTAACCGTCGTGCATGCATTGTAGAAGGATTCCCCCCCAAACCGATCACCCCGCTATGCCGATCATAATTTTCAACCGCGTCGTACGTTCCACGTCGACAACCCTCCTACTTCCAAGGACTACAACTATGCCATTTCCTACTTAAATCCTACCAAATTTAACATAGCTAATATCACTAAATAGAATATACAATCCGCTATTAATTTAATCAATTCCAGCGTTTTATTACGTAAGGCTATAAGGCGCCATAGACTCGTATATATCACGCTATAAGGTCGCATTAACGACGCAACTACCTACTATAAACGCAACTTATCCAACCAACTACTTTCCGTTAAAAAAGAAAAGCTCCTAGTTAATTAGGTACTTAATAAAGAAACCGCCGCAAAAGCTCCTACGAAGCTATAATTACGTAAAATAACGCAAGCGATCCTTATATAAGGTGGTATTTTTAAACCGGTTGGAAAGAACTAGGTTAACCGCTTCATCCTACGGTATAAATCCCTTCGCCTCAAAAACTTTCAGGCTTTTAATTAAAATAAGGTAAAAGGAAATACCAAAAAAGCCTATAACGATTTTTATAAACGCTTAAAATACTAAATTAACGTTAAAAATATACTTTTAAAGTATATTACAAATATAAATAAGTATAATATATAAAAAACGGAGATTTATAACTACTAACGCGTTATTAGGGACTCTCTAACCACTAAATCATTTTATAAAAAAGGCAAATTAGCGCCTTAAATCTCCGTAATAAAATCTAGTACTACTAAGGGTCAAAGGTTTACTCTAATAGTAATATTTATTAAAATAAATCTTTAAAATTAGTAATACCCCAATTACTTCCGTATATAATTAATAATTAAAAATTAAAAGTATAATTACTTAATTACGGGCTTTTTAAATACTAAAATAATACTTAGGTAGCTAAAAAAAATCTTTATTTCGGAAATTTAGCCCCCAAACCGTTAGTAATAACGTATTTTTATTACTAACCGCGTTTCCGCCCATTATACTAAAAACTTCATATTTATAATATTCTGGAATAAGATTTAAATCGTTTATTTACTTCCCTATACCTTTTATAAAACCTAGCTGTTTAACCGTAACGTATTTGTATTAATAAAATAATATTTCCGCGATAAAACTATATAATTAACGGAAATATACGTATTAACGCTAATTAATAAATAAAAGTAACTTATAATTTATAAAAACGCCTCTATTAAAGGCTTTACCCCTTGGAATCTACGGAGCGGCTTCGTATAAATTGGAATTTAGCCTTTTGATTCGTTACGTATTTTAAATAACCCCGAAATTTTAATAAGAGACCCCCCCCCCTTTACGGTAACGCTCCCTACCCCTTACTAACTACCCTTTAATCGTAATATACGTAATAGTAATTTTAAAAAAGTTTTGTAATATTTATAAAGCGTTAAATAACGCTTTATAATAATAATCCCCTTTAAATCATAATATTAGGCGAATTCTTTTAGCCGTAAGGAGGGTATTAGATTGCGGCAACGCGTAAAGAGCGCTTTTAAAAGCTAAGATTGTACAATTACGAAAAGATTTAAAAGCTGATAAGCTACGTATTTGTAAAAGAGTGCGAGAAGATCCCAATGATAAGTTTTCAAATTTAAAATCTATTACAGAGGCGTAGGAAGCTTTAATATAGCCTCCAAAACGTAGGCGGAGGAAAAAGTTGCCGGATCCGGAAAATAAAGTGGAAAATCGCGTATAGGAAGTTATTCATATACTTCACAGGTTCCACGAGGCTTTAGAGGACTATTAAATACTATTAAATTATGTAACCTGACTGGTCTCAGTGAGGTCCAGTACAGGAGGTTACAGGGGGTGAGTCCCCTATAACGGGCGCAGCGGAAGGCTTTGGGGGTACGATAACTGCCCAGGACGGGGTCAAAGGAAGCTAAGATCAGCAAACTAACCTGCTATAACAAGCAAAGATACAGGGGTCTATACCCTATAATAAGGTGACTACAGTAGGCTTTGCACAAAGATCACAAAGGTCAAAAAGTTGCCCTAAGGCTATATATAAACTATCTTACTTAAGGTAGAAAAAAGGAAAAGAATCAGATACCAGAAATATAAAAGGGGAGATGGTTCTTTATAGGGCCCTCAGTAAGTATAGGTTAACCTTACAGGGGGTAATGGCCCTAAAATATAAAAGGAAAGCTTATACTATAAAGGGAAAAGTACTTACGTTAGCGCTGGAATCCAAAGGATTCCCGAGCAACAAATTGGCTATACTAACGTAACAGTAGTAGTAGGTCTACCCCTATAGGCCAAGCCTATAAGTAGTAGGTCCTCGGAACTCCCCGTCGGTTCTAGTAGGTTCCAGTAAATCCAGGGGGCTTAGCAGCCCCCCTAAACCACAATACCAACTCCCCGTAGTTGTAGTAACTGCACTTTGCCATAATACAATCAGCAGTACTCCCAGGGCAGTAAATTAACTAAACTACAGCACCTAAGGGTACTGTAGCTACAGGGTAACTAAGCTGTAATTTCAACACCCCCTCTACAACCCTAAGCCCTAATACGCCTCTTAATTTAAAATAAACCCCCTCTAAAATCCACAGGGCCTAAAGAGGTTTAACAACTTAAGGAATTACTTATATTTAACTAAGGTTAGGGCTTTAATCAACCCATCTACCAGTATCTCCCTTATAAATACGTACGTTATAATAATATTACCTTTTGTAACGCTCTCTTTTACCCCCTAATATTTTAAAAAGGTATACTTTATACAATTATAGTATTTTGGGTTATATACCGTATTTATAACGCCCTTATTATCTCCTATTAATAAAACGGGTCCCTATATAAGGCGCTCCAGTTTAAAAAATAGCCCCCGAAGCTAAATTACCTCTTTATTACCCTTTATAAACCCCGTAAACTTAGCCTCCAAGGTCAAGTAGGCTACTATAAACAACCTTTTTAACTTCCAACTAACTAATCCTCTACCTACTATAAATAAGTAGCCATAAGTCAATTTTACAGTAATTTTACAGCCCGCAAAATCGCTATTAGTATACCTTATAAAAGTAAGATTAGTAAAGGTACTAAAACAAATACCCTGGTCTATACTGGAAAATAGGTAGCTAAAAAGCTTTTTTGCTGCTTTAAGGTAAGTAATAATAGGCTACTATAACTAGCAGGAAAATTACTATACTGCAAACACTATATCCGGCCTAATTTAAACTATAACATATATAATAGTACTGACAAGTTGCTAAAATAACTAGATCTTAGTAGTATTTAGGGGCTTGGAAAAGGGATTAAGCCCTATAAATCCTGGAAAGAGAGGGGTAACTAATCCGGTATAGCTAAGTTTAAAGTACTAAACAGCCTATTCAATATAAACCTTCTAATTAACCTATAAAAGGCGGCGTACCCTATTACGGTAAATCTCGACCCCTAGGAAGTAACAAACAGGGCCTAGGTCCTCTATATTATATACTTAATTAAATTAAACCTTTAATACCTTAATTTTGGTTGCAAAAGGCCCAATAAGGAGATAATTATTAACGTAAGTAACTACTATAATTTTATAAACTATACTATAATAGGTAGCTACGTTACTAGTAAGAGGGTTATAATCTAACGTTTTTAGTAACTTTACAACCTTTTATTACTAAAGGTACGAGGCCTGCTTTAGGCCGTAAAATCCCTTACCTAGTAATATAATTTAATCTTTAGAGGGGTCCCAATTATACCGCTTTAAAAGGTCCAATACTTTAGAATTACTAAGATTAAACTTATATAAACTTTTAGGAACCTCAATATAAAGCTCCATATCTAATTTATTATTTAGAAAGGCTTTTATAAAATCTACTTATTTAATTTCCCAATCTTTAATAGTAACTAGTACTAGTATAATTTACCAGGTTAACGATACTATAATAGCTATAAAGGTCTCCCTAAAGTCGATTCCAAAGGCCTATTAAAACCCCCTAATTACTAACTAAACCTTAAACTTAATAACCCTACCCTAGGTATCCTTTTTTAATTTAGTAACCGGTTTAGTAATAATAGGTAGCTTTTTAGCTTTAAATTACTTAATAAAATAAAAGGTTTTAGTAATTAATAGTTATTATATCTCCTTAAAATATACTACTAACTACTAATCCTTTAGGGGGTGCCTTAGGATTTGCTTAAAGGACTTAAACTCCGAGTTTTTAATAGGTTTAAAGGGGTTATAATAGCTACTAGGCTTAGCTTATTTAGTAGCTTTATTAACGAAATGGTTAATTAAATCCGCCATAGTATTTATAGGCTTAACTTCTACTCATTTAAATTCCTCTCGCTAAATCTTAATAGCCTATAGGATTGGGACTTTTACTATAATAGGCCTAAATTTATTTCCTATAAGGAACTTAAAGGGCTTAGGGGTTACTACAAGTAACTAAACTAATTTACATAATAGTACTACCAGTAGGGCGAATTTAGTAAGCGCCTCAGGGGGAGAGCTATTATAATTAGGGTACTGGTCCTCTATATTTTTAGTAGTATCCGGGAGGTCTAGGGTATTAATTGGGCCCCAAGGCCCTTATAGGTAAGTAGAAGGGTTCTCGTATAATTTAATAAAGCTAATTTAAATAACCTTCCATTAGCCAAGCTAAACCAGGTAGGTTTGGGTACCTAATATAACCAGTAACCTACCTTAAACGCCCCTAGGGGTAAGCTTTTGGGACTAAATACGTTTCTTAGGGGGGATTAATATTATACAATTAACGCCTATAACCCTATAATTAAAGAAATCTAGAATATAAGGGGCCTATAAAGGTACTAATTTATTAAAAAAAAGCTAGTATAGGGTAAGCTCCTTAATAATATTTACTATCCTATTAACTAGCTTAATTATAGGGCTTATAATATATTTTTATAAAGAAGATAAAAGCCCTAAAGCAACTATTACAGCCTTAAGGCGTTCTAAAACCACCCGTATAATACATTTAACCAAACCGTTTTGATTATACGCGTAAAAGCTAGATTCTAAGAAAATAATACCCTTTTTACATAAATAAAACCTAAACCTACTAATTTCCTTACCTTTATTATAATATAGGTATACCAGGTACCGCTTAAAGGTATTATTAATTTCCTTTATAACAGCCTTTACTTCTGTAATAACTTTATCTTTAAACTTTAAAAACCTAATAATTTTAAAACGGGTCTTCTAATTTACTAAAATAAGCCTATAGGGTTTATTATTTAGGGGTATAGGGTAGATTACGAATATATCCCCCTTTATCCGCCCTAATACATTAGGAGGGTTAATAATAGCCTTAAAAAAGGGTTAACGTAGTAATTTAGCAATATTATAACTTTTACAAATTATATATTTAAAATATATATTACTAAAATTAGGTATCCCTTTAGTAATTAAAACGGTTTTCCTTAAAAGGTTTAGCCCTATATAACTTAAACAAACGTACTAAAATCTAACCGCCTTAATTATTACTACTAAAGAACCCCTCTAAGCCTTATTATAATATACTAAAAAGGGGGTTACCCCCTTTGCAATAGGTAATATTATAATAAGGGCTTTAGGTCAATTTCCAAATAGGTAGTAGTATTAAATACTTTTATAATCCTATTAAGTATAATTAGTTTTAGGGGGTTATAACCCCTATAACTGGATATAAAAACCTAAACCTTTAAAATCCAATAAAGTAATAAGTTTCCTAAAAGCGCTGTAAAATTTATTTTTAATAAATATACCCCCTTGTCACGGCACCAAACCGGGGCCGGTTCGGCCCGGAACCAGCAGCTACACGTGACCTCCCCAGCACCCAGTATATAGCCTACCTCTCGGGAGCCAGTTCTCTTTAGCTCCCTTCGTATAATAATAAGTCTCTTTCCCCAGACCTAAGGTCGGTACTGTAACAGTTTATTGCACCTACCTCTCGGGAGCAGTAATTATTACTAACCCTTTCCTATCCCAAATTACTCCTCCCGCTAAAACTTACCAAAAAACGGTACCGACTTATTATAAAACCGGAATAGCAACCCAAAATATATACGAAATTAGACCGTATTATAAATATACCCCTAAAAACAACCTTAACAACTAGATACCTAAAACCCACCAAACTTCCAGCTACAAAACCCCCCTAACCCCTAATAAACCCTTAATTAGCAATAACTATAGCAACTCTAGTAACTAATCACTAACGGATTCTACTGGGGTATACTAACGCGCTCTATTTAATTTTATAACCCGTACCCGGACTCGCCCAGGATTTACTACGCTTTACCTAATACGTATATTAATATTACGTTATACTTATAATAGTTAAGTTTAGATTTAGGTTCCCTAGTCCCAACCTACCTAACTCCAACCCGTTTAACCCCAACTAAACCGGATCTAAACTAGTTAGCCCCGACCCCGACCTAAAAACCCCTAATAAATAATTCCAAAAACCAGTAGACGTAAATACCGTCCTTACGAACTAACCCTAACTCTAATACCTACTTAAAAACGTAAAAGACCCCTAAATTAAAACGCCTTTAAACCTGGTATTCCTAACCCGCTATACTTTTAGCGAATTTAATAAATTAATTACTAATTACCTCGTTTTCCTTAATATAATTAATAATGTTATTAATAATTTAATAACCCGTTTATAAATGGAAATTAAGTAAATTAAAGAGGTGGAACGGTAACGAAAGGAATTTAAATAACTAAAAATTAAACTACGGGACCGTTATAAAAATCTCCAAAAAATCCTTAATAACGGGAAAACCCTTACGAAAATCCTAACGTAATAAAAAAACAAGGTTATTAAACGCGAAACCGCTTTTTAACTTACTAATAAAAAATTATAAATATAATTTTAGGAAAGTAAAAAAGTATTAAAATAAACGAAACGTTACTAATAAATATTTAAATATACTGCGAATATTTATAAAGCCGAAAATGATAACTTTACTACCCAAAATAATATTTTATACAATTAAATACCCGCCTTTATACTAAATTTATATATACTTAACTTTACAAAACGGATATTTAGTATAAACCTTAACCCTAATACCTAATAAGGCCCCCCGGTATAAATACCTTTTATTATTATTTACGAAACGTTACGGGCCTGTAATATTAACCTAAAGTACTTTAACGGCTAGATTTCAGACCCAAGGCGTTAATAGGAAGAATACGTTAACTAAAAATCCATACTTACAAATAAACTTATACTTAACCAATATACCTACCTTAACTTATTTAACCGTATTTTATATACTACTTAACGCCTTATAAACGACGCGTACGTTATAATTTAAAACTATATTAATAATATTTTATATAACCCAAATATCCCGGAAATATAACTTTTTAATAACTAAAAGGATATTATAAAATACCTTAATACCATTTATATTATATATAACGCTTACGCCTAAGTCCTCCGTAACTTCGCCTTATTAACGATAAAAGGCCGGACTTATCCCAATTTTATTTCTACCCTAATCCAACTTGGAAACCTAATTAAAAAAAATAATTGCAAAAAGGTAGAAGTATTTTGTAGCAAAATTACTAAATTATACCGTAACGTAATTATTAGTAATACTATACTTTCCGCTATTAATAACTTTAATATATAGGTAATCCTATTTCGCGGAATTTATAATAATATCTTAAATAATAATTACTATACCTAAACCAATATTACGTTAACCCCAACTATAAATACCCCAATTACTAACCTAAATACTATAGACCTTAGCGTAACCAGTTTTAAGCGGGGGTAATTAATAGCGGAGAAACAATAACGCCACCGTAATAATAACCTTTATATATACTATAAAAAACCAGGATACTAAACGCTTAGGTACCTAAGTAGGCCCCCGAACTCCTACGGGCTGGTAATAAATACTACTAGTGTAGGAAAAGCCTAACCTTTAATAATTATCGTTGCTAAAAGCCTAACTAAATTACGAAAAAAAGGGAAAATAAAAACCTATATTTATATTTTATAAAACTAAACCTAATATTTATTTTCCTTTTTAAACTTTCCACCTTAAAAATGTAACTAATTAACGCTAATATTATAGTTAATTTAAGGTACTTTCCTTACGGATTTATTAATAAAACCTACTTAATATAATACAATTTTACCCGCTATAAACTCCCCTACCCCCGGATCCTTTAATTTGTAAATAGGATTAAAACTAGTATAATTACGAAATATTACCTTCTTAACCATAACTTAAAAGGATTCCACAAACGCTTTTTATTTTATATTTAGCTACTAAATAAACCTAACGCTATCTTTAACCTACTATAGCTACGTTACTATAACTTAACTATTAACTAAATATTAGGATCCTTTACTATATATAACTATATTATTTACGTTATAAACTATACCAGACCCAACCTAATACTAGCCCCAACCCTATACGAACCCGACTTAGTACCTATAACCGATATCGCCCTCCTTAACGCTATATCTTTCTTTTTTTCGGTAAAAGGTAAAGGTACGGAAGTTTTTAAAACGTCGTTTACCGCCCTTTATACCATTACAAGCATAACCCCAAATACTTTACTAAACCAGCCTAACCTAAAATCCGCTAACGATATCGTCCTCGCTACTACGTTAATAACGCTCTAATTTATCCTTTTTAATAAAAAGCCCGCGGAACCTATTAGGCTATAACTCCGTATCTTTTAAAACTAGATTAAAAAAGCCCTATAACTCCGGGTAATAAAAAAAAAGGATATTAAAAAATATTTATAAAATAAACCACCTATGTCACGGCACCAAAGGACGCAATGCGTAAACACCACAAAAAGTGGAACGTTGTGCAGTCAGGGCACTGCACCGTAGTCCTTCTACATCTAGTTGCAGCCACAGGCAGGCAGCATCACTGTACCGTGACAACTAGCCTACCTGGGAATTAGCGGAAAACCTTCGTAGGTATGATAGTAATATCTAGAACTTTTACAACTAAAACCCCATTAAGCCAGGACCCCTGGCCTGGTTTACAAGTAATATAGTATAAGTATAGCCTAATAATATAAAATAACTAAAACGCTAAGGACGCCCTCGGAAACGGAAAACTAATACTAACCCTATTATATTAGTGGATTATTAATAAATATATATCGGATACCTAACGGGGAATACTGGAGTAGGGTTATACCCTTGATTATTTTAAGTACCTAATTAAAATTATAAATACGTAAGGAGGAACCTAAAGTAATAAAAACCCCCCTAAATATAATTATAATTAAATTACTACTAAACCTACTATACCTAAAACTTGTACGGATATAAAACTATAAAATCTACTTTATTTAGGGAAACGGAAGCAGCTCTATTACCCTTTAGGTTTAAAATAGCCTCTATTTATTCCGAAAGGATAAACTAAGTAATTATTAACTACGTATAACCTTCGTTTCCGGGTAATAGGCGGAATACTACCTTATTATTCCAAATATATTTAATCCGAAGCTAAATAATTTTAAACGTAATATAAGCCGTAACTAAATAGGGGAATATTATCGTATAAATAAAACGACGCTACTCGATTAAGGCTACCTAAGCCTCCTAAAACTCCTTTAAATAATTAGCGAATTAGAATTAAATTATATAAAAATAAAAACAAATATATACCTAAGTATTTTTCTTTATACTAGTAAAATTATAAAACGAGCGATAATTAGATTTAACCCCAAGCTACGTACCTATAAACGTTTTTAAGACGATACTAATAGCTAAATAAAATTTAGCTAACTAAACGTAATTACTATCGTTATTCTTTTCCTACGTTACGAGTTTAATTTACTAAAAAAACTGGAAAAACTTACGGAAGTTACGAATTAGGTTTGTATTTAACTAAAAAGTAATTAGTAACTAAAGTATTATAAAACTAAGGGATATATATAGTTAAGTAGATTTACTTATAATTATAATATTAATTGCAACTTTTTAATATAATGGAAGTATAACCGTAATATAAAACTATAAATTCCCTATTAACCAGCGGAACCTAAGTATCCTAAACGGTATATAGGTAATATAAGTAAAAGTACTCTTCTATAAAAATAGGGTCCTTAAGCTTCTTGCGAATAACCTACGGAGCGTTAGCGAAACGTAAGGGAATAGGAAACGAAAAATCCACTTACCTTATTAATAGCTTTAACCGTACGCGCGTTATAACCCTTAGGGGTCGATAATACGGTTAGCTTAGGTATTTTTAGCATTTTAAATAACTAAATAAGGAAATAGGAGATAAAAACGAAACGAAAGCGAAAGCGTAACGGAATACAAGGGGTATACGCGTAGAATAAAAACCAGCGCGGAAGAATTAAAAGAAGCGTAAAAGAGGAAATTTCCCAAAATAAGGTACGGGGATTATAAAAACACCCGCCGCTATTTAAGGAAAGTACGTAATAAAACGTTACGTAAAGTAACCCAAATTAGAAACGAAAGGTATACGAATTATATTAGAATAAAGTGGGGCCCGGCGTAGGAATGTCCCGGGCCAGGCTGAACTTTGGAGGTAGTTAAGGGTAACTGCCGTTTGGAGCCCGGGGTACTGTTACGGTACTAAACCGGGGCCGGTTCGGCCTGGAACCAGCAGCTATACGTAACCTCCCCAGCACCCAGTATATAGCCTACCTCTCGGGAGCCAGTTCCCTTTGGCTCCCTTCGTATAATAACAAGTCTCTTTCCCCAAACCTGAGGTCGGCACCGTGACACCCCTGAATTATAAAGGCGGTAGCTACTAATAATATTAACGGGGAAGGTTGGAATATAAAGGTACTTTTTTAATACAATAGTACTATATTAAGGCCTACCCTTAATAATACCAGTATAGGGTTTAAATTTAATTATTCCAATACCCTAAGGCTATACTAGGTTACCTTTAATACGTACTATAATTAGTTTTTCAATACGTAACTTTACAAATAGGGCCTTATTAATATAAATATATACTATAAAATCGGTATTAAAAAGCTACTATTTAATAAAATTACCCCTTGTAAAAAGGTTAACCGTAAAAGGCTTAAGGGGGTTGCTAATAGAGGGTTTAAAGTTTATTAAGGTATCCGGTTTACTAAAGGTATCGTTAAGGTTAATAGGTTCGGCGCTAAGTATAATACCTTAGTTAAAATTATAGTAAATAGGGAAGGCCTCCTTTATAGCAACTAACTCCCCTTAATTACTAAAAATAATACTAATTTTATAAGTTTTATTAATACCTTTAAAGGTATTTTCCGTACTAAAGGCATTACTATTATACGCCCTCCTACTACTGGAACTACCCTATTTCTTCGGATTTCTAACTTCCCTAAGCCTAAAGTTGCCTTGCAAAGCTCCTAACTTACCTTATTATTAGCCTTTACCTCCTCCGGAACCTTATTTAAGCTCCCTAAACCTTTTTTAATTAACTTATATTATAGCTAAAATACGTATTAAAAAGGTACTAGGGTTCCGGGTTTTAATAAGTAGGTCCTTCTAAAAATATAAAAGGGTAAGGGTACTAGGTAGCCTCTAAAACCTAATATTAGTATTTGCAATCTACTAATCTCGTTATAGTAATACCTTAAAACGTTTAGCCTACTATAGAAACTGGGGTTTTAAAACGTTAAAATAGTAATTAACTTGGTCCTATTCCGCAATTACAACTCCCTAAGTACTAAAACAGCTTACTAAGGTATTAAAAATAGCATTAAAATCTACTATAGTAATACTACTATTAAAGGTTAGAAAATAATATTAGTAGTAAAATTCGTTACGGAGACTAGCCTAAATTAGGGCGTATTATTAGCGAAGCCAATTAAAAGTAAATCCAGGGTCCTCCTCGTAAGTTATAATAACAAGGGGGCCTTCCTTTAATATATTCCGAAAAGTCAACAAAAGGGCGGCTTTCTAAGGGTCACTAAGGCGCTCTGTAACCGCCTATAAGTTGTAAAAAAAATCAGGGATCTAAAGGGCCCTAAACTAAATCAATAGTACCTAAAACCACTATTAATAATTCTTAAATCCTAATAGGCGTTGTTTTTCAAATAAGGAAAGAAACTATTTAGCAAGCTTTTTAACTGTAAAAGCGCTGAACTCGTCCCTAACAGCTGGAATTACTAAAGGATAGGTAATCCCAGGGGCTCCAGTAGTTGCCGTTAAATTATTACCCCCCTTCTAAGAGGCCCCAAAAGTACTTATATCTAGTATATTCCAGGCCTATTACTATTATTCCAATACTATTAATAACCTATTAAAACGCTAAGTAAGCTTGGAAACTTGCTATACTAAGCCCTAAATAGGTAGGACTTCTTCAGGCTGCTAGCCTTAGCCTACAAAGGCCATATCTAAATCGTCATCAACCATTATATCGTACCTAATTTCCAATTAAAATTCTAATTACGTAACGGAACTACCTCTCCCGTACGTACTACTGCAATTGGGTTAATAGGTTTTTAAAAAAGCCAGGGAATCGCAAATAGGTAACTAAAGGTATACTACACGTTAAAATCAACCTACTATACAGATTACGTACCTACTATATAAATAGTATATTTAGTAGCAATAACTACTATAAGGGGTCGAATTTCAGTAGGCGTAGGTATTCTTTAGGGGGTAGTTCTCTTAAATACATTTGAAATTAGGGGGTAGTAATCACGCGCAAAAGGCTAAAATACAGTAGTATATAGTAACAGTATTATCTACAGTAGTTCAGGGGGTAATACTTCTATTAATAATAAAAATTAAGGGGTATTATTCCCCTAGGGAATCAAGGTATAGTAATCTCACGGGGACCTAACCTACTAATTATAATAGGTAATACCAGCAGCGTAAATAAAGGGTTAATAATCAATACAAAAATTACAATACCACTTACAGGGGCAACTCTAACCGGCGTAAAGGCTTTTTAAAAGGGTTAGTAACCAATACAAAGGTTACAGTACTACCCACGGGGGCAATTATAGCCGGCGTAAGGGCTTTTTAGTAGGGTTAATAGCCACACTAAAGGCAACTTTGGCTAGCGTATAGGCTTTTCCGGAGGGTAGATAATATAGCCTGCGGAGGGCGTAAAAGCGTTATAAGGGTAATTACCAATTATAGACAACGAGGCAAAATCGGCCAAGGGTTATAAAATCCGGGCTTATAACCTATTAAATTATATAACCTAACTAATCTTAGTAAGGTCCAATACAGAAGGTTATAAGGGGTAAATCCCCTATAACAAACGTAGTAAAAGGCTTTAAGGGTACAATAACTACCCGGGACAGGGTTAAAAAAAGCTAAAATCAGCAAACTAACCTACTATAATAAGTAAAGATATAAGGATCTATACCCTGTAACAAGGTGACTATAATAAGCTTTGCATAAAGATTACAAAGGTTAAAAAGTTGCCCTAAGGCTATATATAAACTATCTTGCTTAAAGTAGAAGAAAGGAAAAGAATCAAACACTAGAAACATAAAAGGGGAGATGGTTCTTTATAGGGCCCTCAGTAGGTATAGGTCAACCTTACAGGGGGTAAAGGCCCTAAAACACAAAAAGAAAGCCTATACTACAGAGGAAAAAGTACTTACGTTAACGCTAGAATCCAAAGGATTCCCGGGCAACGAGTTGGCTATACTAACGTAACAGTAGTAGTAGGTCTACCCCTATAGGCCAAGCCTACAGGTAGTAGGTCCTCGGAACTCCCCGTCGGTTCTAGTAGGTTCCAGTAGGTCCAGGGGGCTTGGCAGCCCCCCTAAACCACAACACCAACTCCCCGTAGTTGTGGTGACTGCACTTTGCCATGGTGCAGTCGGCAGCACTCCCAGGGCAGTAGATTAACTAGGCTACAGCACCCAAGGGTGCTGTAGCTACAGGGCAACTGGGCTGTAATTTCAACAAATACAAATTTCTACTCTATTTGGCTATGTTTTTGTCGAGTTGTGGGTGGTAATAGCCTTGGGGTCCCCCCTGGCACATTTGATCGGCATGGCGGGGTGATCGGTTTGGGGGGGAATCCTTCTACATACCTAGGTACCTATATAAACACTGGATGCTTTCCCTCCATGTTCTTTTCCAGTTCCTCCAATCTATTCATTTCATGTTCAATATTCAATAATTTCATCAAGATGTGAGTCTCATCCCCACCCCCAACTTCTAAGCAACAACCCCCTTCAGATGCGGGTCTACCTTTGGCAACTTGATATCCCGCCACAACACCGCAGAACCCCACGCAACGCCCAACGCACACACGCTGGTAATGAGCATATACAGCTGCGTATCAGCATATGCCAACCCAATACCATTTCGAATCGCACTTCCCACCGGATAGCCCAACTGGCTGTACAGACTTCCATAAATAAACTCTAGCCTTGCTCCCGCGGGTAAATGCTTCTTTAACGCCTGCGGGAATGTTCCTGTCCAAATCGCCGCAGAGACTGCATACCCGACCGCGGTGCCGACACTTCCGAATAAATCGAGAATGGCGAGGATAGCAGCGTAATGCTTGTGTTCCAGGGGTGCCATCATGGCGATTTCTGCGGAAACGACAAGCGGGCCTCCAGCAAAGGAGATGAAGATTTGCGTCATGACAATGAACCCGATAGAGTCGGTCGGGTGGCGGAAATAAATCATGAGTCCAACGCCGAGGATCATGAGCGGAAGGGAAAAATACACGGTAACCCATTTGAAGCGGCGAGTGCGGCTTATTGCGTACCCAAAGGGGAGAGCGGTAAAACAGGACCCCACGCGGTAAATGTTGCTGATGTAGGTCGCGTTGGTGACGGTTTGGTTCCACGATACCATGAGCATGGAGGTGAAGTAGCTTCCCCAGACGGCCGAGTTGAAGAAAACAAAAAACAGCATGAGTCCGGCGCACAGGACGGTTCGGTCAGCGAGCAAATACAGCGGGATGAAGTTGACAGGAGCAAAAAACTGCTCGTACAGACAGAAAATAACGACGAGAACTACCCCGACCACGAGCATGGCGATGATGAGGGGCGCCCGCCATTTTAACGTCTGGAATTGCCAGATGCTTAGGGGAACCAGGATTAGCGCCATGCCACCCGCGAGCAGGAGGACGCCGAGCAAGTCGAATTTGATGACGAATTTCTTGACCGACTGCACAGTAAGACGCGATTTCTTGTCAGGGAGAAGTCCCAACCTGCGGGCTTTGCGCTCGTTCCAGAGAAACAAGACGACAAAGGGGGCGACGACAACGGGTGTGATGATGGCCCAGATACCGAAACCCCAACGCCAACCGTGAACCTGGATGAAGCGATCGGAAATGGGACCGCCGAGCCAGGGCGTGACGATATAAGGGGTTGTGGCAAAAGCCAGCATGAGAGCTCGGTTTCTCAAGGCTGATGTGTCCGAAACAAAAACGGTAATGCAATAGCTGACCCCCTGCGCGCTAATTTCAGGTCAATGTCAGCACGCTCCCGGCCTGTAAAAGGGGCACAGTTGTTGTTGTTGACATGCCACCCCAAGAAAGGGCGAAAGTACATACCCGACCAGCGAAAATACCTGCGCAGCAGCATACATTTCGACATTTGTCGTCGCCGCCATCATGACGAAACCAATGACCCAGAAAAAAGTCATGAGCGCGATTCCCTGTGGACGGCCCCAGATATCAATGATCTTGGCGAGCGGCAACTTCGATAGGCCAGCAGTAATGCTAGACATGATGCCCGTTGTGCCTGTTGTAGAATGCATCGAGAAGCTGCTTGTTACAAAAGGCGTAAAGGTCCGGACGACGACCTCTTGCGTCGACGCGACGAAGTAGATCAGCCATATTCTATTCGCAGTAGGTGGTCAGCCCCCACCCCCTCGCGATCCTCATTTTCTTTTCATGAGATAAATGGGTAAAGTAGGTAGGTTGCTTACAGCAGATAGGCGCCAATAAGATGTTTCTTGGACCAGACCGTGGTCGTGGCTTCGATGCCGCGGACACCATCATGAGTTTCTTCCTCATCGACGACGGGCAGATACTTTTCAACAGCGACGCTAGTAACAACATTTTCGGATGCGTTATTATTTTCCCCGCCAGGCATTGGCGGCATCTCGTTCGCTTCGACTTCAGCGGGTGACCGGACGCCCATGGCTGCTGCTGCTGCTGTTGCTCCCGTTGCAAATCAATCCAGTCCAGACTCCGGAATGCCGTCGTCCGATGCGGGGAATAAAAGAGTACCTAGGTTGGTATGTTTCGACAGCAACCAGACGACGGAACAAAAACATGGCAAAAAGATTACACCGCCAGATTTCGGGGGTAGTGACGGCCAAGACGAGAAAAAACAGGTGCCATTGCCCATCGGTCGGTCAGTCGGCCTGCTTTCGGAGTGACTACCTATCAATGGGAACTACACTACACTAGCGAAGGGACCGAGGGTGTGATTCACGCCCCTCCTCTCCTCAGGAAGCGGAACCCTGCCTGGCAACTTGGCCCGTTTTTCGATCAACCGGATGGAAAAAAGAGGGGGGGGCTCGGCAATATCGGTGACGACGCTAATCTTATCAGATCATCTGATCATCTGATAAAAAAGCGACGGCAGGGCGGCTTCCCTGGGGCCAAGAACAACCATCGAATCAACAGGTGGAGTCGTAACCAGGGATGATGATGCAACGCCGAGGGACAAGACCTTTTTTTTTTCCTTTCCCCGCCCCGGCCAATAGTAGTTCTAAATTGCCTGTGAAAGCTGCGAGACCCGCCCCAACAATACAATGGGGACACACACGCACACACACACACATACGCCTGGCCACTGTTGCGTTGCGTCCCGTTGTTGGCGCCATGGAAGAAGCAAAGACAGGGAGGGTCGTCACGAAAGAGATAACTAACTATGGGGAGGCAGGAGGGGCCACATTTTATTTAGGGGTGACATTCATCCAATAAAAGAGAACCTGGACGTTCACATTGGTCACTGTGCTTGTTCTCATTTTTCGATCCTACCTTTCTTTCTCGTTGTTGCTGCTCTTTCCCCGCTAGGCGTCACCGATAAGATGAAGTCCTTCATTGTTGCTCTTTTCACTCTAGCCAGCGCAGCCGTCGCTCAGCAGGAAAAGACGTGGCTGGACTGGGGTCTTCCAGAATGCTCGGTCGAGTGTCTGGAAAAAGCCGTTGGCAGTGCTACCAAGTGCTCTGCCGCAGACTGGAACTGCTTCTGCATCGCCGAGAACTACCGCAACACCTATGATGCTGCTGTCGGCTGTGTTCTCGCCAAGTGTGGACAGGATATTTCCATTGGTACGTTTTTATTTTCATCTTTTTCTTTCCCAGTCGCCTGCATACATGCACCCAGGTGCTTACTCCGAACTCCGGAGCGACTATGGCTAATTCCCGCATTCCACGTCGTGCAGGCAAAGTACTTCCCGCTGCCGCTGCCCTCTGCGAGGCAGTGGTGGGTCCCTATACCGAGACCTGGACTGACGGTCAGCCACCGGCCACTCCGGCCCCTTCGGGCGCCGCCACGCAAACAGGTGCTGTTACCGGAACCACCGCTACCGCTCCCGCTGCCTCGGGAACTTCACCGGCTTCTGGCAGTCCCAGCTCAGGCGCTGTCCAACTTTCTGTCGGTCTCGGTACTGCCACTATCCCTCTGGTGCTCGCTGCCATGCTCTGAACCGAGCCATGGATCAGGGGCTGAGGGGATTATTGGCATGTATGATAACTTCGGCGTTGCAGTGGCATGGAACACATGGCTGGCGACAATAGGACACACGAATGGACGGGACGATGAAGCTGTACAATAAAGACCAACTTTGACGCCGCTCAACTGGCAGTAGCAGTGGCGTAGAAAGAGGAGCTCGGACGGTCCGAAACCAGACCCAAACCCACTAATAATTACGTCAACCATCTAGTTTTCTTCCCCCTTCCTCTGCATTGCGGCATCGGGCCGAGCGCCGGATGGCAAGCATTGATGCGTTATCATGGAAGGGTTCGGTTGATGACTGGAGATAAAAGGGGTTCAGATGAGGAGGATGAATGGCGGGGAGCCTGGACTTTATGTATTGGGGTGGGTGAAGTGGTGACGATCAACTGTTTTCATGTTGTCAGGGGAGATGCCCGCATCGTCATAAATCAGTTCCAGTTCCAGCTGGTCGCCATTGGTGGCGTAATGATACCATCTTTCACTAACGTCAATTTGCAAAAACAACCTTTTGTTATGTCCGTTGGGGCGTTTTGTCGTCATCCATCTAACCCGGCTTCTTCCGTGGAACTATACGAAATCCAAAAGGCTCGCAATCGCGTTCTAGAAGATGCGGCGAAGGAAAAAAAAAACTTTTTTTGTTGACAAAGGTGGAGTCCATCAACGAACCGCGGTAATCAACAGTCCACTAGAATACAGAAACGCAATACCGGAACTGGAGCCACCCTCAGGAGTCGGAACAAAAAAGCAGAATTTTAACTCGCTGGAAATGGCGACATCCAAAATTCCACACCCAATACTCCACTAAAACCTGCACTGCGATTCAGGCGGTCGCAGCCATGATCCTAGCAGAGGAGGGTGACGTCGCACGTCGCAAGTCAACTTGTCGTTCCTGGTCTGGTGCTCATCGCTCATCGCCCAACGTGCACCCGGCGTGCACGAGAAAAGCAGATCGGCGACGAGCAAGCCTCATCCTTGCCTGTGGCGTTCAAGTTCGGAACAGAACAGGAGGGATTAAATTTTTTAATTTTTTAATTTTTTTTAATTTTTTTTTTAAAAAAGACTCTGGCTATACAAAACAAACTGTTTTTGTTTTTGTGTTTTTTTTCTTCTGTCGACCCCGTGAGGACTGGACTGGGAGATTTTTCCACTCCGCCGAGGAAAACAGACAATGCCCAAGTTCCTGGCGACTCTAAGCCAGCGCGATGCTTCAGTTTCGGCTTCCGCCGCTGCTGCGTCGGCCAAGTCGTCTGAGGGTACAGTCCCGGATTTCAAGGATGGAGTGGTCATGACATCGAGTGATGATGGGAGCCATGTTGGTAAGTTGAACCCAATTTTCTTTTCGTCAGGATTTTAAGTTACGAAAGACTGACAGAGGCAATCACAGGAGATCTGGCCGACGCCCGTGATGCCAAGAGGCAAATTGGTGTTGTGTCTGCCATTTTCCTCATTGTGAACCGTGTAATCGGTACAGGCATCTTTGCCACACCCGGTGCTATCCTAAGTCTCTCCGGCAGTGTCGGTCTATCACTCTTCATCTGGGTGGCGGGCATGCTCATTGCCGCTGCGGGAACTGCCGTCTATCTCGAGTTCGGAACGGCCATCCCCAAAAATGGCGGCGAGAAGAACTACCTCGAGTTTGTGTTTCGGAAACCAAGATTCCTCACCACGGCCATGTATGCCGGCTATGTCGTCTTGTTGGGATGGGCCAGTGGTAATTCCGTCGTGTTTGGGTACGTACCGCTTTTCTCTGCTTCGCAATTTTATATCCTGGGCAAAGCTAACAGAGAGAAAAAGCGAATACATCCTCCACGCTGCCAATGTCAAAGTCGACCGGTGGAACCAGCGCGGCATCGGGCTGGCCTGCATCACTGCCGCCTTTCTGATCCACGGCACGGCACTCAAGTGGGGCATTCGATTGCAGAACCTGCTAGGCACCATCAAGGTCATCATCATCCTGGTCATTGTTGTTGGCGGATGGGTTGCCCTAGCCGGCCACGTCAAACTCCCCGAGGACCAAAAACCGCACAATTTCGTCAACGCTTTTGAGGGAACCACAGGCAGTGCCTACGGTGTCGTCACGGCGCTGTACAATGTCATCTGGAGCTACATCGGCTACAGCAACGCCAACTACGCCCTCAGCGAGACACGCAATCCCGTGCGCACGCTCAAGATTGCCGCACCCCTAGCGATTGGCGTCATTTCAGTTCTGTACATGTTTGTCAACATTGCCTACTTCGCTGCCGTTCCCAAGGAGGAGATTCTTACATCGGGCCGTCTCGTAGCGGCTTCCATGTTCCGCAATGTTTTTGGAGAAAAAGCCGAGCGCGCACTTTCCGTTTTCGTGGCTCTCTCGGCCTTTGGTAATGTCCTCAGTGTTATCTTCTCCCAGGGCCGACTGGTTCAGGAGCTGGGCCGCGAGGGAGTCTTGCCTTTTTCTCGATTCTGGGCGAGTAATCGGCCCTTTAACGCGCCGCTGGCTGGTCTTTTTGAGCATTGGCTAGTCTCGGTCATTATCATGCTTGCACCACCACCGGGAGATGCGTACAACTTTATTCTAAAGTGAGTCCCCTCTCTCATTTTTTCGCTGACTTTTTTTTTCGTTTTGGTAAGCTAACGGCAGCGTCCAGTTTGATATCTTACCCCCTCGCCATCATCAACACGTTTGTCGCGGCTGGTCTTCTCCATCTCTACCTCAACCGCGAAGCCTGGAACTGGCACCCACCAATCAGTGCCACCATGCCTGTTGTTATATTCTTTATGCTTAGCAACATTTACCTCATCGCCGCACCGTTTGTGCCTCCAGAGGACGGACAAAACATTTACGAGACGCTCCCCTACTGGATCCACTGCGTTGTCGGTTTTGGGATTATTTTTGCCGGCGGTGTTTACTGGCTGGTATGGGCGGTCATTCTCCCCAAGATTGGCGGATACGAACTTCATTGCGAAACCGTAATGGATGAGATTGACGGGTGGGAACGCAACGTCTTTTTCAAGCGGCCGATCAACAAGGGACTTAACCCCAGTTCCCATGATGACTCGGAAAAATGACAGGAAAGCCGGGGGGGTATGTGTGCGTTTGAGTATGTACATGTGTTTTTATGGCAACATTCTATGTGTGTGTATATATATTTTCTCTCATAGCCTATCATGACATAGATGTAGATACGGGATACCCGGGCTCAACGCGTTTAGAAACCAAAAAAAATGATCAGAAATGCTAGGTACTTACCGACCAAACAATCTTCACGGCACTCTCACAGTTTATATCCCCTCTCCTCACCTTCTTCAACGCTACCGAAACCACCAACCCTCCGACCCTTCGCTGGACTCGATCTGCCAACTCCTCTCCGACAACCAACATACCCCGCGGATGCTGCGCCACATGACAGATAAACTTGAGGGCTAACCCATCGTCCCATCGTCCATCTCTTACCAAAACCCCCCAGCGGGTTCGAAATTCTACATCCCTTAGTCCGAGGACATTACACCAGCCATGTCCCACTACAATCACAAACGCATCTCCTCCTTGTCCCTGGCCTTGTCCTTGTGTTTGTGATGGTGTCGAAATCTGGATTAGTGGCTGCTCAAACGCAAACAACCTTACCGTTGACGGCGGCAGGTCAAACGGATGGAACAGCGTGGCCGGAGTAAACTTTCTTGGCACTTCAAAGTGGGTATGGCCCGATCCCGCGCCGACGGCATGGCTGAAACAGCTGGTGATTTTCCAGGGCATTATTGTCGTTCCAGCACCGAGACGCGTCTTGTCCTTGTCGAGAAGGTATAAATGCCGCTCGTGCGTGTTGAGGCGGTTGCCATTGCTGGGATTGAGTTCGCCTTCCGGAGTGGCGCCAGATAGATAGATGGTTTTGCGTTGAAAGAGCGCGAGATCCCG
>Ga0247760_1000926_pt1 | contig 29842 bp, 22 predicted proteins | sample UWRJL171409R4_FD_179936 | JGI IMG/M metagenome (GOLD analysis project Ga0247760, IMG submission 179936) | Plant litter microbial communities from Arlington Agricultural Research Station in Wisconsin, United States - UWRJ-L171-409R-4 | ecosystem: Environmental > Terrestrial > Plant litter >... | reverse complement strand
GCACTGGGCGTTTAGTCCAGCAACTAGGGGGTGTGTGGAACAATATGGATGTAGTCGCTGTTACTAAATGCTGGTATCAGTGGATTCACTTTTGCAGTGTTTTGGTGCAGCGGTCTAGTTCGACAGTCAGCGACAAACAAATTTTGACGCCTCTGGTGCCATGTTAAGATTAAGGTTTGGCATGTGTGTGAGTGAGTTTGTGATGCGATAGAGCGAGTAGTCGTTGCGCAACAGCAGTTGGAGCTGATAGGTCAATGCTCCTGAAAGAGGAAGGCGTGCTGGATTTTACAAGGCAGGGTGTGGCGTTGAAAAAGAACTTTGTTTGGACCAATGTTTGCACATTAACTATACTACCACCATAGGATAGTACATAGCATCCCATCGCAATTTGAGTATGGTACATAATCTACTGCTATATAAAATACATATGTTATATGCAACGCGAACTGGAACCCAGAATTGGGAATACAAAATGGAACCAAGATCGAGCACTCGTCTGCATGAGGAAGTCTAATTTTGGACTCGTAAAACGGAGCCGTGTTGGCTTTCCTGCGTCCGCACGAAGCCCCATGACTGTTCTGTCGTGGAGACCTCGGACTGAGCTGGGAGTTAACTGGCAAACACCCATCACCTGGTCCTGTGCCTGGATGTCCTTGTCGATGCCTGCGATACGCATCGTCTCACCTTGATCTGCTTGTTGATATTCTGGGCTTCTAGGCCAGTGAGATTAATTTTCAACCGACGTTCCTGTAGCTGGTGTGTCTACTGGGCCACGAGTGACGCCCGTTAGGCACCATCCGAGGCTTCCTGTGCCCAAGTGTGAGTAGTGCTCCCCCGATCTGCAGACACGCAGCGGGATGGGGCAGCTGTTCGGCCATGCCGACGCCCATGGGCGTAATGTTGACCTCCGGCATCGGGAGGATCAATACTCCCATCGCTACAAGTTCGAATGTGGAAGCCAATTTGTTGTATATGCTTGGGTTATCGCCGTGTTGCAGCTTCAGTTCCTTATGGCGCGATAGCTTGAGATCTGAAGGCCCCGGTGGGGGGATCGCCATGTGTGTAATTATTCGGTCAAGAAAAACAAAGTTTTTCGACGTCACACTCGACGTTGGCAGAACTTTCTTCGAGGGTTTTAATACGTGTCATGCCAACACGCCGTTCAGAGTCATACCATTACGCCGGTCAAAAGAAGGTCCAGATTGCCGAAAAAAGCTGGCTGAGTTGAAGGATAAAATGAAGGGAGATCGCAGCTCTCTGAAGGAAGAAATGAGGAAGAGGGGGGGGGGAAGGATTGCAATAGCCGACGGGACAAATTCTCCGCCCACTTTGGGTTCCTGGACGGCGAAGTCTGCTGTCAGTTTTCTGTAATGATGAAGCCGGTACACGGCCGCCTTGCAGCTTTCCCGGAGCTGTTCGAGGCCCCTGTCGGCCTCGGCCTTTTGCAAGACTTTCATATGCTTTACGATGCGCAGTATCCCCGTATTCTGGTTGGCCTGGAGCAGCTGCAGGGCTTTGCCGTCGCTTTTCGATGGCCGAGATCAAGACCGAGCTCGTTTCCTTCGGTTCAGAGCACAACTTAAATGCCTTCTGGGTCAGACAGATAGAGGAATCGTGTCTGCGGAAGCACGGCGACAAAGCCCGAGACGATGCCATGTCCGTCTTGTTGTTAGCTGCGGCCATTGCCAAGAGATTTCCCACATTAAGCGGAGGCTCCCAGATGCTCAGCGTCCTCTCGCTGCCGTTGATGTCGACCGAGTTTCGGATCTTGAACAGGCGGTCGTCCACCACGTTCCGGATCGCGTGTGTCATGGAGGACTTTTTACCTGAGCTACGCTCCAGGTTGTCGATGATTCACGACGGTGGAACCAGTTACTGGTTTGGGAGAGTTACTATCTCTGAAAGTTGAAACAACAAAGATGCAGTGCTTAGATGAAGTAAAACTAGAATGCAGAATCGACCTGAAATCCGGTGTACCCAAACCCTTATTGAAAAGAAGTCGCGCAGGCGTCCTGTGTGTGTGCGAAAATGTGTGACCTTTGCGAAAACTGAACCCTAATCGCCACAGCAACTACCACTGATCGGGATCCGCGTCCGCAAACGTAGTCCCGAAGCCAATCTCGTCAAACCAAATCTGACGGAACGGCTGGTTGCCAGCATAATTTCCGTTGTTCCAACTATTCGCATACAACCCAACGCGGAATTGAAATGCACCATTCTCCTGAATTGTCGTTGGAACCGATGTCTGATTCACTGCGATATCCCCATCATACCAGAGTTTGAAGTACCCGTCGTTATCGCTCTCCCACTTTGCCTGGATGACAATCTTGTGCCATACGCCTGCGGTAACAGTCTTGCCAGTGTTGATGTTTGCCTCATGTTGATTGCCAGAGGGACACAGCGAGCCGTACTTGCGGCGCGTCCACAGTTGGTTTCCGTTAATCCATACCATGGTACTGGGCATCCAGACGTCGCATGTGCCAGGGAAGTTGGCGATGAACTGCGCAATGTTGTAACCCTGGTTGGGTGTGAACTCCCATGACTCCGACAGGCGGAACCAGAAGCCGTAGAAGCGGGTTTGGCCTTGGACGTAGGCGTTTGCCGCATGCACCTCGGCGTGGTAGAGGCCGTTGTAGTTGGAGTTGTAAGTGTGCGTAATTTTTAGGGCGGTAGTGCCTTCTTTGACGATGTTGGTGACTTGGTCGATGGTGCCACCGCAGCCGGAGTCGATGTAGCTGTCGTACCAGCCACTGGTGGTACCATGGTTTCCGAATAGCTGGGTGGCTTGGACAGCAGTGCCCGCGAGCGCTGAGAGGAAAACCCGTGGCAAATGCATTTCAACAGGTTAGTTGGGAGATGATATTGCTGAGGTTAATCGAAGGCAAATTTGAAGAGATGGGCAGAATGCAATTTATGTTCCCCGTCATCTTGTCGAAATTCGAGCCGGCCTCAAGGGGTGTGACTCTGCTCGAACGGTCAGTGCGGGCCATTGGGTTGCAGTCGTTTAATTTCAATATCGGAGATCATCGCCAATTGGAGCGTTAGCGGGCAGGCTAGAGTTGCACTGGCGCATGAAGCTGAGTAAGTCTCGTTCAGCCGCAATGTGGCCCAGTCTGCTTTGTACACAAACCGTGCTCTATAGATATCTCGGTTCGGTGTTGCGACGATACTCGAGTCTCCGGCGCATTCCTGGCAGAAAGCCCCTATTTTATCAGCATGTCTCTAAGAAAGTTTCTTCCACCGCGCTAACTCCAGGGGCGCCGTCCCCACACTGACGGCCGGCGTTGATGTTAAATGTGTTGAGATATTTAAATCAGTAGTAATTGAATTTATTAGGTACCGGTGACTTATCATTCCTCATGCACCACAAGATCAAACCCCCCCCCCCCCTTGCCGCTCCCCGCGCCCACCTCGTTTTCCTCTCGCGCCCTCGTTGCAAGTCCCGATGCTCAACCCGAACTTCCCATTCCTTCGGCCACTTCATTGCAGCAAGCTCCTCCACAAACGCCACGCTCCGATGCTGGCCACGGGCGCAGAACCCGGCAACCGAGAGGGCGACCTCCTCGTCATCGGTCGCCCCAGCCAAAAGAGCTGCAGACATGACAGCTCGGATATCTGACTCCGCATGACTTAACATCTCTACGAAATCTACGTGATTTCGCAAATGCTCGCGCAAGCGTTTCGACACTCCCGTGTGGGAATCGCGCAGTGCCTTTGGTGGGTTCTCGATGCGTCGCAGGTCGTATTTGAGCTGTGGGGAGGGGCGCAAGGGTGGCGAGTGAGCGTGCGAAGTCAAGAGAAGAATGGCGGCGGGCTGATCAATGCTTTGGTTCTGAGGGCGCGCATCTCTCTCGTTGCCCTGAGGGATTGTGTCCGCCATGGTGGTCTGGCATGAGTCAACGCTGCCTGGAGCGGTAGGGAGGAGAACGAATAGTCATTGTGTGAATGTTTCCATGACAGCTGAAACTCGAGGATCTCGTCGGCAAAAGTCACGGGTGGTGATTACTAAACAATGCCTACCGAGGACATGGAATAAAATGTGAGATGGTAATTTAGCCCAAAGGTGGATGTGGGGCTGAGGCAACCGAGTACCAGGTACGCAACGGCGATTAACATGAGAATGATACCCTGAAAACTTGACTGTGGAATTGTTCCGCACTTGCCACCACAGGTACGGCTGCCCTGGCCCTGGCATTGGATCGACGAAGATTTATAACAAATAATCTAATTTCTTTGACTTTGTCTTATGTCTACCGTCACTCCTCAAAAGTTGACAGCCGTCACAATAACTTCTAATAAGAGAGACGAAAGAAGGAAGAAAGGGAGGGAATAATATTAGATAAAAATATCACACCGTTCCATAATTATTCTTTCATGCATTTAAACTTCATGACTGCCTTAAAAAAGGCCAAATGTGTTAGGCTCCGGCATAAGGTTTCCATCGACGTACACAACTGTGCATGAATTGAAACTACCTTCCCTAGCCTAGCTAAGATATGCGCAACTCAAATCTCGCAACAACAATACTCCCCTGGGAATCGAACCCTTGTTGAAAAGGACAGAGCAACAAAACACGCTGTCTGGTTGCGCGGAGACAGACACATGAGAGGCACGACGGCAGCAGATCTAGCAGTCCCCGTACGCAACAATGGTATTCCAGTTCCGCAAGTCGAATGCTTGGCCTAGACAGACACAAGGTGTTAGGGTTACCCGGCACGAAAATTAATGTAGATGAAGCTGTCTTACCGTGAACCGCGTAGTTTGGGTGAGTAGGGTACCAACAGTCGCTGGCGATCGATGCAGCGACGTCGCCAATCCACCTGCAAGGCTCCCAAATCCCATAGTTGTTGTCATTGCAATAGTAGATAGCATTGTGCCAAGAGCAGCTGACACGGCCACAGGCACCCGGACCGGGGTTCTGGTAGCAATCGCCAGTGATCCCCCGGAGATAGTTAATACCGTCCTGGACTCGATACCAATCATCGGCGGCTGCGTAGTTTGGGGGCCACCCGCAGTGAACAGCCTGCGTCTGACGGGAGCTTAGAGTCTTCTCGCGTGCGGCGCGATCCTCGGCCTCGGCAGTCGCGTTGCGCGGAGCAAAGATGGAGTACTTGGAATTGAGAGCCTTTGCCTGCTTCTCAATGTCCTAACGTCCAATGGCAGCAGGGTTAGGGGTGTGTTGTGCAGAGAGAGACAACTTCCAGGACATACCTCAAAGGTGTCACCCTTCAGGTGAACCTCGGGCTTGCCAGCCTCCAGCTGACCACGCCATTGCATCGGGTAAAGGGTTTTGCCCTCAAGCGTCTTGTCCAGCGCCGAGCCAGGTACGATGCGGGTGTATTCGATGGTGGTAGGGGTGTCGACTGGTGAGCCTGAAACGAAGGACACCGCGCAGCTAACAGCGGCGAGCAGGAGAGAAACCTGCACCATGATAAAGAGAGGAGAGTCAGAAATGACGAAGTATTGCTGAAGGATGAGATGCACTTAATAAGATATCGAGAACTGGACTGGACGGAAAGCATGTCGTCTTTATAGTTTCGTCTCGCGGTAGGGTTAGAAACACTGCCTTGACTCGAGTTAAGAATCCGGCCCCTCTTCCACTAGACCACTTCTGGTCAACCCTTGCGAGCAGGTTTAATGCTGCGGATCTTTATGTGCGCGACGGCGATATCTGAACCTCATCTGGTGAAGTGCGTCCTTGGCATCTCGTAATATTGATTCTTACTGTAGTGTGGAGGGTAAATAAAAGAGGCCTGTGTATCGGCATGGGTTGAACAAGGGCCGCACAGGGCAGGAAGTTGCCTGTGAGGCCGGAAAAACCACAAGATGGAGCAATTCGGACGTACCTGCCTGACAGGGTTATTTTATTTTTGCACCAAACCACAGTAGATGCGTGCACCCATGCCTGGAGTCTGTCCTTTGGTAGATGGACACCCCACATTCACAGCCGTCCTTGCCAATCACAGCAAGCTTAAGGTCCACAGTTCCTGGCCACGCGTCCGAACCGCGTTTGCTTGCGGCAGCTCCCGGCCCCTACGTACAGATGCACTCAAAATGCCCTTGTAAGAAACCGGGGTCCTAAGAAAACACAATCCATAACTAGCTAGGTGTTCGTACGCCAGCCGTGCCAACACCCTGGCTGAAAGGTTCAAAGGTTACACGGGGCAGCTTGGACAATCATCCCAGGCGCATTCCTTTCCTTAACTGGTCATCGGACGCTTAGCGAGCTCCTTCCCTTTCCTAAATAGTTGAATACGAGGTTCCGCGACAACCATAGATGCCTGGATGTGAGAGCTTGAGTCCCAGGTGCATGGATGATGGCTGCTTGCCGCTCTTCTTCCTCCACCGAGGTCCGTGTGACGTCGGATGTCAATGGCGTGGCTCGTGTTACAGGCGGGAGAGAAAGTCGGAGTTCGGAGTATTATCGCTGAGGTGGAGACCGGCGTCAACAGAGTGCGGCGGGAGGCTGGCAAAATTGGTATATGTGTCAGTAGCCTATGTAACAGATTCTCAGAGGCCCCGGAGGGGAGACTCTTAGCAAAGACCGTTTCGTTGCTGGCAACCCGACCACATGTTGTCCCTCTGTCAAGACCGGTGCGACAAGGTGGCTGATGAGCCAACAGGCTACGAACAAAAAGAAATACATCCTCCAGGTTTGAACGATTGTCTGTTGGGGCGATGGTGGGGTTTGGCCAGACGACGAGGTATCTTGGGAGAGGTCTACAGCCACGATAAATATACCGCTCGAAGCACGATGCCTTGCTATTACATTCCCATCTTAACAAGCCAAAAGTTGATTTGTGTGACGTGATGCTCTGGTTCCTGGCGATTCCACGATTTCCGAACCCTGCTGGTTGGAAGCGTGCCGCGTTCTGTCTCTGTTCCTGGATTGCCGATCGCTGCCGCTTTTGGCAATTTTTATATTGACGACGTCTTTTCGTCAGACTTTCGGTTGTGGTAAAAAAATTTTTCGGGGTAGCATATTATCCTAGATAATAGCCAATTTTGAACACGACGTCATAGACTCAATCACCGCCAGAGAGACATCGTGGGTCCGATTTCAGGCACGCAGCTCATCCAACTCGGAGTCATCTGCGAAATAATCAGTATTTGTTGTCCCTTCGCTCTCCTTCCCTGGCATCGGTACCAAGACCGTTTGCGCCGTCAAGATGCTGAGCCAATGGGGCGAGTCAATCAAGGGTTCACGCCAAGCCTTCCAGAAGAGGTTAGGGCGCTGCCTTGGGCAAGGAAAGTCCCGCCGTTGGGCAATTTGGCGACCTGACTCTCGGCGTCCTCATCGCGAATTGCCCCACGCAAAATCCCGTCGTCTGCCGCCACCTTGCTGGCGTGCGTGCGGCAGATGAAGAATGAGAAAGCTTGTGTCAAATTTCCGCCGACGCAAGGCATCGACAGGCGCTGCTGCCGAGTCGCAACCCTCGAGTGCGGAATCCACCCTCGCCCCGCACCAGACCGCAATCCCCGCCTGCGATGAGACCGCAAGCGACCCCCTGCCTCTGTTCGGCGCGAAAGTGAGCAAGCAACCACTGCGAAAAGACCGGTTCCGGGTTTTGAGTGTCCACCCGGGTCGCCAGGGCGAGGAGGTACGGGCAGACCTCGTAGAGCGTAACATCGACGATGCAAATGGTGGCTATTTCCATTTTGAGGCCGTGTCGTACACTTGGGGCACTCCCTCTGACGCGTCGCTGCCGCTCAACCAGGAGCCCTACATCAGGATCGGCGACAGACACCATCGTATCACCTGGTCTGTCCGGCACGCGCTCGATGTCTTCCGACTTGCCCACAAGCGGCGGAACCTGTGGATCGACCAGATCTGCATTGACCAGACAGACGACGAAGAGAAAAGCACCCAAGTACCCCTCATGGGCCGCATCTACAGGCAGGCCACCGGCACCCTGATTTGGCTGGGACCTCACAACGACAACATGGTCGCAGCCGCGAAAAACATCAAATTATTCGGAGATCTTCGCCGGCAGATCGTTGCCGCGGTGGATCAAAACTCTACGCTTTTCGGAGCCGGCCCCCTCGCCCGGCTCAACGCAGTGCTCGAGCTTGTAGATTTGAGCCCCGAGGAACACGAACAGCGTGGCATTACCGGTCAGCGCGACCTGCTATCAAAGCTAGGGAGTACCGAGATCCAGCAGATCCGGGATCTCTACTGCAACCCATGGTTTGTTCGCACGTGGCCACTCCAAGAGGTGGTGCTATCGAAGACGAAGACGGCTTACATTGGACACTTTGCTATCGAGTACGAGGATCTCGGCGTATTTCCCACTTGGTACATCCGGCATTATTATGATCCCTCCCCCGCACGGGTAAGGGGGCTGCGAATTGTCCGCCATGTGCACAGGTATGCTAGCGCCTACGAGGCTGGTGTTTCCCTGTCGGAGCTGCTTAGCAAAATTCGCCGGTTCGATGTGAAGGAGCCCAAAGACAAGGTCTTTGCCTTGCTTGAAATGGTCAACTTTGGTCTGGGCTCGACCAACTATCCGTACCCGGGAGCTGCGGATTGGCGTCACAACCCGCTGTACCGGATAACACCTGCCCAGCTGCGGCCGGATTACTCCAAGTCCGACGCCGAGGTTTTCCTCGCCACGGCAAAGTACCAATTGGGCAGGGATCGATCAGTACACTTTCTTACTTTTGTCCGGCACCCATCGTCTCCCACAGCCTTTCTAAGAACGCCGTCGTGGGTCCCATGGTGGGACGATCCTGAAGAGGACAATGAGTCTATCTGGTTGCCTGAGCGTGGCAACAATCGCTCTGCTGACCCAGCCACGTATGTCGACATCTCCTTTGATGAGCGACCGTCGCCGTCCGACCCCAAAATATTCGTGCAGACATGCGCGGTGTGGGGGGTCGAGATAGGAAGAGTGAAACGGGTATCAACCCCATTTCACTCTGGCTTGCGGGACAAGACTGCTGCGGCTGTTAAAATTGGTAACGAGATCAACGCTCGCATGAAGGAGCTGATGGAGGCCGGCTCTCGGTCGTCCTCAAAACCGACCCGGCACCTCGACACACTCGTGGAAGAGCTCGCCATGACCCTGACAATGGGAAGCACGACAATGCCCAATGGGTTGGTGATAAATATCAGACAAGGCGAGGAAGCAGCGGTACTTATTCCACGCCAGGTGCGCGGCTTCCTCGGCTGGATCACCGACCTCCGCGATCTAGACCCGGATTTTGACGACCAGAGAGCCGTATTGTGGTTACAGGGCATGGTTCGGGCGGACCACACCGTCGATCGCCCCTTTGATCCTGAGACAACCAAGGCAGTTATGATTCGGGCTCGGCTCGCGACCTCACACAGATGTCTCTTCCGGACTGACACTGGGATGCTCGGCCTTGGTCCTGCTTGCACGAGAGTAGGCGATGTGGTCGTTATCCTACGCACCGGGCCGGTTGCCTTTGTCTTGAGAGAAGAAGAAGATTGCGATTCAGAATATCGGTCTAATCTACAGGGTACACACCACCTGGTAGGTGGTTGCTACGTCCATGGCGCCATGGGCGGCGAATTCGCCGAGAATGTTGAGAAAGAGGCCGTCCAGTTCACTTTGGTGTAGCAAACATCAATTCGGCACGTGATTGCTTCGAAGATTAGCTGAGGCGAGTCTGGTGATGGAACAGGCAAGGCTGCCAGTTTATTGCGGGTCTGGGCTCTGCCAACGGATACATTGATTGATATGTGCAGCGTCCAGACCACGCAGAACCAAGGTTGTGGATGGTGGCGCTGAATTCTCATTGAAGCGCGCGAAATTATCAGTCTTCAGCTCTGGTTCTGGGTGACGCCTCCATTCCCCAATATGTGCAAAATTGGCACCCCCCTTGGCCATTCTTGGATCTAAGAGATAAGAGCGGCTTGTTCGAAATAAGTATGGTCGCTGCTACGGACTCGTGGCGTTCCTCTGTTTCAATTTTGTCTCTCATTTCATCACAGTGCGCACGACATCGATACCAGGTCTCCAGCCATCTGGTGATGTTGAGGCCAAGATGGGCTCCGAAATTCTCCCCGTCCTGGCTGCACTCAGCTTCCTTTCTACACTCGCCGCCGCTTCACTCCTTTTCGAGCAGGCAACGGATCAGTGATCGTTCCATGCAACACCGGGCACTGCTACATGCTGCTGCAATGGCGACTGTGGCACGGGGACGTTCTCGCAGAAGGACTTTATCTGGGGAAGCGGCTGTCGAGAGTACGAAACTCCGTCCGTTTGCTCGTCCACCCAGGTCTACAGCTCGAGTAACGAGTCAGTGGCAATCGACGGATTGTGTTACTCCACATGCAAATGGCAGAAGTGGCAGTACAAATACAAATGCTGCGACTGTCTGCTGGGATAGAGGTCATCTACATTTGAACTTCCTAACTGCGGTTTTGTCAACAGTTGTGTCGCCTGCAGCGAGCCCTGGGAAGCCCCTGTAAAGGTCGGCACTTCCACATTTTCGTGGGAGTGCCGGCGAAGAGGGCTGAACTACGATGTTGTCGACACGATATCTCGCCTCTCAGATGGTGTAGTAAAGGAGGCCGCAGGGTTGACCACAGCGAGGTACTACGGCCAGCTCCTCGACTAGGCCTGTTTGCGCAGCAACTGCACAGCCATCGCGGCATGCCAGCGGGTCCAGGGGCTCCAGTCTAGCGACCCCGAGTGTCGGAGTCTGGACGGAGACTTCGACTTTGAGCAGACGGTGCTTGAAGAGACAGCCAAGGCTTCCGGCGGGGCGAGCGTCGCCACAGCAGCTAAAGAAACCGACAATGCTGCCACAGCGCTCAGCACTGCCTTTGGAGTCTCGTCCATCACGCTCGGCAGCGAGAATCCGCTCCTGTCGCTGTTCATCGTCGCCAGCGGCGGAACGGATTTGTCTACATGGGGCAAAACCTATGCCGGTATCTCCCACTTCTCGAGCGGCCTCGCCCCCCAGATCTAGGTGTACATTTACGATCTCGTCCAGTCGAATAACAACACCTAGCAGCTGCAGTCGAAAATCCTCACCCTTGCTAACGAGCAAGACCGTATGTTCCGCTGCGCCGTTATCCCTAACCCCTAAGTCCAGGCCTCCAAGAACGAGCTCCTCCTTGACCTCTCCCTCACCGGTAGCCTCCTTACCCCCCTCGGCGCTACTACCCTCCGCATAGCCGTAACACAAGTCGAGCTCGACCGCGCCAAGCGCTTCGACTCCTTTAAGAAATCCCTCGCCCCCCTCGGCAACACCCTCCCACTCGACGATAAGCTCATCTGGAACCCCCGTAACTGGGCCGACACCCCGACCCTCCCCGGCCTCTCCACCAGCCTGACCGAGCTGTCTCCCGCCACCGCCGCCGACGGGAACGCCAACCCGCTCATTACCCTCTCCCTCCCCTCGAAGAAACTCACACTCACCATCCAGCCCCTGGACCGCGACACTTCCGCCCTCCCGCCCCTCATGGCGCGTACTGCCCTCCTCGACCTGGCGTCCAACCCCTCCCTCCCGGCCCCGCTGTCCTGGAAGATCAACAGCCACAATCTCCAGCTCGTCGCGCCCGTCGGCGCCATCTGCCCCGCCGCGGGCGACCTCGCCATGTGGAACGCGACGCACGTGATAGTGAGTAACATCTCCGCGCAGCAGCTGATCCTGTTTGAGGAATTCCTCGCCAAGGGCCAGGGGTAGGTGACCACTAACGTGGCTGAGTATGTGCTATACAAGAAGGCAAGCGTTAAGCTACAGCTTGCAAAGGACGTGCTTGACAAGTACCCTGCGAAGGACCTGGCTATGTATGACCTCGTGAGCGGGGCGAAGATGGATGCGCAGTTCAGGGAGATGCCAGGCGGAGGGGGTGAGTGGAGCGCCGATGTGAGCGCCGGGAAAGGGAGCTATAAGGGGCAATGGAGCGGAGGGGGGTGTTTTGGCGTGGGGTTGACGGCTGAGGGGAAGTCGGCTGGCGTGAGTAGGAAAAGGGGAGTGGTGGGGATGGAGACTCTGCTTGCGGGTGTGGGATTAATGGTAATGTTTGCTATTAGGGGTTAGGTTTAAGGGTGTAAATAGGGTTGTTATTACTGCTTATATCATTGAACTAGTGCGATGGCGCAACAGGGAAGAAACCACAAAGAGAACCACACCCACAGAACGTTATTGTCGGCCTGAAAGGCCGACTCCCAGACTACTGGTCCTCCGATCGGAGGGACACAAATGCAACTGACGTAGAAAAAAAAACAGATACGTACCTAGTATGGAACAAAACCTAGTATGTGACGGTGCCTAGCATGGAACAGAGCCTAGCATGGAACAACAAAGGAAACGCGACCGTGGATCAGGTCATCTTCCTTCGATCGAAGGGCCAGAATGTCACTGGGCTTTTCAATGAGAGGTCTTCGTGGTGAAAATCGTCGGATCGATTGTTGATTCCAAGAAGCACGGTTTAAAGAACCGCGCGGCGCGGCCCCTTTTTGACGGTGGCACGCGCCAGAGAACGCATCGCTATGTACATAAACGGCTACAGTAATATTACACACAGAGCCCAAAAAGAACGACAGGGTCGACCTGAACAAACGCCCCGAGTCATTATAACGCGTGATAAACCCCTTATCTTTCAGACTTAACTTCTTATTACAACCTGCACCCGACACAGGCCTCGAGAGGACTGGCGCGGGTTAAGACAGAACGTATGGCAGGACGCCAACAGGTAGGGGGCGTTCCGAAGACGGCTTGCTGAGCTAGCACTCCTAGACGGGGGGTTCAATGTCACTGTAGGTCGTTGTCACTATAATGCGTAGAGGTGAGTCTGAACAGTAAGACACAAATAAACAATTGAATATTAGCGTGAGGAACCAGAGTCCCTCACGATGGTTATGGGCATAACTATAGCTATTTATACTAACTAACTGGGAGGTACTTTGTACCTTGATCACTATGCTCACTTAACACGAGGAGTGATTACAGTGATCGAAATGCCTCTGATCACTGTAATCACCGTGCTCTTAGCGAGATCAGAGTGATTACTTAACGACTGGTCGTAAGGGCTTCGGGTCTTTGCACCCCTGGCCCAGTGCGTAGTACCGTGCGTACTGCCTTTCTGCACTGTTCCTTCTGCGGGGGATTTGTCGGGCCGCCCTGGCCTAAGTGACGGCCTGTAGGGTCGTCACACAATTCCCCCTCTTTAACGTTCTTTTTCCACAAAGAACTACTTATACGTTCCTTCTTTTCTTCGCTAGTTATTATGTCGTCTAATTAGGTAACTAAGAACAGGAGAAACGTAACGCCTTTATTAACTGAACGTCGTATTACTAATGCTGAGTTTATTCTTACTTTCGGGATTGTTATGCCCGTGAAGTGCAGTCGCTATTACTGCCTAAACCTGCCGGACTGTAAGGTGGCTAGTAAGAGTGAGTCGTGCAGCTACTATATAGCAGCCAGTAGGATTACATACTTGTCTTATAACGTTTATGGAAACGACCTATCTGTCCTACGCAGGGTTCTGGACAAAAAGAAACGCCTTAACGCTAAGGAGCGTGAAACTGCTTTTCTTCTTCACGACACGGCCTTTAAGCTCCTACACCTTAAGGACCAACAGAAAGGACTAGCGCGGTAAGTAGACGAACTTTTTGGCTACGAGTTTGACATTATGGCGGAGGAGGAGCGTGAGGCCTATAAAGTAACTGCACTAGTTTCCGAGTTCGACTAGGGGAGTTTCCTGGTAGAGCTAGCGCGCGGTTTTTTCTCCAGGGGGTTACCGCAGCTAGCGACTTCTTCTTAACTTAGTCCGTCGCTCTTTTCTTTTACTAAACGAAAACGGCCTTTCCTAGTGTAATGGTAGCGTACCTGCTTCTTTTTGCTGACTCCTTTTCTCGACAGTATTTATGTAAAGCTTATCGGGAGCTCTGGAAGCCTAGCCTCCTTACTAGGTCTAAGGTCCTTATAACCCTAGCTAAGGGTTCTGACAAATGTCTTTCTGTACCTATTAAGGAGTTTCCTACCGCTTCTTAGGCTCTAGGTCCTACGGTGGTCTTACTCTTCAGTATAGTAATTTAAATGTCAGATTTTATCTTATTCCTAATTCTTATTATTAGTTTTAATCTGTTAGGATTCTTTCAGTAGAACTTTACAATCAGGTCTAGGCACTTAAGGTTTTTAACCGGTTCCCACAAGTTACTTTCGGGGCTGTAATCTAATTACTTAACGAGATACTTAAACGTGTTCTTTCCCTTTCGTAAATCTATAACTTCCTCGACGTCGTACTTGTCTTCGTTAGCGTCGATCTTAATCTTCTTTTCCAAGGGAATTCCCTTTAAGGCAGGTTCCAGAAGTAAGATATGAAAAACCTTAATCTGCACCTTTATATTAATAGGTAGGTCTAATTTGTAATTAGAGGTGGTAACCTTTTTCTTAACTTGGAACAGTCCGTACCTTTTAAAGTTAAGCTTCTTACTAAGCCGTTTCAAACGTAGGTTTCGTGAAAAAAGGTAAATATAGTCCCCTTCCTGAAGAGTCGGTCCCTTAACTCGTTTACTATCGTAATAAAGTCCTTTCTTAAACGCTAGTTACTTAGTTTAGTGTTTATTAATAAACTTCTTTATTCGTTCGCATGTAAACTTAAGTTCGGCTTACAGGTAGTCGTACAGTTCCTACATTCAGTCTATATAGACTACAGCTTAAGGGGTGCTGGTAGGTAGGTTTTAACAGAGCTTAAGCTCCTTACTGTAATTAGTGAAGAATAGTAATATACCTATTAACTCGACTAACGTTATATTATAAGCTATCTGTACTGTTAGTAACAGCTTAAACTAATTATCTTATTCGAAGTTAACGTAAGCTTAGAGATACATTATAAGTATTTAATTAACTCACTCCGTTTAGTTATCCGTCTGTAAGTAGAATGCTATCGAAAGTTTACTTTTCACACTTATTCTTTACATCAGTCCTTACTAGAACTTTAACACGATTAGCTTATCTTAATCCGTAACGATATTATCTAACTAAAGGTATCGCGAAACTACCTCTTTCTCGAAGATATAAGTAAGTTACTCTACTGTTATGTCCTTCAAGGTTAGCAGAAAGTAGGACCATTTTGTCAATCTGTTAACTACTATAAGGATCTAGTTATAGGTGACTCCTATAATAAGGTCCTTAGACTTTAAGATCCTAATGATAAAGTTAAGTAAGATAGAGCTCTATAATACCTATAGTACAGGAAGTGGTTTAAAAAGCTTATAAGGCTTATAACGTCGATTCTACTTCCAGTAACAGATATCGCAGTTATCGACTACTTCCTTAACTAACTTCTTTATTCCCGGGAAGGTGTACGTTTACTAAGCCTGTGTAAGAGTTTTAACTTAACTTATATGTCCTCTAAGTTAAGACTTATAGACTTACTAAATATACTCCTTTCGTTTATCTAAGTTGTAAATATACAGTTTCTTTTAATATTAAAGCCTTACTCCTAGTTTAAGCATGCCGTTTACGCCTTCTGGCAGCTGTTCTAGCTAATAACTAATTTCGTCATAGTTTAGATGCTTTAAGCACTCCTTACTACAGTCTTACACATGCCTTAAGAAGTCTCCTAATAAGCACTTATACTTATAAGTTCCTTCCGTTAGCTTTTTTACTTAGAAGTCCTATTATTACTAATGGATATTATACTCTATTTATAAGTTTATACAGATATTAATAGTTTATTCCAGTATTTAGTTATCTAATACTTACAGTGTATACTTTAGTATACTGTTCTTAGCTTTATCGAATATAGTAACGGGGATTAAGACTAGATTAGTATCTTTATAGTCCTATCTCCGACTTAAAGTATTAGCTTACTTATTATCTTTTCCTTTAATATAGTGAATCTGGAAGTGGAACGGGGTTATTAATTCTGCCTATCGTGCTTATTGTAAGTTAAGTTCTTTCGTTAGGAAGTACTAAAGGTTATTATAGTTTAAGAAGACCTGGACTAGTTCTTTTATACCGTTTAGATATAGTGCCTACTTAGTAAAGTATTGAATGATTACTATCAGTTCCTTATCGTGGATTAGGTATCGTAAAGCTAGGTTATAGATTCCTTTTGATAAAAAGGTAACTAGGTAGCGTTTCCTATTGTCTTAGACTTAGCTAAGTTCTCTACCGATTACAAACTCCAAGGAGTCGGTCTTAATTTAGAAAGGCTTTAAGAAATCGGGGAGGGCTAAGACTAGCGCTGTAATAAAGGTGTATTTAAGGTCCTTAAACGCCTTCTGCTATCTATCAGTCCATTTAAACGGCTTTCCTTTACCTGTAAGTTCGTGGAGTAATTTTACAACTTTCGTAAAGTACCTAATAAAATAGCGATAAAAGTTTATAAAGCTAATAAAGGTTTATAACTCTTTTTAGTTCTTCAGAGTAGGCTAATCCCTGATTGCCTCTGTCTTCTCCGCTTACATTTTAAGCTTTCTAAGGGTTACTTTAAACCTTAAGTAGTTTAGTTTTTAAATATAGAAGTGGTTTTTCTTCAGGTTTACTATTAGCTTTACCTTTTTAAAGGCTATTAGAACCTGTTATATGTGCTTTTAGTGTTCTTTTAAAGTTTTAAAATAGACTAGAACGTCATCTAAATACATAAAGATAAACTTATCGAGGAAGGGGCGGAAAACACTGTCGATAAGGCTTTAGAAAGTCGCAGGGGCATTTATTAATCCTATCGGTATAACACAGTACTAGTAATGTCTATTACGAGTCCGAAAAACTGTTTTATATTTATCCTCCTCCTTTACTCTAACGTGGTTAAATCTTATAAAGAAGTTAAGGTTAGAGAACCAGTTTGCTTTAGTAATCCGTTCTTATATCTCCGTAATAAATAGTAATAGGTAGCGATTTTTAATCGTATCCTTATTTAACGTTCGGTAGTTAACGACTATACGTAGCTTACCGTCTCCCTTCCTTAGGACAAACAGTACTAGGTACTTTATTAGGGATTGGGACTTTACGATAAACTTACTCTTTAGGTTCTTATTAATATACTTTTACAGGGCCTTAACTTACTAAGGGTTTAAGTAGTATAATTAGAAGTTACAGAGCTTTACTCCTAGCTTCAGTTTAATTTTGTGGTCTTATAGTCTATAGTCTGGTAGTTACAGTATCTTTTTTTGAAACAGGGTAAACTTCCTATATTCTATAGGTATCTTAAATAAGTCGATTTCTTCACTTATCTGTAGATTAGCTTTTTACTTCTTTTTACCTTCTAAATTGTCATTTAGGTAATACAGTAGACCTTTTAGTCCTTTAACTGTTTTAGTAAACCTGACTTAAACCGTGCTTAGTTCTAAGGGTTTAATGTGCTTTTAAATACTTTGTGTATCTCTAGAACGGTTTAGTGCTTTCTTAACTTTCTTTAAACAGTGATTACAGTTAGGGGACTTGCTGAAGGTAAGGTAGCTACTCCTTCAGTCGATTATAGGGTTATACTTTTCTAGCTAAGGTAGACCTAAGATTATATTATATTTTGTAACTAGTGTAACGTTAAAGTCTACTTATTATTCGTCCCTATCCACTTTAATTAAGAGTAGCAAGTAGTAGGTAACTTTACTATTATTATATTAATATAAGCTTCCTTCTCCATTTTATATAAGGATGGCCTTTTTATACTCTTAGTTAGGGAGTTTCCTTTAGTTAACTAGCAAGGGGTGTACTAGATTAGAAGTACTTCCGCTATCAATTACTGCTCTTACCCTAAATAACCTCCCTCTTCCGTCTATTATGTCGATACTAACAGAATAATATTTATACTCCTTTAATATTTAAGTTATAATAATTATCTATCTTTAAGGTCTTATCTAGCTTAACCTTTAAGTGCCTCTCCTTCTTCTTAAGGTTTTTATTAATTAGTGAACTACTAGTTTCTGGCCCTTTTGGAAGGCCTATAGCCTTTTCCTAATTCCTTCTGGAAAAACAGGTAGTTCTAGTAGACTTAGCGGTTAACCTTTCTTAAGTTTTCACATTTTAACGTCTAGTTAACTTTAAACGGTATAACGTTTCGGAAATCCTTAATAAGACAATAATACACTTTGCAGGCTTAGATTGCAGTAATGTCTTTTTACTCTTAGATCTACTAGTAGTCTTCCCGCTTTTACTACTCCCTAGCTTTTCCATTAAGATATAGTAAATATGTTACGACTAGGTAGTTATTAAGTACTTTTCCTTACTAGCACGTAACGGGGGCCTGGTTAACTATAGTAACCTTACGTTTGTTACTGGATTCTTTAGTTAGGGAGTAGGAGACTTAATAATAAGCCGGTTTTAACTTTACCCTTACGATTACGTAATCTTGTCTTTATATGTTAGGGAAGTGGTTATAAAGGGTCTTAGGTTTATAATGCTGGTTAAGAGCATAGTCATTATACACGTAATTGATCTACAGTATATCTTTGTAACTAGGGTAGTTAATATTAACTGTAGGTACTGCAGTTGTGGAGTACGGAATAAGGGAAGTAGTGCTTTGTTTTTTCTCTTCTTCCACTTGCCTCTAAGTGTATTATTTCTCCTAGACCTTTTCCTAGAACTTAGGTAGTAACAGCCTAGCTTATTCTTTTACAAAATGGTCTTCTTTGACGAGTTAGTGTTTAAGTTAGTTAATAAAGCGAACTTTGTTATAAAGTTATAACTTAATTTCCATTACTCTGTCTTTAAACGTTACAGTAAGACCTTTAACTTACAAGTCCTTTACTTCGTCTATTAGCTCTTAGTGTTTCTCCTTCAGCTTCTAGACCCTCCGTTAATGTGCTTACTTTATGCCTTCTTAAGGGACCTTTAAGGTACTGGTCCGAGGTACACTAGCTTTAATGTAGGGCAGCTATCTAAGCTGTCCTTCTTTTAGGGAAGTGAGGGTACTAATCCACTTAGCGTGCTTAAAGTGTTTAAAAGTCTTAAGGGGTACTGTTAAGAAGAACTTTCGTCTTTCTAACTTAATTCTTTCAGCCTATTCTCTTTCCCCTTTTAGGGTTTACTTCACTGCCTGTGTAGCCTGGAGGGCTAGTTCTTCAACTCCTTTTACTATTCTAGTAAGGTCCGAGTTAGGGTCCTTCCTAGATTTCCTTAATTCCTGGACTTACAGGGTAAGGTTTTCAAAGCTTGCTATAGCTAACTAGAACATCTTTTCCTAAAGTCGGTCTTTTACAACCTGCACCTTTAGGGGTTTTGAGTTTCCACTTTAAAATTAGTCTATAGTAACTTGCACTTCCGTAACTGACTTTTCTAAGACACCCTTAAGGACTAAATACACTACATCCTAAAGTTCTTTTTCTTCTTCCTTGTCTCTTAAATTATATTTATTTATTTAAGTATAGTCTTCTTCGTTACCTATTATCTTAATATAGACGTCTCTTAAGTTAAACTTAACGTGCTTTCCTCCTTCTAAGACAGGTTTCTATCTAACCTGCTTTAGTAACAGGTACTACTATACTATATATCCTTTCTTATTACAGTTAAAGCACTAAACTTAAGATAGGTCCTTAGACTGCTTCTACTGTTATTATCGTTAAGGTTTATTACGGTTAGGTTAGTTCTAACAGTTTATTATACTAATGTCTATTAGCCTGGGGTAGTAACCTGTTACGGTTAACTAGTTCCCCTTCTTAGGTTTACTTAGCTGGTAAGGGGTCTGTTCTTTCCAGAAGTTCTTCTAATGATAGTAATTATAATACCGGTTATTAGCCTTAATAGCTATCTCGACTAATTCTTACAAACAGTCCAGTTAGTCTTCTTAATAAAGATCTCCAGTGACGTGTTCCTTTAAGCCGCTTCAGAACAGCATTACCAAGGCCTCTTAGCCGAGTTTAGTCTTTACTACCTTTAGTTTAAAGTGTGTAAAGAACTTAAGGATTAAAGACGTTTGCCTTAAGGCTATAAGTTGCTGTTTAACCCACTTAGGGGCGTCTAGTTCTCTAAACTTAGTCTGGAGTTAGTCGATAAACACGTTAAAGTCGTCGAAAAGGGCCCAAGTCTCGGGGGCCTCTTTACACGCTTTATTTATAAAGAGGTTATTAATTGTCTTTACATAGGGTTTATATTAGCAAGTAGTTACTCTGTTTAGTAAGGCTCTGGTAAACCTGACCTTTCCTTTTTCTTCGAAGAACTGCTCGTTATAATAGGTGATATAACTCTAAAGCTGTGCTATTTAGGACTCTAGCTGTGTAAAGTCTCCTTTAAAGCGTAAAGGCAGGGGGAGCTTTACTTATTTCTTCTACGAGCCCTTAAGGTCGTTATTCTCTAGTTTGATAACGTTAAGTCGGGTTTAGAGTTTTTCGATAAGACTAATGTGGCTCTTAATGTCCCTGGGGAAGGCTTTATTAAGTTCCTTAACCAGTCCCTACTGGTTAAGGCTTAAGTCTTCAAGGCGTGCAGTTAACTTATTAATAGTAAGGAGTTAAGGCTAAGCTTACGCTTCTTTAATCTCTTTACCTTTCCTAAAGGTTAATATATTAGTGGGAGGGAGGTAGTATCTGGGAGTTTAATAAACAGCGTTTAGAATTAGGACGTTAGTATTGTATTATAACCTGCACCTAACATAAGCCTTAAGAGGACTGGCGTGGGTTAAGATAGAATGTATAGTAAGACGTTAACAGGTAGGGGGCGTTCTGAAGACGGCTTACTGAGCTAACACTTTTAGACGGGGGGTTTAATGTTACTGTAGGTTGTTATTACTATAATGCGCAGAGGTAAGTTTAAATAGTAAGATATAAATAAATAATTAAATATTAGCGTGAGGAACCAGAGTCCCTTATAATAGTTATAGGTATAACTATGGCTATCTATACTAACTAACTAGGAGGTACTTTGTACCTTGATTACTATGCTCACTTAACACGAGGAGTGATCACAGTGATCGAAATGCCTCTGATCACTGTGATTACCGTGCTTTTAGCGAGATCAGAGTAATTACTTAACAACTGGTCGTAGGGGCTTCGGGTCTTTGCACCCCTGGCCCAGTGCGCAGTACCGTGCGTACTGCCTTTCTGCACTGTTCCTTCTGTGGGGGATTCGTCGGGCCGCCCTGGCCCAAGTGACGGCCTGCAGGGTCGTCACACTTCTTCTTTTTATAAAGTATAACATTTAAAGTTATTTAAAAAGCGTTTAAAATAACTTCTACTTAATGTTAAGGTATATTTAAAACAATATTCTTCTCATTTAACCTTTTCTCTAATTAGAAGGAAGAGTACGTTAGGGACGTAAAAGTATTAATCTAAGAGACGTTATAACTAACTATTATTAACGTTTATAAAATTATCCTCTTTACCTTTATAATTATAAGGCTATACTTTAACTTATATACTTATTATAATACCTGCACTTACTTTATATTAATGTTATTAAGTGTTATAATTAATAGTAATAAAGTTATAATTTAAGGGATTACTTATTATAAAGGTATTAAAGAGTAACTTACTTTTATTACTATAAAGTCATCCCTTACTTAAGAGAATTAATACTGTAAAGAATCTTAAAGTAGTTATTATATATAATTATTACTTAATACTTATTATTTTTATTTACAGGAAGGTATTAAAACCATTAAGACATTATCCGCTTTTACTCTTTACAGTTATAAATAAGGTTATAAAATTAAGTAAACACACTTTAAAAGTAATTTAAACTTTATCTTCTCATCCTTAAAAAGTATAAATAATAAAAGTACTTACTTTAAAGTCATTTAACTAAACCTTACAGTTAAATTTAATAAAAGTGTTGTAAAGCTGAAAGGTATAAGTAAGCTATTTTTCTTTAAAGACCGATATATTATAAACGTTAATATTCTTAAGGAAGTGAATCTAATATATCTTATCCTTAACCTTAAGTCTAATTAGATTCTAGAACATTAGCTAGTTACGGATTACCACCTTAAGGGAATCAATACGTTAATTTTAAAGTTGTAAGATTTTGTTCTTTAGAATGCTTATAAGCATTAGTGGCTACTTATTAAGGAGTTTAACATAATACTAACAGTGTAATTGAAAGATAGAGGTAGAGAAAGAATAGGCTTAGTTACTAACAGTAAATATAACTAAGCTCTTAAACTTTAGGTTTTTAATAAGGTTGTAATTAAGGACAGGGGAGTAAACTTCTAAAAAGCTTAGGAAATTTCTTAAGGGAGGAAAAAGCTTTTATTAAGTATTAGGAGTAAGGACTTATTTAGTAATGTGCTACCCGTTAAAAGTGATAAGAGCTGCGGTATACACCTTAATAGGGGTTTGTGAAGTAAGTAAAACTATTCTCAATAGTGAAAAGTAATGTTTTTACTTTAAAAGAATGTAAATCTTATAATAATTTTATTCGATTAAAAGGAGGGAATAATAGGAAGGAGGTAAAGTATATATATTATTAAGTTAAAAGAGTAGTTAGTAAAGTATATAGTTTAATAGCTGTTTAAGGTTTAGGGTTAGAAGTAGTTAAAGGTTAAAATAACTTTTTACACTAACTTACTTTAACTGGTAAATTAAAAAGGTTAACGCTTTTCTTCTATTTAATTAAAAGAAAGAATAAGTGTTTATACTTAATAGTAATTATAAAAATAAAACCTAACTTACTTTTAGAACTTCCTTCTCTTTCTAACATTACTTTTCTTCTTACAACCTTTAACTTTTCTACCACTTATTATTATAATAACAGCTTTAAATTTTTCATCTCCACTATCCTTTATCTTTAATTAAAAGACACTTCAATATCTAATACTAAAGTATAAGATATTAAAGCACAGCTTAACATTAGTATTGTTCACGCTCTTTAAACCTGTAAACCTTACTTTTATCCTAAAGTTAAAAGATATAACGGCACCCTCCTAGTTTATTTATATTTTTAACTTTAAATCTCCATCTTAAGATAGTAAGATAATCCTTAATAACGTGCCACAGTAAATTCAGATAAGCTTTAAGGTAAAAGGGGTCTTCTTAAGCATATATATAACTTATTTAGTTCCTAACAGTAAGGATAGAGTTAAAAAACTCTTTACTTACCTTAACCTTTACAAAGCTTAACTTGAGCTCCTTAATAGAATTTATCTTTCTCTACCTAATATAATGTACGTTAAGGTATATAACGGTAGCCCGTTTAGCCATTAACTTTACTAAATTACTAATCGATTTAAATATGTAAAAGGCTTATTTATTCAAGTATTTAAAAAGTTATAAATATCCCTTTTTATTTAACTAAACATATATAAGTTAATTAAGTCTTCTTAATAGGAACTTTAACTCTTACTTTAAATATAGGAAATCCTTTCACTGTTTATTTTACAAGATTAATAGTTAAAAGGTCCAGTTAATATAGCTTTTCTTTAAGTGTTTATTATACAATTAGTCTCATTGTCACGGTTTCCACCTCCTGATTCAGCGGTAGATGTCGCCAGATTAAGTGGTTAAGACCGCTTGCATTTCCCACCCACTCTTTTTAACTAACGGCAGTGCTGTAAATATGTGTCAGAAAGAAGGGGGTTCAGAGGCCCTGGCCATCTAGTCAGCTCCGCTGACTGGATACCTGGCACTGCCAGTACGTGCTGGAAGCGCGGCACTCTGGATTCTGTAGAATTGTAGGGGTTGCAACTGCGTGATTGTATTGCTTATGTTCACTCTGTTCCTCTGGCTCTGGCTGGAAGCCAGAGGCTTCTTTATAGACTATTCTGCAGGATTCAGGCTTCGTCACACTGGTGGCTGAGGCTCACTGGCATACTGGCAGTGCCATGTATCCAGTCAGCTCCGCTGACTAGATGCCCAGGGCCTCTGAACCCCCTTCTTTCTGACACTTATAGCTCCTTTGGGCAAACCGTAAGCCGTTAGTGTCTCCCGTGTTGCAAAGGCTCTGTGGACAGCACTGTCGCCCTACGTTTGCCAGCCGCTTTTGAACTGGCATATATAGGTCATCGACGGCGAATCATTGGCGCTTTAGCGGTAAGACACTGGCACTGCGTCCTGTAGCCGTGCACAGCGCGGTGGAAGTTCCAAGTCTTTGTTATTTAGTCGGATAGGCTGGTTTTAAAAGAGATTTGAAACAAGATCTCTCCGGGAATGTTAGAAGACAAATGAATCCATCTCTATCGTATAGAGAAGCTAGTAAACGGAAGATTAGTGTGGTCGGGCTATTAGACAAAGCTAAGAGTAAGCTATGACTTCGGCGGACCTTGATTACTTAAGTTTACTAGAGGCGTTCCGCTTAACAACTTGTCTTAACCCACCCTGGATGCAAGCTGTAATACGAATTATTGGCTGGAAAATACACAAGTAATATATGCTAACAGTTACTCCTTCGGTAAAGTCTAAAAGGAACATAAAGATGAGACACACTGTTAATATCCTTAAACGGTATAGAATACATACTAAGGTCAAAAGGTATGCTGGCCGTTTGCCCTAAACGTCAGGTATTACTTTACATGAGTGCTCGTTAATCGGGTCTTATTCCCACTAACAGTATTAGATTCGACACAATTTATCGCGTTACACTAACCTAGAATGCCTTCAACATAGCCTCCAGAAACCAACGTTTTTAGAACGGGACCATAGCAGGGTGATCCTTCCATCAACACAGGAATTCGAAGTCTCTCTTCGCATATTTCTGCAATTTCCTGTAGACTCTCTGTGGCAGAATCCCACATCCCCTCCCGGATCTGTATGCCAATCACCCGAAGAGTCTCAGCATTCTTGAGGTTACCACTCACCAGTTTCTTACGGAACAGAGGTTGAAGAGCTTCGCTAGCACCTAAGCCGTCCTTCCTGAGAAGCTTGTCCATTGCAGAACGGACAGTCTCGATGATGGATCGTATTTGATGATCGCGTATGTCTCCGTACAGACTTTTGAAGGTCTTTAACTCCTCTTTTGTAAGCTGCTTCATATCCTCCCGCATGTATTTTTTGCAGAGTCGGCTTTTGAAAAGATCCAAAGCATCCTGGCCTCGTGTATCACGAATCTCGTGGTCGGGGAACCGGCAGGCGGGTACATCGAGAAACGCTTTCATATTGTTCCAGCTACCATATACTGCCAGATAGCTCAAGGTGCTCCAATTATCGTATCCTGTACGCGCGGGATCTGCTCCTCGATTGAGAATTAACTTCACCACGACACTTCTATCCTGCCAAATGGCTCGTAGTAATGGTGTACGTCCTTCCATATCTTTCGAGTTGATGTCGGCTCCATACGCCAGTAAAAGATTGAGCTTGTCATTAGCCTGTGGTCCGTTGGTCAAAAAGTGCAACGGGGTTCCTTCATCTGCTTTGTCCCTTGACGAAACGGATGCCCCATGCTCCAGCAGAATTGAAAGAACTTGGACTGTTCCTGGCGCTGATCCCAAGACGCAATCGAACACGGGCGAGAACAGAGCCCTCGAACAAGAGATGTCACATCTTGCGAGAATGAGTGCCCTTACACACTCTACATCGCCGGTGTAACATGCTACATTCAGCGGTGCATCACCCTCAAAGTTCGGCTGGTCCACGTCCGCCTTGGCAGCGATCAATGTTCTGACGGCTTGGACATCGTTGTTCCAGCAGGCCACAGTTAGGGGCGTTTCTCCATACGAGTCCCAAGAGTTTATCGCCCACTGCTGCTCCGGAATGAAGGTGCCTACGTCCTGGTGCTCGCGAATACCGAGGTGAATTTTGGAGTCTGGAACTGTGTTCTCGTCGTCATACCGAATAATTTCACGAAGATATCTGAGCGCTGACTCGTCCGTGGTGGTGGCCTTTCCACTGCTGATCAAATAGCGTGCCTGACATGGGATTCTCCTATTTAGAATGATGGTTGAGGGTTTAGTTGATGCTTAAATGCGTAATGAGCGCCTTGCATACCTGTCTTTAATATTAGCAGTAGATATGCCGTAGTACTGAAGCAAGAATTGGAGAAACTTCAAGTTTTGCCCATTATTGTATAACGCACTCTGTTTTGTTAGCGTAGTACACCTTATTACATATTAGCTAGGACTCACGAATAGGACAGAATACCCATAGCCATCTACGTCATACGGCCGAATTTTGTCTCTCTCTAGAACTCTAGCCAGTTCCAGAAAGTCATTGTATCTCCACGGACCGTACAGGGGATGACTCATTCGAATCACAGCGGGAAACTCTAGTGACACTGACGCGCCACGGCCCACAATAGAGTTTCTGCAAATCGTTATTGATAATATTCGGGCACATAACCAACCTGGCAAGAACCACTGGAGCTCCACGGAATTTCCAGAGTTGCGGCAATTGGCTAGATTGCATCTCCTTGGATCAAGTAGCGGCAGAGCATCGTAACTTAGAAAGAAAGCTCCAACAACCCTCTGGAGAAATGGAGCACTGGATTTCGGCGCTTGGCGGAAATGGCATTGGCAGCTACACGCCGGTTTGCATTGGGCGCGGTAAACGGTAGAGAAGGAGAGCATAGAGTCTGCGTGATCCTGAAGCGTGGCAGGCGTGCATGTGGGCGATGAGCTGCGTTGTTTCTCGTCCACGAGCTGCGATCGGTCGTTTGGTTTGTTTTCGGGTAATGATGTCGGATCGTCACTCTCCAGGAGAGCTTTGCTATGTAGCTCTTGTTCTCGGGATGTTAGATATCGAATGGAGTCTTCCAATCCTTTGAATCGATTGCTATTCTCTTCTTGATAGGCCACAGTAGTCGCCCGGAGTCCCAGCACCACTTTCGTATGAAGACTACCTTTCGAGTCAGCACGCGCACTCGGATCCAAGCAATGCATTTCGTTCAGTTGAAAATCCCAGAGACCAAATGTATCATTACTATTCTCACATACCTCTCATTCCAGATGGCTATAGTATTCAGCTCCAGCTGAAGTCGCGATCGGATGTCTCTGGCACGAACCAGAAGCTGTTGAACCTTTCCCTTTCCTCGAATCCACTTTGTCCGCTTTATATTTCGAGTTATTTGTCCCTGCTCTGACGACAAGCAGTCGGTAGCGAATGCATCAAGTTGGGACACAAGCCGTGCCAAATCGGAGTTCATGGACTCTAAGATTACAGTTTTAACCCTGTTGCTGGCACCAGGCATATTCTCGATATGTAAAGAGTTATCCTGGCCTAATAAGATGATCTGGTCAATCTGATAGTTTGTCAGATGCAATCTGTTAATCTGATCAGTGCCAATTGCTAGTTAGCATACTACGAGCCACACACGGCCTGACGGTAGTTTAACACACCTCGTTGAGGAGTAGAGCAACATCATCTTTAATCTCCGCGAGCGGCTTGATGATCTCCACAACCTTAGGCAGCGAGCCAACTAACTGCCCAATGGCGATGATGCTAGCGATGAGCTCTATCGCTTCGGCCATGATGAGTTTGCTCAGATAAAGAGTGTTCGAGAATAAACCGGTAAGACTCCACGGTCTTGTTAGCACCAGCGTGCGACTAAGATAGTATTGGCTAATACAGCGATTGCGAGCGGGACTGATGCGCATCGTATTGATACCATGAAAGTGGAGAGTGCGAGGAAATGGCAATTGCGGTGTATGTGGTGTGCACTAAGGCTATGAATGTGATGCGAAACGGTGCGGAGCGGAAACCGGCGGGGTTCACGTCTCTCTCTTGCAGACCACTGGCACGACCAAAGTCTTGATCACTGAGAAAGAAGCGCGGACCATGAGGGGCTGTGCCGGGTCAGCGCTGGATGCCTTATTCTTTCGGTTATCCTACATCCCCCAGCTTCGCCTGCCACGCAACTTTTGACATCTGCGCCACCACAACCGAGCTGTAGAGTGGCCAACCGCCTCTAGAGAAGACAAGATGATTCCGCTTTAGCGGGTCAGGCGAGTCTTGATCTCGCCACAATTGCGTGAAGCGTGCATGACAACATCTCATGCAGCCAAACTCCACCGAATTCCGCAGTAGCCAATCGGGGACGACAAGGACCATGCTGGACCTGGCCAACTTGTGGACAGAATAAAGCGAACTCACTACCTGGTAGTACTTTGGAGGTGTGAGTAGTTTGCCGTCAAACCAGGTTATTCGAGATACCGCCACTTCGCCACCAGATCTCCTGATGATGGTAAAGAAAGTAGATAGTAGAAATTCCGCTATCGGATTTTCGCGAGACCTCCTGACGGCCTTGCTATAGACACTCCAGAGTCCCGAGGCATTCAGGACTCCTAAGTCCGACGGCCAGTACGAACTCTAGAGTCCGGAGGCATTCCAGACTCCCGACTCCGGGATCTGAGGAGAGCGTGTATCCCCCTAGCATTCTTGAGCTATGTATACAACAGTTTCATAGAAAGCGATTTAGGCCCTAACAGTTAATTTAAGAGTGCCGTTCTAGACGAGACGCCTTTTTCGCCGGCGAGTTGTCCTTAACCCTGAAAGACGTTAAATACCCCCACATGTAAGGATATTGCCACCGTCTTGTGTGTTTTCTCCCTGCGATGCCGCACACCTTGTACCACAATTTTCCATGATCTAGCGCGAGTCTGGTGACGCTCCACCGGTAAGACGGCTCCAAGCTAAAGCCGTTCGATTTCCAAGGGCGTGCAAGCAATCGAGTTCCTCAAGCACATCGGTGAAGGGCTCCACGCGCGCGTTCCAAGGTGCAGGTCCACAGGCGAATCTAGGCACTTAAGCTGGTATTTGCGACAATGGATGGAAGTGAGCTCGCTAACTGCTGTACATATCTCCAGTTCCGATTCGTCTGACTATACTTGGACAGGCTCCGCGAGCTAACAAGCGCCTTCTACGACTACGCCGGACACTTCAGTTGCCAGTGAGTCCCCAGCTTACACCAGCACCAGTAACCGCACTTCTATGCTCTCACGGGGTTTCGGAGGTGGGCCATCCACAACTGCAGGCAGCTCGAAGGCGGCATGGGGTAGACCTAATGTTCGAGACGTGTCAGCCGGGAGAGAGGCTCCCAAAAGAATTTCAGCGAGAGATTTACCTTGGCGATACTCCCCTGGAGAGTTTGGGTCGGACTCGGCCATCTTCAACAAAATAGGCTCATGCGGCCGCTGCTTCGACAGAAAGTACCACCGATGTCTGCGGCTGTGGCGCACGTACAACGTCTCGCCCTCATATTCATCCCGCTTGACGAGGTCGACGGCTACGCAGTCAGATTGGCGGACCGTTTGCGTGTCGCAGTATGTCAAGGGGTAGTCCTCAACCGGATCCGAGAGCGCTCGCCAGACGCTGGGCAGGTGTTTGTGAGATAAACTGCTCAGGAAGGTAGAAAGCTGAAAGTGACTCACTTGACAATCACGCATTTATGCTCCCGAGACAAACGCTTTGCCTTCTCAGCACCAAAGAGCTGCTCAAGTCTGGCATACAGCGCAGCTTGTGACTGGTCTTGTTCGGGCCATCCAGTCTCGAATCAGCCCCGTGCAACCCCTTTCAACAGGGTAAACCCGAAACCAGGGACGGGACCTCAACTCACCAATATGCACCGTCGCGAATGGTCTCATGGCACCCTTATACTTCGTGTCCAAGCCCGGTGCATTATCCCTGAGATTATATCCAATCACAACAACCTGCTTTGCACCGCAATGCTGCCGTACCAATTCCTGGCATTCGCCCAGGTAGCGGGACTCGATTGCTGATGGGGAGGTGAAATCCTCCAAGGCGAGCGACGTTTCGTGCTGAACAATCTCAAAGCCGTTTTGGTCCAGGGTGAACTGCCTCTCGAAGCCGCGGATGTCGTGGATTGGAACTTGGTGCGGCTCGAGCTCGACGTTGGTGGGCCGCGCGCCGGGGAGGCCCTTGACGTTGAACTCACAGATGAAGGGTTTCTCATACTTGTGAATGTCCAGGGGCTTGAAGAGTTTCAGGGTTGCCTTGACAGTGGGCATTCGTGGGGAATGCAGAGAATGGATCGGTTGGAGAAGGGTTTGAAGGTTGTACAGAGGCGTGAGAAGGGACCGGAGGAAGCTGATGAGGAT
>Ga0247760_1000925_pt1 | contig 29855 bp, 35 predicted proteins | sample UWRJL171409R4_FD_179936 | JGI IMG/M metagenome (GOLD analysis project Ga0247760, IMG submission 179936) | Plant litter microbial communities from Arlington Agricultural Research Station in Wisconsin, United States - UWRJ-L171-409R-4 | ecosystem: Environmental > Terrestrial > Plant litter >... | reverse complement strand
CTTTCAGGTGAGTCGATATGATGAACACGGCTACACGTCATAACATATAATAACGGGAGTGCCGGTCGGATCTGCAGTATTTTGGTAGAGGGCAAAATACTTATACGCGTTGTTGCCTGAGGGCGGTGAACCTGGAGTTCACCCCATCATCCAGTACGAAAGGGGTCCATGAGCATAAAATAATGACCACGTTGATCATTGTGGTGTCGAGTTCAAGTAAGGAGGGAATCACTCGCGTGTAATTTGACTGCCATCTAAATATGCTATAACTCATCGCCCTCTGGGCAAGTTGGGGTCCCAATAAAACAAGCTGGTTCATACAGTGTGTTCTCCAAAATGCAGGGACAAAATGACCTGCTCTATGCTAAGCGTACTTGTTCATTTGATAAGCACTCGACCTCCATCCAACTAACCCAAGGCACCTACCTGCCTCGTAGGCGCTCACCCCAACCGCCCACCCACGCAACAGCAGGCACTATGACGGTAGCAATTATGCATGTAATCAACCATGCGCTGTTCGCCCTCGCAGTAAAAGGAAAGCCGTCAATCCCATCCGCCATCCCATCCGCCATCCCATCCGCCATCCACCCGCCCAGCCGTCCATGTCATCTCTCTAAGCCTTATACAACAAGTCCAAAAACCCCGTCGCCAAATCCACCACCACACTCTTATTAGGCAAGCTTCCCGCCACGCCATAAAGCGCGGCCGCATCTCCTGTTACATCTTTCCCAGCACGGCTCTTCTTCCCCTCCACGGCACGAACTCGTTCCTTCTCCCTCTCAGCATCCACCACCGCCTCGAGATCCGCCACCAGACGCTCCCACACCTTCGTGATTGGCATGGTGACGGCGACGTGAATAGCAGGGGGGTTTTGCAGGGCGTTGAGATGCCATCCGCGGGCGGACATGGCGTCGGCGATATCGTACGTGTTGAGAGCGCGGGCGCGGAAAGCAATGACACTGACGAGGGGTTCGCCCAGAATTTCAAGCTCAGCTGACAGGACGGGGTGGACGCGGATGCGGTCCGCCAGTTTCTTGGCGGTGCCGACAATCTGCTCGCAAGCCGAAAGGTAGCCAGCTTCACCAACAGTCATAAGCGAGGTCCAGCAGGCGGCGATGAGGGCTCCCGGGCGGGAGCCGGCTATGCCGGGGGAGGCGTAGACGCCGCCAGACCAGGAGGGGTCAACAAAATATTGGTAGGCCCGCAAGGCGGCAGTACGGTAAAGGATGGTGCTGTTGCCCTTGGGGGCGAAGCCGTATTTGTGGGTATCGCAGCTGATGGAGGTGACGCCGCGGAGGCGGAAGTCGAAGGGGGTGGTCTCAAAGCCGGCTTTGTCAAGGAAGGGCATGAGGAAGGAGCCGAGGCAGCAGTCGACGTGCAAGGGCACGCGACGCTTGAGAGCGAGCTTAGAAAGGGCCGAGATGTCGTCAATGATACCGTGGGGGAAGTTGGGTGCGGATCCGACAAGAAGAATGGTATTCCGGTTGATGAGCCTTGAGACGCGGCGGACATCGACTTGGTAAGTCGGTGCTGGACAGGCAACGTAATGAATCTTGATCTTAAAGTAGTCACCGGCCTTGCGGAATGCAGTGTGGGCAGTCTCGGGGAGAATCCTAGGTCGTTTACATGAGCGACTTGAGAAGGGGCAAGGAGACCGTGGCCGGGAAACTCACACCTCAGGCTCCGTGACGCCACGCTCGACGTATGCCTTCTGCCTTGCAGCCAGACAAGCTGACAGGATGCTGTCGGTGCCACCGCTGGTGCTCGCGCCGGCAGCGCCAGGCGGCGCATTGAAGAGGGCCAGCACCATAGCCACTACCTCGGCTTCCATCTTCCTGACTCCGGGGAAGACATCGGGATGGATAGGGTTGGCAACAGTAAACTTGCCATACGCCTCGGTCTGCAGACGGAGCAGATCCTCCTCGCCATGATAAACAGCACCCGAAACGTAACCGTCCTCCCAGCGCGTGTGGTCCAAGGCAGCCAGCGTCTCAAGCTCTTTGCGCACGGCATCCTCGGACCATCCCTCTTTAGGCAGCGTCAAGTAGCGCGTCTGGTTGGCGGGCACCATCTTCTTCTCCATCTTGGTGATTGCTTCAGACACCTGTTTGCGAACCTGGGTGCGCACACCCGGCAGGCGCAAGAAGTAGCCGTACAACACGCGGCGCACATCAGTGTAGAGCTCAGCTAGTGTGCCGAGAACTCCGCGGCCCTTGAGTTTCCAGAGCACACGGCGGGTCCATCGTAGCACGAAAAGGAAGAAGATGATATTTCTCACCCTACGGAATCGTCAGCCGAAAATGGTTTAAAACCAATTGGGTCGGGCCAAGGTGTCCGGGCTTTCAGCTCCGGGGATGCGGCCGTTGGCTGGGCTGCTGCCGCTGCTGCATGAACCGCCGTTACGGTTCGCGACCCAGCCGCAGTCGGGGGAAAAGGGGTGTGGGTGTGGGTGGACAGGATGGGGGAACTAACAAATCCAGGCTGAGCACCTGCAGCGGATTGCTCGGACGCGATCTCCTCTTGACGCTGTTGAAGCTTTCTCTCAAGCTGATGGGCATACGGGAGGTGCCCGGCATGTTTGCGAGATCCCGAGGTCACAAGCAACTCAATCGTGCAATGCCAATCTCCAGATCCAAAGCCCTGGACATGGAAGTCTGGAAACGAGACCAAAGCAGACAGCGACAGACAGGCAAGAAACCGTTGACCGGGATGGGCCGGGGCCAACCTATGTGTGCCGAACAGACAATGCCTTTAAGTCCCCGTTTTCGCTAGATTGGGGTCCGCGGCACCCGATGGCGACTCGGTGCCCCGCTGCCTTCAAACAGCGTAACCCCATGCTAACTCCCGCGACCGCTGCTACGACGCAGTAGTACCTGGCAATCACATGCCAAAAAAAAAGCTTCACCGATTTCATCCTTGGTCCTCTTGCTTCGCAGCTTTCAACGCTCGCCATTTTGGCCTGCGTTTGACAGCTTCTTCCACGGTAACGTCCCTCCAATAATCCGAAGCAATTTAACAGTCGCTTTGTTGATCAACTTCGCCGCCACGCTGTGTCTGATTGTGCAGAGTAAAGTACCAAACCACTGACTCAATTGCATGCCATCGCTAATAACGAGGATCAGGTCCAATATACACCATGTTGATATACAAAAAAGGTACCAAGACGTGAAGCGCTTTCCCAACTTCTATCCCTGGCCTGGGTCCTGCCGAATGTATTGTACTGGGGGATGCACCAGAATAATACAAATACCAATTACCACACTCCCGCCGTGTCCTGACTCCCTGCAGCCTGACTCGTCTTATGCGGGCATGGCCACCCATGCTCGAAACGCCGTTTCTGAAAAAGCCCACCCTTCCAACTCTTCCGTCAGCAAGGGCTCCTGTGGTGTAAGCCGTGTCCCGCCACCTATACACACAGGAACCGAAGGGAACTCGTAATCGTTATCATAAACCTGGATCAGTGCTGAGGTCCGCGTCATGAGCCCTTGACTTGGGACCGCCACTGTTGTTCAAACCGCTCCGCTTCTGCCGAGCAAGCCTGTTTGTTGGAGGGAGAACAGTCTGAAAACCTGACTGCAATGTCTCCAGGTTGATATTCAGCTCCTTTGTATGCTCTGCTATACGAGTTGATGGTCCGCTGGTCAACAAGTGCAAGTCTAGCTAATATCGTTGGGTGCCACTGAACGATGTGTTCCTGAGAAGCTTGTTAACCACCGAGCTTGAGCTAGAATGAGGGCGAAACTTACCAAGGCATGAGTCTCAGCCTTCTGGAAGTTGTAACTCCTGTACAAGGGATCAAACCATGTCTCCAAAAAGAACCTGGCCCAGTCCCCATTCCGTACGATGAAGCTGCCAGCTGATAAACCCTCCTTGTCTTGGGTAAGCACAAAGTCCACATCCTGCCCCTTGAGATGGCTGAAAGTCTTGATGATGCTGTCTGGAGGGACAACTGGAAAGTCCTTGATCATTAACGATTCCAAACTCGACTCCTTCATGACATGCTCCTCTATTGAGAGCTGGAAGTTCATGATAAACGAATTCTGGTCTAGATACCAGACAAACTTGCAGTCGGGGAACTTTGTCAGCGAGTGCCGCATCGCAACAACACTCATCCACGAGGACGGTGCGCCCTTGAGATCGTAGTCGCCAGCCTTGGCGAAGAACGTTTGGTAACCTGATCCACAGCCCAAATCAGTACCATTTCTGCAAAATTCACAGTTGCCAGCGTACCGTGCTTCTTTGCGTACTGTAACCTATTGTCCTTTATCATGTCCAGATACGGCTTATCGTAGCCTCCTTCGTCGAACACTGTCACCAGCACTGCCGGCGGATTCCCCGAGGGGACATGCGGTTTGTAGGTCCCATGGCCCCGTGGTCTCACAAGGAGGTATATGAGAAAGAGAAACGCAATCCCTGCAGTGACAATGATCTTGGGGCGATTCCTCCGCAAGCCAGGGAGCTTTGCCGCCCGCATGTATGGCGGGGGATTCGACGATTTGCGCGGCGGGTATGCGAAGTGCATTTTTACGTGCAGCCTAGGGCCGTCGACCTAGGTCTGGGTGGTGGCAAGCGTTGAGATTTTGGAGTTTGGACGGACCGTACCCCGGGAGGTTGAATCGGATTGGGACGGCCGGAGTGACGGGTTGTTGGACAACCAGGCGCAACGGGACAGGCCCTGCTGCAGTCCCACGGTCCGAATGCGAGGGTGTAATGGGGCGCGTGGCTCCGGAGGACGCGCTGGGTTCAGCGAGCTGGGAGAAAGGGTTTGCTGATCGGGATCAGTGGGATCAGGCCACGGCAGAGAGGTCGGGCGGGTTGTCGCACATCAGTTCAGGGTCTGGACATTTGGCGAAATTGGTCTGTATACGAACTCGGTCGATGGGACCAGTGAAGAGTTGAGGTAGGGATGGAAAAAGTTCGAGTCAACGCGACGATTTGAAACATCACTCTTGGTTCATTCTCGTGTGGAGGCACAATAGCTGTCAAAAGTCCGCCGTGGGTCTCGCTAGGGAGAATTTCTTGGCTTTATCTTATCGCGAAGTGGCTTTTTTTGTGCTGTTCAATACAGGGTCAGCGGCTCCAATCTGGCGCTTGCAACAGTCCAAATACCCGGTAAAGTCTTGGTGCGGGGCGTCGAACAGGATAGTATCTATTATTTATTTGTTTGCTTTTAGGAGAGGACCTGTTAAGCACGGGGCTTGTCCACTCAGCCGCCTATCGGGTCATGAAATTAAATCAGATCAGTATCGGATTGTCCAACCTGGTTTGCTCCCTTGGCCTTGTGCCATTTCCTGGGCTACAATCCAACCACTGGAACAACTTGTGTTCTTGGAAGCCACGAAAGAAGGCCATCTTTTCAAACCAGCCCTTGGGCACTGCTTGAGTATGCATGTACCAATCTTGCCATTAAACAACCCCATGTGATTCACCGATTGGTGAGGAGTAGCCGTAAATCGGGGTGCTCCGAAGACATCACCCAAGGCCGTGGACTGCCACCAGCGCACCAGCTCAAGCGAGAACAAGACAAGACGCCTTGATCTCAGAGGTGGTAACGAGGCTTCATCTCTGCACACAGACTAGCTAACACGGCATGGGAGCAAGGGCCGTGTCGGCTTAAGAGTGTGCAGCTCCATCCGCCGCTAGATGAGGAAAGGCACCACGGTAGACGGGACGAGAATAATATTTCTCCAACAAAGGGCTGATGTAAGTACACGAATCCAGACTGAGAGATGTATTACCTTTCCTTTCTGGACTCCTGACCATTTCTGGGAACTGGTCCATCGTCTTCCTCCTCGTCATCTTCAGGATCATCCGCCTGGATATCAACTACCCGGTCACTGGCTTTCTCAAGCACCTTAGCAGTAACAAGGCTCACCAGTTTCCATGTTGCCTGGTTGAACATGTTAGTTATGGAGGAGGAGAGACAGCGAAGCACTTACTCCTAAAAACGTGAAAACGCCAATGATAATTATCGCCCAGTTGATCGACTCCATCCTGTCTCTCCCAGTCCCTCTCCGGCGGGTGTTCACACGCAAGTTGAACCAATGCCAAGGTGACATGGCGAGGAATGACTTGATGAAACCCAAAAGGCCAAGTGAGAAAAACCCTTTGACAAAGTGGAAGCTCCACGTGTCTGGCTCATCGTCTTCAAGCGGATCAAAGTCGATGTCATCAAAGGTATCCGTCAGCGTTCCTGTGATGCTGCCCAAGGGGTCAACCCAGAGGTTGATGATGGGATCCGCGACGAAGCCCAGCAAGAAGACGGTCAACAGCATTATGCCAAGCGTCACCGCAGCTCGAACGCCTTTGCTGGATATCCACTGCCCATACTTGATCCTGTTCAAACGGTACTCGAACTGACAAGTCGGGCATCTCCAGAAATTCCTATCTGAAAGGGGCGCCGATTGTCTCCATGCCTGTAGGCATCCTTCGTGCACATAACGTTGTGACCCTTTGCAGAGACAAGGTGAGATGAGTCGTCCGAGTTCTGCGTCTTCGGACACGTATCTAACGCGTGTCCTTGATTGAAAAAGGCCCGCGCCAAAAGAGTCATCGATTTCGGTGGTGGGTTGAACAACTTCGAGGCAGATACGACAAGTACGTGGTTTGTAACGCCTCCGTTTAGGAGCTGGAGCCGGCTGTGGGTTGGGAGCTTGACCGCCTGCACTGTCACTTTCCCAGATGGAATCAGATGCTGACGTAGGCGCTCGTCGCTCAGTGTCCATCCCTGATGGCCATTGCCATTGGACTCCCGATGATTCTGAAGCCATTGCGCTGGTTTGGTAAAGACTGCGTTGGATCGGCTGTCTCACGGGGTTGATGAAGAAGTGATCCGAATCTGGCTAAGCCGAAGTAGAAGGCCAGCGAAAAGTGGCGAACCGACAGGCCAACCAACCGAAAAATAGAGGCAGCCCTCCCAGGTCCGGACAAGAATCTACGCCGAATGGCGAGTCGTTCTTACTTAGAAAAACTTAATCTGCTGTGCTGCTTGGTGGATTAGCGCCTAGTTGTCGGTAAGAACACTCAGCCATCTTTTGACAGGAAGTGACAAAGTAGAAGGTGTGCAAAGGAGAGAAGCGTTGGAGAGGTGTCTACTGCAAGACTGTCCATGCTGTTTAGGGTATTTAAACTCAGCCGCCATTCCCTTTGCGGTATAGAGCTGGAATCAGCTGTGGGCCCGGGGCTACTCTCAGGCTAGCCAATCACAGTCGGCATACAGCAACACAGGCTGCCAGGTTGGTCCGGGCGAGCTCAGTTAGAGCTCAGGTCCTGGCCGACGCGCAACTGCCCGTGCCTGGTGGGAGCTCTCCAACGACGAAGCAAACAGCTGCCTCGACCTTGCACCACAACCACAATCAAGGGCAAAGACAAGAACTGCCACTTCACAACCTCGACGAGTTCCCGAGGATACTCACACATTCGCATCATGGCCGACAGATATTCGTTCTCGCTGACAACCTTCTCGCCCAGGTAAGCCCTGATCATCTTCGCCTCCGAGCTGAGATCATGGAAATATTGGGCTAACAACCTTATGCGCAGCGGCAAGCTGGTACAGATCGGTCAGTGATCCGATGGCTTGGAGCGCAAACCCTGCGACGCCCCCTTTTTTAGTCGTTGGATCTTAACAGCTTCATAGAATATGCTCTGAACGCCGTTAACCAGGGTGTAACCGCTCTCGGCATCAAAGGCAAGCATGCCTTCCCCATCGCCCACAAGCTCCACAGCAATGCTGACTCTGTTCTAAACAGCCACCAATGGCATCGTCCTAGCCACAGAAAAGAAGTCGTCGACCCCTCTCGCCGATCCATCGACCCTTTCCAAGATCAGCCTTATCACACCCAACATCGGCATGGTGTACTCAGGCATGGGCCCCGACTACCGAGTACTTGTGGACCGGGCGCGCAAGGTGTCGCACTCGAACTACAAGCGCATCTACAACGAATACCCGCCGACACGGATATTGGTGCAGGATGTAGCACGCGTCATGCAGGAGGCGACTCAGTCTGGTGGAGTGCGGCCCTATGGTGTCAGCCTGCTCATCGCTGGGTGGGACGAGGGTATTCTCCCCGAGGAGGAGGTTGAAGCGGCAGCCAAGGCGGCTGAGGTCGGCGGCGAGTCCAAGAAGCTGAGCGGGAAGACGGGTGGCATCCTCAAAGGCGGGCCCATGTTGTACCAGGTTGACCCTTCGGGTAGTTACTTCCCCTGGAAGGCAACGGCCATTGGAAAGAGCGCCACGACAGCGAAAACCTTTCTCGAAAAGAGATATACCGAAGGGCTAGAGCTTGAAGATGCCGTGCACATTGCGTTATTGACGCTCAAGGAGACGATCGAGGGTGAGATGAATGGAGAGACCATTGAGATCGGTGAGTTTTAGCATCTCGGATTTGGCTCGTCTTTTGTACTGATAATGACATTCAGGCATTGTTGGCCCACCGGCTGATCACCTCCTGGGCGTCGAGGGAGTCGAAGGGGCAAGAGGCCCGCGCTTCCGGAAGCTTACCCCTCAGGAGATTGAGGATTACCTGACGAATCTATGAGTGGCGAGCAAAAGGTTGGGGCGTTGACGGCGAAGCGTTGACTGGCGACTTTGTACAGTAGAAAAGATAGATATCGCGCATGAGAAAGCGAATCATCGAACCAGTCGGACAAATCGTTTTGCGTGATTATCTATTCGGGTATTTATTGCCGACTAACAAGAAAGTGTTTCTAGGACCAGCGGCGACTGCAACGAGACGATTACTCGTGGAGCCTGGACATGGCAGCTCAACCCTCGTCCACATCATAACCTCCATGGTTCCCGGTAAACCAAGCTGTCCGTTGCCGTTGGATCCGATGACAAACACATCCCCAGTCATAGTAAGCACAACCAGATGCGCTTCCCCCACGGCGACGTCGACAATGTCATGTTCCTCAACCAATATTGGTGTCGGATCCTCCGTGATTTCAATACCACCCACGGACAGACCAGCCGCAACAGCCCGACCTGCGTGCCCCCAGACATAGAGATCATTCCCAGCTGTCAGTGCGGCAAGGACATACCCCCCAGCAGCGATCTTGGTAATAGACCCCGTCGGCAAGTCGGTCAGTCTGGTTACGAGACCGGGTATGTGAGCGGGCGTCGAGTCATCTCGGGCAAGGCACGCTGCATACCGCTCGTCGCCCCAGGTGTAGACCTCGCCGGAGATGGTCAGGGCTGCGAAACCTGTGTCGTAGGCGACGAGTTGGGTGATATCTGTGGGATGGGGGAATATCTTGCTCAGTTGGAGCCAGGCTGTGTTGGAGTGTGGATGGACAAGAGGGGCGTGGGCGTCGTTTACTGCGCATAGGAATAGTAGGTCAGAAACGTGATGTCGGTTCCGTTTGTTGTTTGGTCATCGTTGAGCTGAGTGGAGCAACCTGAGGCTCACCTGTGGTTATGCCATTGGCGGATTGGGCAAAGTGCGAGGGGGCAGAAGGGTTGTCAAGGAGGGTTAGAGGCGGATGGTCTGGGGGTACCAATCCGGCGGAGATGGGGCCGGACGCGACATAAACTTTGCTGGAATGTCAGTTTGGGGGATGGAGCTTGTGGGTTTGATCCTATCTATTCGCTTACCAAGAGTGTAGGAAAGGTGAGGGTAAACAGCGTTGATTTTGTCGTCGCTCAAGATGCGGGTAAAGTGCGAGAGGTCGCCAGGCTCGCTATTTTCAAACTTGTCGAAATTCAATTGGCCCCATGCGTTGAGGCCTGTTGCGTATAGCTCCATGGTATGTCTTCGTTCTCAACGCTATCTCGGCTGACGCTGTAGAATTGTTCCAATATACAACGTGCTCTTGGACTTTAGACGACATGTCACCCGCCTTGCCACTTACAGGCCCTTATAATGGGGAGAATGCGACCCCTATGAGGAGCGCTAGACCCCCCGCGTCTCCGCCAATTTGCCCGCCCAACGGCTTGGAACCCCGCTTCCACCTACCAACGTCTCCGACTGGTTCGTCGCAATGCAATGAGGCCTACAACAAACATGAGGCCCATCCGAGTCGTGTGGTTCAAGGCGATGATTTGGAAAGGGTGGCACGAGGTCTGACTGCGTAGGTCAGCGATCCGAAAAGTTGATAAATGTGAGCTGTGGGCCGGGCCTTCTAGTGTGACGATTTCAGTCTCATCCCCATCGATCTTGAAGTCGCGCAAAATGAAATCTATATCGCAATCCATTAACCGCGGCTTCTGACTCCCTCTTGCACGAAACTGGAAGCCCTGGCCGCCTCGACGAAGGACAGCTGCTGTTCCCAGCTTTGCATCGTTCCCACAGTCCTCCTCTCGCCAGTTTCGTGCCCAGATGGGGCAAACGGGGCAAGCCCTGGCCGACTCGGACACAAAAATGATTATAGACGACGAAGAAGAGTACAGAAGCTCCTCTTCCGGCTCGGAGGCCGAGTCCCACCACGATGAGCCCCAAGAAATCACTTGCCCGGTGTTGCCCGTTGGCCAAGCGCCCTCTGAGCATCTCTCGGGCCAGAGCACGCCGGCCGAGGGACTCCGGGGGCCAACAACAATGATGGCCAGAGCCTACCAGCAAGAGATGTTCGAGGAGAGCCTCAAGCGAAATATAATTGTCACGGTATGTTCAAACTTCCAGGCGCAGTCCAGGACTTTCCCATCTGACACGTACAAGATGGACACGGGAAGCGGCAAGACCCAGGTGGCTGTCCTGAGGATCAAGGAAGAGCTAGCTCGCAGCGAAAAAAGAGTGTGGTTCCTAGCTCCGACTGTGGCACTTGCAGACCAGCAACACGGTGTCCTGCAGGCTCAGATCGCCGGCTTGCAGTCCAGGCTGATATGCGGTTCCGACAATGTCGAAGCGTGGTCGGATCAGGACATCTGGGATGCCGCCTTATACAACATTCGAGTTGTAGTCTCCACGTTTCAAATCTTGTTCGATGCTGTTAGCCATGGTTTTGTCCGCCTTGACTCACTGAGTCTCATTGTTATCGACGAGGCACACCACTGCGTCAAGAAACAGTCGATCGCGCGGCTGATGCGGGAGCTTTACGGGCGGGACAGAGAGAGAGGACTCGATGTGCCTCATATCATGGGTCTAACGGCAAGCCCCCTCATGAGAAGCAACTTTGACGACCTCTACACCCTAGAAAATACACTGGGGGCCATTTGCAAATCACCCCAAAGGCACAGAAAGGAGCTTATGGCCAAAGTCAACCGTCCTCAGATGTACACGGTCCGTTACCCTGAGCCCCTGGATCCCGCTGTCGCCAGCACACTTCCCCCGACCCGTAGCATGGCTAATCTCAGCCGTGTCTTCCGGGAGCTTGACATTAAGCAAGATCCCGAGGTCGTGCACTTGCGAGCCGAGAAGACGGAGCGGAGCAGAGCCAGGTTGAGGAAAATTATACAAACGCATTCCACCTACTGCCGCAACCGAGTCAAGTCCTTCTGCAATTTGGCCACGGCGATATACGCCGAGCTTGGCCCTTGGGCTGCCGATTACTACATCCACAAGGTCATCCAGCGCTTTCTCGCAAGCTACACTGCGCCGGCTGATGATCTGCTGGCGGAACTGAGCGAAGAAACCAAGAAATACCTTGCCGAAGCCTTCCAGAGGGTTGACGCTCGACCTCCACCTCCAGTACCTGGGGAGCTGTCACCGAAGGCTGAGAAGTTGGTTGAAGTTATCCATGGTCACAGACAGAAGGACGCAGTCGGTATTGTTTTCGTCAAGGAACGAGCAACGGTTGCGGTTCTCACGCATCTCCTGTCTGTCCACCCCTTAACCGCCGATCGCTACCGGGTCGGTTCAATGGTGGGAACCTCGACAAGGCCGGGGAGGCAACAGGATTTCCTGGGCCTCACTTGCAAAGAAGATATTTACAGCCTCCAAGATTTTCGCGTTGGGAAAACAAACCTCTTAGTCGCCACCAATGTTCTAGAGGAAGGCATTGATGTCCCTGAGTGTAATCTTGTCGTCTGCTTTGATGAACCAAAGTCGCCAAAATCTTTTATCCAGCGCAGGGGCCGAGCAAGGATGTCGAGTTCTTACCTGTACCTCGTGATCCCGGAAACATCTTCCAAAACAGCAGATGCATGGAAGGCTTTTGAGGAAGAGATGAAGCGCCTGTACGAAGACGATATGCGGAGCAAGAAGGCCGTCGAAGAGCTTGAAAAACTCGAGAATTCCGACTACCCCGTTCTCGAGGATGAGATAACCGGCGCTCGTCTCACAATCGATGATGCAAAACGCCATTTGGAGCATTTCTGTACAACACTATCCAGCCAAAGGTTTATCGACTCGAGCCCTTACTATATTATCGAGTCGATAGACGGGAAGCCAGTGAATCCAGATGAGTCCTGCCTGCTCAAAGCAGCAGTTCACCTCCCACCGTTTTTGGTCCCGGAACTGCGTCGATTCGAAAGCCTTCAGTCATGGTACTCCCAGGAGTACGCCATGAAAGATGCCGCCTTTCAAGCCTACAGTAAGCTGCGCGAAGTCGGTCTGGTAAATCGAAACCTGCTCCCTGTGCACATGTCGGATTTGGTTCTAGGACCCGAGGCTCGAGATGGAATAGCCGAGGTCAGCGAGCAGATGAACCCTTGGATCGATATCTCGCAAAAGTGGCAGCGAGCCGATGGCAGTTTGTTTCACCGTCGACTGAGCCTCTCCAACCAAGTCGGGTCAATGTCTGTCGACATAGACGTGGTTCTTCCGGCCGAGATTCCTCATATGGAACCATTCACGGTCTACTGGGATGCTTTATCTAAGTGGGAGGTTACCATGAGCGCATCTCATCGACAGACCAAGATGACTGATAGCCACGTTGATCACACCTACACGCTTCTGTCCATGGCTTTCGGGCACCGTGGAGGTTGGACCAATGCCGAGAAACAGTACCCTCTTCGCGTTATCTCGATTGGCCGAGATGTCAGTCTTGATGATATTTCGGCGCTGGAGTTTGACCCCGAGTCGATGGAAGGCACCGGGCGCGGCCAGCTCGTCAGGGACTTCACGAATTCGAACCACCCATACATTTACCAGGAGTGGCTGCCGAATCGACCCCCACTCGAGTTGGTTAGGCGGCTATATAAGCCGAAGCCGCCAGTCTCGGTGCCTGAGGCCAACCCGGCCGATATCCCCTATGTCGTTGTCCGAGACTGGCCCAAGAGGATAGGATCCTTCCGCCCGATTGAGCCATCGACACAGGCGTCAGAGAGTCGTGCTCGACCGTACCATCGCATTCACCCTGCGGAATTGGTGAAGGCTGATAGTATACCCGCAGTATACGCGCACGTCGGAATGCTCATTCCGGCTATTGCTCATGCCTTGGAGACTCACATGGTTGCTTCTGATCTGATGAGAGGCCCACTGGAGAGCGTTGATATTGGTGAGCTCTCACTGGTACTTACGGCAATCACCGCTACCTCTGCCCGCGGGCCGACTGATTACGAAAGGGTCGAATTCCTTGGTGATTCGATTCTGAAATTCTACACGACCATTAACGTGTCAGCGAAATGTGAGCTGTTCCCCTCCGTGATAACTGTGAGCTATCGCTGATGAGGCTTCTGCATCCAGTCTTGATATTTCCGGAAGGCTGTCTTTCTCGGTACAAGGACCTGATTGTTTCCAACTCGCGGCTGTTCCGAGCAGCTACCGAGTTTGGGCTCGACAGATATATCATCACAAAAATGTATTCAGTGCAGAAGCCGGTCTATGTTGAGGATCTGGTCGAAATCAGCCCGATCGACCAGATGAAGAAGCGGCGAAAACTATCTACCAAGACAGTGGCTGACGTGGTCGAGTCCCTCATTGGCATTTCTTATATCGACGGGGGACTGGACAAGGCACTGGCCTGTACTTCCCTGCTTCTCCCCGACAAGAAAATGAAGTGGCAAAGCATCGACAACTGCCGACGGATCCTGTTCAATAATGCACCGGACAACATGGGAATACCCCTTACAATGCGGCGAGTCGAAGAGCTCATTGGCTACACGTTCAAGAAGAAGTCGCTCCTTGTGGAGGCTCTAACCCATGGCTCGTACAACGTACCCGGTGTTGTTGCTTGTCTTGATCGCCTCGAGTTTCTGGGCGATGCTCTTCTCGACTACGTGGTCGTTACTGCTCTTTTTGATACCCCTGGGCTCAAAAATTCGGACATGCATCTGCTCAAGACGGCTCTGGTGAATGCTGACATCCTTGGCTTCTTGGTCATGGAGTGGGTGGTTGAGGAAGAGCGGGCAGAGATCGAGGTTCTCACGGCCGCCGGCGAGCCGATCGTCGATGAGGACACCACAGAAGTGAGGAACAGGGAAGGTACTCAGGTCCGGATGAAGTCTGTAATGGTTAAGCATGCACTGTGGTCCTTCCTGCGCCATCTCTCGCCGGACATGGGCGTTGTTCAGCAAGCCACGCAGAAACGGCACAAAATGATGCGTGACGAGATCATCAAGATGCTCAGGACAGGAAGCCATTACCCATGGGCTCTTTTGGCCAAACTTCAGGTGCAAAAGTTTTACTCGGACGTTTTCGAGAGCATCCTCGGCGCCGTGTGGGTAGACTCGGGCAATATGGAGGAGTGTAAGGCGATTGTACGGAGGGCGGGAATACTGCCGCTGATGGAAAGACTGCTTGCGGACCGAGTGCATATTGTACACCCGAAGGAGGAACTCGGAAGGCTGGCGGTGAGCGAGAAGGTTGAGTACGTTGTTGAGGTACAGAACGAGGGCGATGAGGCTGAGAAGGAGATTGTGTGCCGCGTGACTGTCGGTGGAAGATGCCTGGCCGAGGTCAAGGGAGGGACCACCAGGGAGGAGGCAAGGACCAGGGCGGCCGAGGTGGCATGCATGGTGATGAAGGGGACCTGGGTGGGAGACATGGAAAGTTAGGGTACACTTCCTGGTTCTAGACTCTTGAGTACTACCCCCCTACCGCTTGGCTATTTGAGCTTTCATGCGGAGAGTACTTGGAATGAAACACAATCCTGCCCTTGAAAAAATTGTAGCTTGGGACTTTATGGGCATCTAGCAGGAGGTTTGTGCAATATTCAAACAGCTGCCTACTCGTTGGCGAGGCATTACAAGCTCTGGCCAATACTTGGGCCCTAGCTTTCAAATTCGAGGCCCCAAAAGTCCACATTGAAGCATTTCACTATTCTCGTTCATCGAGGTCTTTTGAATTTTCCTCATCGAGCTTTTGGCAACAGAAGAAACGACCTGGTGGGTAGGCTTTTGGGCTGTCGGAGGGTTCTCACGGCTGCCAGATAGAAGGCGTGGATTCCATGATCGGGGAGTTGTTGGTGTCAGTGGCGTAAAAAAAGGGGTAAAATAGGGTTAGGGTCGCGCCCCCTGTTGGCTGCCAAGACTGCTTGACTGCCTCAGGTTCTTGGCACAGGTCCCCGGCTGACGTCGGGGGATGGTCGGACCATCACCAGTTGAATGGGCTCTCGACTACAGCTGCATGATTGCGCATCGCACCACACGCGCCCCAAGATGTTTCGCACTAGCAGCGCAGCTCGCGGCCATCGGATGAGCGCGTAACCATGTCGCCCGACGGATTCTCGGCCAATTCGTCGACAAACATACGCGTGTTTGTGCATTGGCAGGACCACATCGTCTTCGCCGGCGACGACGTCAAATGCACAATCACCTTTCGGAATGTCGCCCGCCCCCCACAACCAAACCTGCCTCCGAAACTCCAACCCCTCTCGTCGTCCTCGTTGTCCCCCTCGAGACAATCCAGCGCCGATGGCCGTCCCCGCCAACCCTCCCCTCTCTCGCCGGCCGCTACCCGTGACCGCGCAAAGAACAATGTCGGTCTCTTGCCCCCGCCTGCTGCCCGAAGCCACCGGTCTACCCTCTCCTTGAGCGTCCCCTCGGCCGCCTCCCGCGCTCGCGCCGGGTCCATCCCCTGGTCTCCACCGGCCAACCTCGGCACCGTAAGATCCTCTCGTAACGGCGGACATAAGCGTTCCGTCTCGATTGTCTCTATCGGTTCCGTCAGTACCGTCGATGATGCTAAGAGCGATTCCTCAACCGCAACCAAGACGCAGCGCTCTATTAGGGGCCATGCCCGCGCTTCCAGTTTGCAAATCGTGCCCCGCGGCTTGCCCCTCTCTAGCCCGCGCTCCGGTCAGTTGTCTCTTGAGAAACGTGTCAGGCTAAGGTTGCTAACACGGCGCCGCTAGCTACCCATCCACTAAAACCACCCTCGGCCCAGTCCTCCCCATTGTTCCATGCCTCATACCCTCCCGAACGATCCATTGGTGGCCGCCTCTCGGGCACCGCTACTGCACCCGCCACGCCCGCCCTCGGAACGGGGCGGTTATCTCCTCTCAGCGGACCCGCGTCAATGCCTGACTTCAGATTTCCCATGGCCGAGTCTCCTGCCTCGGTAGGCCCAAGCAAAACCATCGACGACACTCTCATGAGCCCAACTAGCGTCACTAGCGAGGTGCATAACTTCCCGATTCGGTCGAGAGATCCCGTCCCGACGATCAATGAGCACAGTGCCGCGCCCTCGGCACGCGTGCTTTCGACGACAAGCGTTGCCGGTACACCTCGAAGTAGCGGTGAGTTTTACTCGTTGAGTAACAACTCATCCGAGACGTTGGCCTCCGAGTACATCACACAGCAGCCGCTGCGCACCCAGGCCCGGTCACAACCACATAACAGGCGGACGTCAGGCCTGGCGACGTCAAACGCGGCGAGGATGCTGCCGGAAGCGCTCATGATGGGCTATGCTCAGATTCAGGGATCCTTTGTCCTGGATGGTTCATTGGTCAACCTGGCACCTTTTGAACAGGTGAAACGAAAAGCTGTTGTTGGCGGCCAGGGAGGCGGTGTTATCGGCGTTGAGACGGCCAAGAGGGATAGTGGTCTTCTAAGGGGGTTCGGGTGGGGAAATATTACCAGCTCCATCAGTGAGATATTAGGAGGGGGCGAGTTGAGCACCATTAAAGAGATGAGGGGGATTGCGAGCTCAAAATCGGTACCGCTGTTATCGACACCACAGTCTATCCTTTTCGTCGACTTGCAACTTGCGCCAGGCGAGTCGAAAACATACGAATACTCGTTCAAATTACCAAAAGGCTTACCCCCGACACATCGGGGCAAGGTAGTGAAGATATCTTACAGTCTCGTGATTGGGACGCAAAGGCCTGGCGGTGCCAAAGAGCAGCAGGTCAAGTCGGTCGAGGTACCCTTTCGGGTACTCGGAAGCGTCAACAGCCATGGCGAAATTCTAGGTCATGACCTTATGTCGCCATATATTATCCTCCGGGACCAAGCCCACGTTCGAAGCGTCGATTCTCGTTCCCGTCAGAATCCAGACACCCAGGAAAAAAGCGGTCAGGAGAATAGGCCGGGGCCTCCTGCTACTCTAAACAGCTTTCTCTCGTACCTCGATGAGCTCCTGGCCCGACCTCAGGATGGCCCTCACGGGAGCCTACTTAGCCCTAGTGCTGCTCCCCCTTCCCGCCGCCAATCAACGTACTCGAACGACCCAATGTCACCACAAAGCCCATACTCTCCTAGCTTCACAACAGCAAAGGAAGCCATCGACATGGCCATTATGCGCGCCAACCTAATTCGCGCCGGCCAGCAGTCCGCCAATCGTTTTGAGATTGCCCGGAACGGCCACCGCGTCGGTGTTGTGATGCTAGCACGGCCAGCCTACCGCCTCGGCGAAGTAGTCACTCTCGCTATCGACTTCAGCGGAGGCGAGATACCCTGCTACGCCGTGCACTTTGGCCTCGAGACCTCGGAACGCGTCGATGCGAGTCTTGCCCTCCGAAGTGAGGCGAGCGTTCACCGCGTTACCAGAAAGGTGCTGGCTAGTGCGAGCGAAGCTGCGCTGTATGCGAGGCGAGTGGTGTTCTGCCCGACTATCCCAACGACGGCCACGCCTGAATTTGTCACCAGCGGGGTAAGTCTCGAGTGGAAGATACGGATCGAGTTTGTTGTCCCGGTTGTGGAGGGTGAGGACAGCCAGGAAGAGCGGGATGAGGGAAGTGAGGGGGACGAGAGCGAGGGTGGTCGTGGAAGTGATCGGACGAAATCACCTCGGCCAAGGAGTCCTCACCCACAGACTGGGCATCCCCTACTGGAAGAGTTGTCCAGGGATGATAGGGGTGGCCTGGTGCTGGTGGCAGCTGAGAATCTGATATGCGAAAGCTTCGAGGTGGCGGTTCCGCTTCGTGTTTATGGCGCTGTATGTAACGGGTTAGAGAGGCTAGAGAGAGATGAGGCGGAGGAGGGGTTGGTTGTTTGACCGTGCTGTGATCCAGCTGGTTGGCTGATGAGAGCCCAGCCATAAAACAGTTCTAGGTCATTGCCTGGGTATGAGCGTATTCATGGTGTTCTAAAAGCTTATGTGTGCTTGACAACAAAAGGAAAACAAGGATGGAAACTAGGGTTGGATATGGTTATATAGGCATGATACATAGATGACTGAGTGTTCCAGTACATGGGCAGACAGTCTAACAAACAGACGGGAGTCGATGGGGGCGATGCATTTGTCTATCTTGGAGCCTGGAGACACAAAAGCGAACATAAAATAAAAATAAAATAAAACAAAACACCGTCGGGTGGCGAGAAAACACGACCTGGGCGCCGGCACATCCCTCCCTCACCTACTTAGGGTCCTCGTGGTAGCCATGTGTCTTCACACGATCCATTGACCAACTCAGTCCCGTAACGGTTAAGAGGAACGGGAGCGCTTCTTTTTACAAGAAGTGACCAGCAAAAAGCCAATCAGCTACCTCGCGGCGGACTTGAACTCCTGACTTAGAATATAGCACTCTGGCCATCTAAGTTAATGACGCTTCCCGGGTAGGTATTTACGCGAATAAGCCGTAAAATTCTCTTCCAAGCTTCTTCGTTCCCCATGATTGCTCACTTCTCCCACAGTCCAATACATAGGTATCATTCTCACTCGTAAGGTATAGATAGATAGGTAGGTAGGTACTCACCATTCTCCCACCCCTCCCCTGCCCCGGGCCCAAAAACACACACACACCCCGGGCACTCCCCATTCCCACCTTTAGAAAAGCAAAAACAGAATACGTACGTATCCAGGTCAGGTTAGATCACAAGGGACAGGGACAGGAACAAAACTGAACTCCCCCCCCCCTTTTTTTGGGCCTACGTACTTACCCAATGACGGACGGACGGACGGACGGATTGGCTTGAACCGTTCGGATTTCACATTGGCGCATTAGCAACCTTCCTTACAGGAGAGACACCGTCTCCGTACAGTATTATTGTCACACTCTGACCAAAACTGATTTAATTGGGCCTTTCCCAAGGTCTAGGGAGCTTGGTTGGTGTCAAAAGGTTCGTGTCGTATTGCGGCTCTCTCTCTCTATTCACCTTCTATCCACTGCTGGAAATGTTTCCTTTTCTTCTCTTTTATGGAGCAGACTCCGCAGTCTGGGCTTCTTCGGCAGTTGGCTGTCCCGTTGGCGTAAAGGATGGGACCGGTTGTATCCTGGCACCAGGTGGATAGGCTGCCAGATCTGTCACGGAGGGGCTACGAGGACAACACGAGACTAGGTTCAGGGAGATGGCGGGGTCAGGGTGAGACCTTGAGAATACCGGAGATTCCGCAGCGCTGACGCTTTTCCCTACTTGGACATATCCTCAGTCTAGTAAGTAGTCATGCTGGCTCTCTATGGATAGACCGGATACGACCCACACAGCTGAGAACACCAAGAGCAACAGAGCAAAGCCAACTCAGCCCCAGATTCATGTTTGGGAATTCACAAGTCTGTATTTGCCAGAGCCGCGTCGACCCAATCGGCCCAATCATCTCGCTTTTTCCTGGCAAGGTCTTTTACAAAACAACCGGACATGCCATATGCCACCCCAACGCCGTCCATTTTCTCCAACCCAGAGAAAACCCAGAGTTAAATCCGTAATTCGCCCTTGTCTTTCAAGGGAATGGCGTCCCGCCTCGACAAAAAAAGATAGATACCCTCCCAGCAGAAAATTGACCCGCGCCCCGAGAGAGATAAGGAAAGTCGCACCAACCCATCAGTAATACATATCCGTGAAACCAAGAAAAGGAAAAACAGGAAGGGGTATCTCGCCACACCATCTCCACACTCTCCTTCGCCAATTCTCTCATTCTCGCTCTATGGTTCCAGGGTAACCCTTTTCCATTCCGCTTGTTATATCGATTCGGGTTCCGCGCACAGAGCTCCCGAACCCGAGCTGTCGCTCGAGCCGGCACCAGCAGTTCGCGGTCTTTCCCTAAGCAGAGAATCCTTCTCCTCCTCGCTTAGTCGCAAACGAAGCTTCTCGTCCAACAAGCTGACTAGCCTCTCGCTGTACTGGTCCAGCAAGCCGCTCAGCACTGTCTCGCTGACGGCCTTACCACGGCTTGACCCTGCTCGACTGCTTCGACTTCTGATGGCCCTTTCTCCCAAAGCCGCCGCGGTCAGACGTAGCTCTGCATCTAGTTCGGACAAAATGTCGCTGTTGATTGATTCGGTAGATGCTAGCTTCTTCCGGTAGGTCCGAAGCTGGCGACATGTTTGCTCGGTAGCCATGCTCAGACTCCCAAACCCGTATCCTCCACGGAGGTTATTTCCCGACTTTTTTCGAGACGTGATGCTACCTGTCGGTGTGTTCAGAACAGGAAGCGAGGGCCGTCGGAATATCCTTGCACGATTCTTGGGACTCTCGGGAGGTGGGCTTCCTGAAGCGCTGTTGGCTCCTGATGAGACGCGCCTCGATGGCGTGTCCTCCATGATGGCGCTTGACGGGCTTGTTTGCTTTTCCGTCTGACCAGGTGTGCGTGTGGATGCCGTTGTGTTAAGTTGAAATTTGGAGGGCCGCCTCTGAACCGGTCGTGGGGGAGACCGCCGGCCCTGATTCGACGGTGGCCGCTGGAATTCCGCCAGCTCCGCTTTGGAAAGCACCCTCCTCAGCGGCGGCCGGTTAAGGTTCAGCGCGATGGCTTTTTCAGGGGATGGGTCGCGGGCTCTCGTATTAGTGAGAGTGTCCTGTAGATCCAGCGCCCAAATCATGATGGTGCCGTCCTCTCCTACGCTGACAACCTTCCGCCCAGCCTCGTCACTCTCAATCATAGTCACACCGTTAATAGCTTCCGTGTGACCCCATTCGCGGTCCATAAAGAGACCGGACTGCGCGTCATAAATTCTGACAGATTTGTCTGTATTTGATAAACCCAAAAGAAATGTAAAGTCGCCGGCGCCGAACTGCCCATACATCAAAGATTCTAGGACCACGGCGTCGAGACCACTTTCGTCGTTGCATTTAAACGAGCTAAGCAGCCGTCCGCTGTAGCAGTCGAACTGGCATATGGACCGATCGAGTAAAGATACGAAAACGGATTTTTCATCCGGCATTATGACCATGGATGATGGCGATGCCCTCAGGGCAATGACTTTGAGGGGAATGGCTGCCATGGCATCCGGCTCGCCCTCCTTTGTCACGAGGTCGTGGACCTGAAGAGTGCGGTCGAGAGAGCATGTCAGGATCTTGTCATTCGATGGGATAATAATCTGGACGACCTTGGCGCTGAATTCGAGTGTTTGGAAATGCTCAAATGAGCCCGTTAATGATTTGAAGAACAGCTGTACTGTACGGTCCCTACCGCACGAGGCAACCAGCGTCTTCGTCTTGCTCTCGTAAATTGTGATGTCTTGACAGTCGGAAGCGTGTGCTTTCGTTTCCAAAAGGCACTCCTTGGTGGCGGCATCAACAATCCTGAGCATCCCCAGTTTGTCTCCAGCCACAAAGAGCCTCCCGTCGTCGGTGGCTCTCACCACCACCACCTGATTCACAGGATCCGATTCGAGCCCTGCATCAATCTGTTCAATTGGAATGTCGAAGGTAGATCGAATCATCCCATCGATGTCCCAGACGTTGACTTTGCCAGCCCTAGACCAAGTGAAGAAATGCGCCTCTAGTATATTCCTCTCCGACAAACGCTGAATACCAACAATTTGATCTCCAGGTCCGGGAATTGGGATATGATTCCTGTCTGGCTTGGAGCTTGCGGGAATGTGATCTGGGCTCCAGACATCAATCGAGCGCCTGGTGTCAATGGCCACCAAGTTCTCAGCTAAAAACCCCATGGCGATGAGGCCGTCGGTGGGCTGAGGGTTGTGGATAGTAGGGTCCGGGGCACCATTCAAGATGCTCTCGAGGTTCAAGACGGCAAACTGGCCATCCTTGCCGCCGATGCACACCTCATCGTTCCTGCTGGAAATGCAATTTATGCGAAAACCAATGTCCAGGATCTTGTCCAGTTTCATTTGCTTATTGGAATCATCCAAGAGGCAGACATTGCCCGTTTCAGAGCAGATTATCGCCTTGTCTTCGCCAACAGCCATAGCACAACAGAACGTTGCGTCTAGCATATTCCCAAGCAAAATGTTCCTCCCGGGGAGCGTCTTTTGCGCTGGTTGTGGGGCAGGAAAGGAGCCGTCCCCGGCGAACTTTTGCTTGGTTGGCGAGACGGATGCCCCCTCATCCACCCTCCAAACCTTGACGTGACGGACGCCCAAAGTGATGAGATTGTTCCCCATCCATACCATCCCCTTGACGAATGAGGTGCACCGATTTTGCTGAAAGAGTTTGGCAGCGCCAGTTCGCGGATCTATCTTCCACATAAAAAGAAAACCGTCATTCGCCGTTCCGAGAGATGCCAGGTATTTGGTATCGGGGGACCACGCGACAGCCTTGACACCGAACGTGTGCTCACTTATCGATACGAGGGGAATATCGGACGATGTCTCCTGAAGACTAAAAATGAGGACCCGTGGGGCGTAACCCGTCTCTCCCACAGCGAGATATCGCCCATCACGGCTGAGGGCAAGACATGTCGCGGCTTTGATGCGCTCGCGGCTCGTCCAGGTCTTTGAGGTTGGGCTGTCGGCCCAATCTAATGTACCATAGAGTGAGTCTCGAGGTGAGGCAGCCGCTCGGTTCCTGCTGTCGTTCGCCTTTGGTGTAGAGTTGGGAGTTGAGGAAGCATGTGTCACAGGTGAGACAGCGTACACAGGCACAGCAGATGGTCGTGCTCGGTAGAAACGTTGCGAGTAAACCTCACCCGAAACATCAACGACAACGACAGCGCCGCCAGCAATGTAGGCGAACGAGGAGTGGACAGCATCAAACCCAGTCGGAGAGCTGCAAGTGGTACCGATGACTCTCTTGAGCGAGAGGCAAGTGTCGTAGAGTACGCGGGATCGAATGGGGGATCGAGATGGGCGGGACAAGAAAGGAGAGTTGGATGGCGTGAGTTTAAGCCGGTTCGAGGGAGTGGATGCCATTTCTCCTAATACCCATTGGCTGGCGAGAAGAAAGCGGACAGGGCGGGTGCAGACGCTCAAAAGTGGCGTTCTGGCATCCGGCGCGAGTCGAAGGGAAGAATACGATCGGGGACTGGGTTATGGCCCAAGGGCAACGAAGGTGTGAAGTAGAGTGGCGGGTCAAAAGCGGTGTGGTGCAGCTGCAGATGTAGATGCGTTGGTTATGACGGACCAAGGCCTGAAAGGAACGAAGGCCGAAAAAAATAAAACTATGGCTGATGGTTGACGGGTTTCGTCGAATTAACGCTGCAGACGGTCGACGTTGAGTTTGTGTCAGTAACCTTGGACAAACTTTGTTGGACGGGTCAGGATGATGCAAGCACCGAGGCTAGCTTACAGTGACAAGAAGGCACTGCGAGACAAGTCAATTGTCCCGAGTTGGCGTTCAATTAGGCCCACTGCGCGATGCAGGACATTGGATTAAGGTCATCGACACGCGATGGCAAGACTCTGGAGAGGAGGATACAGGAGGAAAAAGCCTAGGGCTGGTGCTCACCTCGAGATGCCTGCTGCACGCCTCGCCGAGCCCTCCTCCGTCTCTCTGGGGAGCTTGGGCAAAGTTGGGTCCGGTAAACAAGGGTCGGCTTGGCTCTCTTGGTTGACCGGGGAAGGCCAGGAGGTGGCTCGTGCTCCTGCTGAAAGAGACTAAGCGGTGTGGGCAGTGAGCGGCTGTCACTGGTCTGTGCGCCAACTTGCTGAATCGGGCATCTGCTGACGGCTTTCTGCCAATCACTATTTAAGCGCGTAGAACGGTGTCATTCTATCCGTACTGCTGTTTATTTTGAGCAACCTTCTCTTCTTGCTCCCGATGCTGCTACAAAAACACTACAAATACGCACTTGTCGCGCAGCAAAGCCATTTGCTTCAGGCTGACATCCGACCCCCACGATATTAAATGCGGTTGCCCGTTTGTGACGGGCCACGGTCCACTGCATTAGCGCGTACTTGGGAGATGAGCGGGATCCTTGTTGGTGGTCAGGGCTGAATGCGCACCAGCAAGCCTTACAGAGGTACTACTGTAGCCTGGAGGTATTTTCCGAGCGCGTGTCAAGAAAACAGGTTCAACCTGAGGTGTTCAGCACGATGAGTGCTTGCATGATTTTCTCACTTTGATAAGGACAATGATTACCCTCGGTAACCCAGGGAATACGTGCCTGGGAACAGCGGTGCTCTGTACCGTGTCACACTGACTCGACAAGGGACCACGTCGCAACCCAGATGTGGCAACGAGTTGGGTCTGCTTCTCAGCAATCGCGACTCGTTCTGTTGGTTTCAATATCTTACAGTCTATCCATCTCTACAAAAGAATTACCGCGTAACGGTTGGTTAGAATGAGTGACAAGTACACAACTCGTCACCCACTTGCTCAGATCACCGTCTCAGAGAGAAGGTTGTGTGCCCGAGCCCGAGCCTTCTTGGCTTCAGTCTCGTCGGACTTTTTCTGATGCCAGATGGGATCCCGAACGATGCCCTCTGCTCGCCACCTCCTCGGTGGCTTGACACCCATTTCGGCCCAACGACTCCAGACACTCTTACCCCTCCTGAACCATCTTTCCTGGCGTTCAATCTCCTCTTCAGGAGAGGGGGTCCACTTGCTTCTGAGGATTCTGCGAATTGCCTCTGGGGATACTTCAAACTTATCTGCTAGCACCTCAGTGGTGTACTCCTTCGGGAACTCTGCGTGAAGAGCTCTAATGCCGGCAAGAGCGTCTGGAGATAGTTTCTTTCGGGGTTGCCACCCCTCGGGGAACTTTCCTTTAAGCGCTACTTTCTGAACTTTCCAATTCTCAGTATCTCGGCCCTCATCATGTTCCTCGGCTATCCGTTCAATCAGTGATGGTTTCCGCCTCCCCTGAAGCGCCTGGGCGAGTTCATCGTCTTGATCATCGGTCTTCTTTCCTTCCTTAGACCTCGCCCGTTTATTTGTCTTCGTCTTAGCAAGAGCCTTCTTTCTGAGATCTGCCCATGTCGGTGCTGATGAAGTTTTTGCGCCATCTTGGCTCGTTGGCTCTAACGTTGTCAAGTTCATTGATGCAACCGATTCGTTTGCATTCGGCGTTTGTGCATCAGGAGAAGCCTGGCCCCAGTTGGCACGTGTCGTGTGGAAAGGCTGACATTCTGACACGGGGAATACGGCGGTCAGTTGGGAAGGGCGACGTCCTCCGAATGAGGCGGTGGCTTGCGCAAAAGAACTCGCAGTGGTGACGGAAGGGATTTGGCCCTGCGCGATCGTTCGAACAAAGATGCGCAGCGCCGTTATCCTACAAGAGCAATTCATAGTGGCAGGATGCGCAGTCCCAGCCGTCAAAGTTGGAATTGATGACGGGCGATGAGTACTGGCTAAGGAGATTGAGGTGCTACAAAAACTGGAAATTTCCTCCGTGAGGCGTTAGTTAGCGCGGCCCTTGGGAGGAACACTCTGTCACGTGATCGCGGCCATTCATCTTGAGGGCATCTATCTAGGATTCGAATCTTCAATGATCGCTGCTGCGGCATACCAAACATTTAGGATTGATGAAGATTACACCATCCAATTCTTATGAGAGATGTGTTTCTAGTTGCAGAAGTCATTGCTATTCGACCACTGGATTCGGGCAGGGGGAAGAGAGGAAGACACATCGGAGCTTGGATTGCCTCTGCTGAGAAGGAAATCCTGTCAAATCTGCTGTCCTTCACATTTTCTCCTGGCAGATAAATTCGGCTTTTTAAAGGTTGAAAAAGCTCCCATCCATTGCAGCGGTATAACTCCCTTGCCTGTCAACTCGCCATCGACGCAGGATAAAGGCTCTCACACGTCACAAAAGCATAGTCTGCCGCATTCTGAGGAATAGCTGGGACATGGTCCCTCTTTGAGAATCATGATACTGCTACAATGTGTGTTCTTATCCATGTGTGTGATTCTCCTTTATAGGTATCTAGGTATGAAGTCAACCGCAGTACCCGGAGACTAGGCCGCGACCCAACCCTCCAGCATCTCCTGCCAGATGTCGAGACCATTCCTCCCTAGGTTGACTGGGAACAAATCTCACGATGGTAGAAGGTCTCCTGCCGCCACGTCGGGCCCTTCATACTTTCGCTCATCTTCTGCTCTTTTCTCAGTGGCATGGGCTCTCACCACATTGCGAAAACCCTCTTCCCTGCCGGTGGGTTCGGCGTCTAGGTTGCACGCCACCGCCTACTGGAAACCTCCCATCCGCTTCATACTTCCTTTCCTCCCCGCAGCTCGGTGGATCGGGCTTGTTCTTTACTCTGTGCGTGCGCTTCCTACACGCTTCTGTACGACGCCACATCCTCGATCTCTCCTCGTCTAGCCCTGCATACTACCTACTCATCCTGCGCCCTCGGCCTCCTCATCTCCGACCTCGACTCCCTTGACACTGTCTTGTCCTTCTCCGTCGCGCCCATTCGGACTAGCCTCCCTCATCAAGGCAACTTCCTGCGACTAGATGAAAAAGCCGACTACCTCGCTCTCTGGCGTTACCTCTCCCACCTCATCGGGTCACCTACCTCCTTCCTCACTAGTCCCTTGCCAAAGCCACCCTGGAGTCCCTCGTCCTTAGCGAGATCAACCCCTCGCCCACATCGAGCCTCGCGAATAACATTATCACCTCCCTAACTAACCAACCTCTCTCTCATTTACGACTCTGCACTCTTTCTCCGCGCCGAGGCCCTCTGGCTCAATGGGGCAGCCCTCTCTAACCTCCTGGGTATTTATGGATCCCCGTCGATTTCATCATCTTGGTAGCAGGCCAATGTCTCTTCTTTATAACGCTATGTTACGCGCGGAGGTGTGTACCCGCGTGGGATGAGCGCTATTGCCCGGCTAAGATATACACTGAAGGAGATGACGGTACGGCTGGCGGGTAGGGAGGCGAACTTTGGGATGTGGCTTGGGCCGGAGGATTAGCGGTCGGGTCAGCCATCGGGGCCATCCTCTCCTTTGAGGATGAAGATGGAGGCGGAGATGGGGGTAAAAGGGATGGAGATGATGACAGACACGAGCAAAAACGCAAATAGTGTAAAGCGCTAAGTGAGGGACGAGAATATCACCATGGGCTTGACGGGATCTTTTCCAACCGCGTCAAGCGGCGGAACCACTATGCGGTGCTAGCATCCGCGCTATTTATTGGGGGTTTTACCTCCTTTCTCGCGGGGGTCGTTAGTCGGACGGTTCGATACTGACGAGGTTGTGGCGCTGGGGCTCATCAAGTTCTGTCATTGGCTCGAGCTAGACTAGCTTCAACGTAGGTAAGAGGAAATGGTATATTTTGCCAGATCACCAAACCTCCCTCTGATCCCATCTGGGGTACCGGTAGTGGAGTCTGATCTGAATCCGAATCTGGGCCCAGGCTCGGCGTTGTTACGCTATGAAACGCGGGGAGGGAATAACGCGACGGGTATGGACAACGGCCCTTGGGACACGGCCCAGACCGGGGGTCCGTCAAACGGGGGAAGCTGTTGTCGGATATGTAACCGTGCCGTGGTCAGTTTCGAGATCCCGAGTCCCATAGAGGATGAAAACAGTCGGCGATAGAGTGGATGGATAAGAGGAGGGCCCGAATAGTTCTGAATACTGTACTCGTTCTAATTCCTCAATGCGATTCCAATCCACATCTGGATCAGGAACATATCTACAGTCTAGGCCTCTCTATCGAGTCTAGACACCATGGTTCTTCCCCTTGCGGGTTGAATGACACACACATTAATAGCACTACGCCTTCATGCCTACAACCCAAATGCTGTGATAGGGAAAGACACACAGACTCCGGTCTCGCTCCATCTCGCCTCTGCCCAATAAGATCACCGAACGCCAGCCGTCCAGAACCGCCCAACTCCGTAGGAAAACAGCTAGATAAAAATACAGGGGAGCCACCGAAACCTTCAGGACGATCATGATTCGTGCATGAGTTCGATAGGTGGGCGTGCTGTGTGGGCCATAATCGGCTTGGGCTCAGGCGAGATGGGAAGCGGGCTCATCTCGAGTGGCAGTGGCTCATCCGTCATGTCGTCAACCGTGACGCACGGCAGGTCATCCTCGGCCTGGGGTTGGAAGATAAGCGTCGAGCTCCGGCTTCGTTGCCTGCTGGCAAAGCCCCCCTCCACCTTGCTGTCAGTAGGCGAGATGGGCGATGCGTCAGCAGCAGGAAAAGCCGTGGGGTTGTGCCGCAGCTTAGCAAGTGCCTCAGCCAAATCCTCGGCATGCACCATCTTGTTGGGAGCGTCCTCCATTTTGACCTCCCATCCGTGAGGCGGGCTCGGCGGCGGGCTGATGAAGAAGAGCTTGCCAGCGTCGGGCAAGTTGAGCCGGCTGGCCTGCGTCGAGATGGGTGTCGGGGCCCCAAAGTAGACGCGGCAGCGGTCGCCCATGATCGCCTCACCGTCCCATACCGAGCGTACGGCAATAGCGGACTGCTCGTCGAAAAAGGACACCACGATACGCTTCAACGACTTGAGCGGTGACCAAGCGTGGATCGACGCCGTCTTGGACACCAGGTCGCGGATCATCTGCAGGTTATCGGGCCGGAAGATGTCGGCTGACTGGAGGTTGGTGATGATGAGCGTGTTCGATGGCGGGGTCGGCTGCACCAGCGGTGGGATCGCAGAGAGGTCGAGACTAAGCGACACTTTCTTGGACGACCGGCCCGATGGGCTGCGCGAAGGCGCCGATGACCTTGAGGTTTCTGGGTCCATTGCGGTGATGGTGTTGTTGGTGAATCCGTCGACAGGAAATTTATAAAGGTGCGCAGTTGCTGAAGGTTGGCAAGCGGATTGTTAAGTTCTGTTGTTGAATGTTGACGTTTTGTTGCCTTGAGAGATTGTTTGGGGTTGAAGGGAACGGATGTGGAAGGTGGGTGGATTTATAGCGAGGGTGGTGGTGCGGCCTTGAAGAGGTGCAGAATGCAGTGAAACAGAAGGCGGCCTTGTCGATCACGGGCCTGTTTGAAAAGCCAGCAGCGCTAAACCGTGGCTCTAGTGACCCAGTTGGATGGCTGAGTCGCGCTGGGGCCGTCAACACGATGATGTCCACCTCAAGCTCAGCCTGCAGAGGCAATTTCTTGTTGCTCTCTTTGTTGCACATCTTGGCATTTCCAACGGCTTGCTGGCGACTTTGCGCTGCCACCTGCCCTGTCAAGTCCAACCTGTGTTCCCCGCTTCCCAGCTCTTCCAGGTTCTTCTGGTCGCCACTGCAGCTTCCTATTGCGCAGCCCATTGATTGAGGGCCACAGGGCCAAGACACCCACGGGATGGGAAAATTGGGGCGAACTTCTTGTTCCAGCGCCGAGAGGTACCTGCCATGATTAGCTCCCGCCGGCAGTCGTGGGGTCTTGCACAGCCTCTGCGCACGTTCTGGCCGTGACAATGGAGTTTCTCTCCGTTCCAAGCCCCAAAACACTCGCCTGCAAACCCCGAAGGCTCACAGGAGCCCTCCCCCAGTGGCTGCGTGGATCTCCCGCCGAGAAACGTCAAGACCCCGCTATCATACCCTGTCACGCCACTGAGAATCTAGTCTCTCAGGGCCTCCGCCTTGT
>Ga0247760_1000924_pt1 | contig 29857 bp, 28 predicted proteins | sample UWRJL171409R4_FD_179936 | JGI IMG/M metagenome (GOLD analysis project Ga0247760, IMG submission 179936) | Plant litter microbial communities from Arlington Agricultural Research Station in Wisconsin, United States - UWRJ-L171-409R-4 | ecosystem: Environmental > Terrestrial > Plant litter >... | reverse complement strand
CCTCCGGAAGCTCGTTCTCGATCGCCACTTGAGCCAGGGCAGAGCGGATCTCTGGGGTTGAGAGCTCATCTCATCACAGATGACTAGCCATGATCGTGGACGGTGCGTAACAAACATGCCAGTCCCGAGCCACCACCGGCAACTGACCCGGAATTTCCGGCACCACCATGAGATCCAAAAACATGGTTTAGCGCTTGGATGGTACCAGCTGCAGAAATGAAGGTGGGAAGGTGGCTGGGTGGGTTTCCCAGTGGAACGGGGGGGGGGAGGGCGGGATGGGCCCGGCTGGTCTGGTCTCTGCAGAGACTGCAGCCCGTTCACGGTTCTATGCGGTTGTGCAATGGCCAGTCAGGACCGCTACATTTGCAATTTGTGCCGAGAGCGTCTTTGCTGCCCTAGGTTGCCCCGTCGGCCAAAGTACCCAAAACAAGGGATTCTGGAATTCCGGAGAAAAAGAGGTGCCTGCGTCGAGGGAGCCTGCGGGCGAGCGGCGTGACAGCACAGGCAGACAGTACCTCGGAGAGATTGCGATGCAATGGGAGCGGGTGCTTGACGGGTCGCAAAGTTTTGCCGTGTTCATTCTGTCCCGCCCCCCCTCCCTCTTTTTCCAATGTGCTCAAACTGAACAGGCCCGCTCGGTGTCTTGGGCGCCAAGTATCAGGTGGACTGCCCTAAAACATTCCAGTGTTGTCGGCTCGCCCAAGCGGCCTGGTTTCGATCCTCCCTCCCTGAAATACCGGACCGCCAGCTCTCTTCTTTTACCCACTTGACCTCATTTGTTGCTCGCTGCGCTTTTGGGTCGTGCGGCCCTCCGTTTCTCGTCCTCTCCTACCCTCAAGCCAACCGTTCTGCTGGAGTTTGCTGGCAACGAGCCGTGATTGTCCTCTGCGCCAAGGTCCGGTGCCAGCCTTCTACTCCCTGCGCGTCATCGTTCGGAACGACACCATCGCCTCTTTGTTCGAGAGCGCCGGTTTCACGTCCAAAGTGAGGCCTGCTTGCTAACTACCCGAGCGCGATGGTGGACCGATACCTCACGGAAACCTGTCCTACCCGTCCCTATCTTCCAACGAACAACCCCCTAACCCCCTAACCCGAGTTGACCGACCGTTTGTCCGAGTACTCTTTACCGAATCCGGCACCTAGCCATCGACCCTTCCGCCGCTTTGTTGCTCTCTACCAGCCGACGACCGAACTTCAGCACCGCAACGAATACGTTTGGCATGACGCTGGCAAATACTTGCGCAGCAGCGCCGTACAAGAAAGACAAAGGGGCGGCGGAAGAAATGCCAGCGCGCGATGGGCCGGCAAAGAGAGCCTCATCTGCAGCTCCATGGAGAAAGAAAGACTTGGACGGGTGGGCCGTATGCCGACTACGAACTGCTCGCCGCTACACTTCACATCCCCTGCTCCAGGTCTCCATCCCTCCGGTACTGTGACGTTTCGATCCAAGGAATATCCAACCTGCCTGGCGCATCAAAGTCTGCATCGAGTTGCCTTCGTTACCTCGCAAACACAAAGGCAGCCGCTTCCGAGAAAGGCTGGAGATCGTCGGTGTAGGTGCTACCTACCTACCAGGTATGTCGACTGTCGCGTTGCAGCCTTCGCGGTTTCTCAAGACCTTTGCTGTCGTCTCGAGCCCATAGACACTTTTTACCCCCTGCGGTACGAGGCGAAGCTGAGGAATACACTGGAACGTCCCCCACGTCCCCCTTCTGCCGCCGTTACAAGAGAGAAACTTCGGCTGATGGAAAATGACACAGGAATCTCATCAATTCTAGGGTCAGAAATCGACAGGATAGCGAGTCCACTCGGGAGTCAAATATACATCTAGCGACACATCTCTCAGCCTGATAAACGCCTCAACGACCAAATATATCCTCGCAGAGACGTAGGATCAGCTTGCGGCCGCAACGGCATCCATGGGGATCATGACAAGATGGTGCCGAGAGGCGTGACGAAGTAACTGAGCCAGATGCGGGAACGGGGACTGTCGCTTTCCTTCTTGGAGAGGCAGGACTCACGAATCTAGGCGAGGGCAATTCAATTGGCCTTGAGCGCCAGCCAGAGCAAGCCGGAAGCTGCCACGTACATGGATGATCACAGCCATCGCTCTATCTCGGACGGGAAAGTAGTCGATCTAGGTTGTGGCGTGGACACCGCCGTACCGGAGGACGCAGAGCGCGAAGAAAGCCTCACCGGCACGATCAGGACGGGGATAGGGTAAGATGCTGATCAGGCCAGTTGGGCACCGCCGCGGCCACGAAGTCGGCCTGTCCCGACCGCTGGGGGCGGTACTTGTACATGACGTACCGCTTGTCGTCGCACACAGCGGCTTGAGAAGCAAGCATCTTGTACTTGATCCAGGCTGCTCCGTGCTCCCGCAGGCTCTCGCAAGCGAGTGTCCACTGAGTTAGAGTTGTCCGATCAAGATGCATTCTGGCTGTGTTAGGGGCGAAGCCGAGTGGTAAGAGCAAAGTCGCCGCAGTCAAGCGTGATGGCGGTTTTGAGCGGTCCCTTGCCGTCGTCTGTCCCGTTAGTGGCAACACGAAATGTGTGATGTTCATCGATAACAACATTCATGGGTTCTGGGCCAGGATGACGAGGGAGAGGCGCGGTGAAGGGGCCACGCTGATGTCTGTAGCGTGCTATCCGTAATCTTTTCCCGCTGGATGGGTGGTCATTTTTTCTTCTTCATGAGGGACAAAGTGGAGGACATCATATATCTCGGGCGGCAGGATGCGTTGGCTGAACATGCACATGGCTGCTACCAGTGACCGACTCCCTTGGCTATAGGTGAGCACCACGGGCTGCTCCGCATCGAACGGCTTGTTCCACCACAAGACGTAGGCGGCAAATGCGCAGGCCACATGGGAGATGGTGTTGAGCCCAAACAGCGTCAGGGGCAGGTGACCGGCGACACGAGTAGCACACTCGATGACCAGCCAGCCGGCCTGCATCAGGACAAGCAGCTTGGTGGCGCGGCTCGCTTTGCTCTTATCCGTATAAGGTCCGCCGAGACGGTCGTGTGACAATAAAATGTTTGAACTGTACCATTATTTGAGTGTATAGATTCCGACCATTGCTGTTTTGTTGTGGTCTGGTTGGTTTGGTGTGTTCTCTCCCCGGTTCAGTATTGACTTTAATAAGTAAGGCTGTTGTTAGGAAGTCGAGATGGGGCCTTAAAGCGGGATTGAAATTAGCCTAATCGAAAAGGGCGTCAACTATAAGTGGCCTATTGTATCCTAGGGTAACCACTACGACAGCTACCAGATCTTAAACCATAATACTTATTTTAAGTTTATTATACCTAAGGCTTCTTAGACCCTGGTTATCTTGCACTTGAGCTTAACTATCTATAAGAGCAACCTATGTAGCAGCTAAAGGGATAACGCCATTATGAGCGCTTTGTGTACGTAGGGCCTGGTTTGTGTTAAGATTTCGGAAACCACGGCGCGAGAGGCTTAGCGAATCAGCTTAGGCAAACGCACTCGTTGTGTTCATGAGGATCTGGATGGCGCAGTATGGGTCCTGGAAGATGGGGCTGGCGGTAGACTGTTGAAAGTGACTCCTGGTAAAGTTGGGTAGATGGGAAAGTGCACAGCTACCCGATCTTTTTATGTACAAAGGTGGTCTTGAATAAAACAGCTGATTACTGCAGGACTACTAGTATCCCAACCTTTGCAAGTTGCTGAGAGTGAGTTCCTTAATCCTTGAAGGCTCTAGAAAACTTTATTTCACAACGCCGTCGACAACTTCCGAGTCGGATGAAATGAAGGGTTTGTTATTTGTGAGACAGAGGCTAGTAGCTGCAGGTCTAGTAGCTGCATGCCATCACCCCACGGCCGCCACATCACCCCTATTGGTACTCAACTGCCAATAGCATACTTCGAAAGACAGCCCAACAACCAAAATGGAATAGCTTGATGCAATTCACACAACCTACATTGGCTGTTGCGAGGCCGAGATCAGACCATGCTGTCCAGAATGAGAGAAGATGGTATGACACGCTTCCGAGGCGGCATTTGCTCGAGAGCAATAAAAGCTATAAGTACCTAGGAATCAAGGGTCATCTCAGGCTTCAATGCAACCCTACACCATTTTCGACATCATGTCTCTATTTCAGAAAATCAGCTCTCGCACAATATCCTAGCAGCGCCTTGAACATGCAGCAAGCAGGGAACAGCTATCCGCCCTACGGGCCGTATCAATTGGGCCCCCCCTATCGCGGTTCTATCCCTCCCATCGACCCCCTCGTACCAAAAGACCAATATGTCTCCCCGCCCATCAGTCCAGTCTATCCATCCTCGCTCCCGGGATCCCAGAGTCAAGGGCAGTATTCGAGACCCATTACCCCGGCGTTGGTGCCCGAAACTCGGCATCGGATCCACATCTTGCGATTCTGGAAGTGGGAGGTCCTGGCAATCATCTTGGCAGCTTGCGCCATGGCAGCCATAATTTTCCTTCTTGTTTACTTCGACGGAGAACGCGTCCCTGAGTGGCCCTACACGATCAATCTGACGACACTGATTTCGGTGATTGCAACCATTTTCAAGGCGGCCCTTTTAGCCGTGATCGGCGAGATCATCAGCCAGGCAAAATGGTCGTGGTTCCGCAAAAGCCATGCTGTCAACGACCTCCAGCGGTTTGACGAAGCCAGTCGCAGTGGTTGGGGTGCGCTCAAGTTTTTCCTGACCATCCCGAAGACCTTCATCGGAACCATCGCAGCTGCCGTCATCTTGATATCCACGGCCATTGGTCCCTTCAGCCAGCAGGCCATCAAGTCGGTCACCTGCCAACAGGCGAACCCCTCGGCTATTGCCTCCGTCCCCATCACCAACTTCGCCGCAGGGGGCACATTTCGGTTCGGAGCCGGTCAATGGCGACTTACCCCTGACTTCCAGGGCGCCCTTGTTGACGGTCTGACCGCCCCGCTGAGCAACGTGTCCATCCCCACCCTCTCGGCAGCGTGCACCACCGGCAACTGCACATTCCCCAGCTATGCGGGCGTCACACATTCCACCATGGGCCTTTGTTCCGCTTGCGTCGACCTGACGAGTCACATCACCCTTATCCCAGGGACCAAAACCAACTACACCCTCCCTGGCGGCCCTTTTGTTGATGCCTCCGATGCCGGCGGGACAAGTAGTCCCATCCTCAATGTCCAGCCTAACACGCTCAAATGGCTGTCCCCGTCATCTCTTGAGCCTCACAACGCCGCTTTCAGCTCCTCGGCCATCAACATGACCATGATCGCCCTCACCCGATTCAGCCAAGGTACAAACATCACCATCAGTTCCCCCTACTCCCTCGAATGGCACCCCTTTGCGGTGACCTGCGCCATCCACCCCTGCCTCCGCAACTACCACGGCGCCGTCAGCAACAACATCCTCAACGAGACGTTACTCTCCACCGTCCCCGCCATCCCCGCTGCCGAAGGCGAATTCTCCTCGAACGGTTTCCACAGCTCCACCGCTCTCAGAACCTCCTGTCTCATCGACGGAAACTTATACACCCCTTCCAACTTCTCCCTCGTCCCCCGAACCCGAACCATCCCCGGTCCCTCCAAATACGGCCCAGACACAGTCTCCCTCCCCCGTCTTTTCGAAGGCGTCCTTGCACCCGATGGCCACACCAACGTCACAGCGCCCTACGAATGCATCTACAAACTGTACTGGGTCCTCTACTTCGCCCTCTACTATTTCTTCACAGACTACCTATTCACCGGCTCATGCTTCCGGTCCGCAGACGCTCCCGAGGCGACGTTGAACTGCCCGGATCAGGTATTTTGGTTAAATTCGTTTTGGGAAAACGGCAATGCCAGTATGCACACTGTGCAGAAAACAGTGGATGGGTTTGTCAAAGCCGCGACTGACAGGATGAGGGCGGAAGGGGGGAGTATGTACAATGGTAGGGTCCCTGGGGAAGAACTACCGTTTGAGAAGTTGGTGGTGAAAGGGGTGGGATTGGACACAACGGTTTGCGTCGAGTTTGACAAATGGTGGTTGGCCTTGCCGGTGGGGCTGTTGGCACTGGGGGTGTTGTTGCTGGTGGTGGTTGTGCTGGATGGGTATTTGGATGTGGATGAGAATGGGGAGGGCCGACAGCCGGTGTGGAAGTCGTCGTTGCTGCCGTTGATGTATTGTGGGTTTTTGGGAGGGGTTGGGACGCCGTGGCGGTCGGTGCCCGAGGAGGATGAGTTGGAGAAGTTGGCGGAAAAGGAGAAGGCTGTGCTTTCGGTGGGAGATGGGTCTGTGGGGTTCATAAGAGTGATGGCTTGAGTGGAACAGGGGGTTTCGTGGTGATTATTAGCTTCAAAGCACAGGACTTTTAAAGAAGACAAGAAAGCAGGAAAGCAGTCATAATTAATATTCTCCTAGCTCATGTTGGTAGGCATCACGTGACTAAGAACTACAGTTGTCGGCATGTTATCAGCAAATGTTGTGACACTTTGACGCCTACTAAGCATGTACCAACAATGGAACTCTTTCAACATTTGTTCACAACGAGGTACCTTGGCGATTTGGGTCTTGTGGCCACCCAAACAAACTCAAGGGGGGCTGATGCCACATAGCTTCAAGTCACAGGGCCTTTTCTTTAGGCCCCAACAATTGGACTTTGGGGTGGCCCGGAACGTTGTAGCGGAGTCCCGGGCTGCAGAGCGGTACGCCCTAAGCCCAGAAAGGTAGTATTGTTGGGGGTCAGTTACAGCCTGGTAATCTGCAACGAATCAGGGCACACGAAACTCCCTTTTTTGTTTGTAATCCTGAGCTTTCCCTGATTCTTCCCTGAGCTAGTGTGATCCTATACGCAGCCGCCGCACAGCCTCACGGGCCTGTTTTTTGTCCCCCCAGCTAGAGTTTCCTATTGATGGAAGGACTCTGGACGAGGATCAATAAGAAACGAAACGTGCGCACTACGACGATCATGATAATGATAGGCATTTGGCTTAAACTGAGCCTTACCCCCCACCAAGGTTTACTTTGTTCGCTCCACTGGGAGTAAATATTCCCCCCAAATATGATGCCCAGAGTATGCTCTCGGGTCCTTGACCTTAACGTGATGGCTTCACCGCGAAATGTGCCCGTAATAGGCTGCCGGCAATAACCTCACATCTCTGGTGTTTGACATGATGACGAGTCGATTGCAAACGGAGGGAGCAGCGGTAGGAAACTGTTCCTATTTAGAAACTACTTCCTCCCATACCGCCACGTCTGGCTCCCAAACTCTCCGACTCCCAAACTGTAGCTCTTGATTTCATTGCTCCGGTCAGCCGTGGATCATCTTGGAGACGAAATCAGGCTTGGTAAACACAAGTGCTAGAAAAGCAGCCAAAAGGAGAAGAAAGACAATGAAAATCCCAAAGAGGATCGTGCTTACTTTGGATTAGCAACAAGGATATTGTAAGAAAAGTGGGAGCTTACTTGATAACGGAGACGAGTCCGTGAAAGCAATTTCCGATAACCTCGAACACGGTATTGACGAACCCGTGAAAGCAATTTCCGATAACCTCGACCATCGTATTGACGAACCCGTGAAAGCAATTCCCACCGACTTCGACGAGTCCGTGAAAGCAATTTCCGAAGACTTCGACGAGTCCGTGAAAGCCATGTCCGATGCTCTTAACCATCGTATTGACGAACCCGTAAAAGGAACTTCTGATCGTTTTGCGCATCACTTTGACAATAGCGCGAAAAGAATTTCCGGTCGCTCTGACAAGACCGTGGAGGAAGCGTTTGGTGGCTCGGAGGAGATTGCGAAGGAAAAACTTGATGAGGTTTCTGAACCATTAAGGTTAAAAAAGAGCCCTTGAGAGAGGGAGGGGGGAATTGTTCATACCCGATTTCGCGGCAGGTGAATACAACTAGCGACGCAACGACCGAGAGAAGGAGGGAGATGCAAAAAGCGAGGCAGTTCGCATCGCTGTTCTGCTGGCCCATCGTGTCGGCAATTAAGCCGAAAAGAGGGTTTTGACGCTCGAATTCGGGCGACGGACCGCGCTCGAGGTCCATGATTGCTAATTCGTAAGGTGGAGGAGATTCTGGCTGATTGATGGTGGGAGGAGCAGAAATGGATTCCATTTCGGTGGGAGAAAAATCAGTGGACTCCATTATTGGTAAACAACTGAGGTGCGCTGCCACAATGCGTTGCGGGCGTTATGTGGCCACCGCTCTGCTTTGGTGTCCGGCGATGTTTTGTTGGCGTTCATGGCTGGGGTTTGGTGAGCGTCGATCAATTCACTCAACCGTGCATTGGCCATATCATATATTATTACGATAACTAAAAAAAATGGCCCCGACTGGTCAATGGCTCAATAGATAGCAATCTCTTATCAGCAAAGTCTCCCTACCTATATTTTCCTGCTCTCTCTCAACATATAATACCTTATAAACAGTGGCCCTCTGTATAACTGATCTTGCTATAAAGCTATCACAGTGTCTTGATCCCCGGTGGTATTCCCAGCCACCCACCCATTCTAGCAGCCGTTTGGCAAGAAATCCAGCTATTCGAGGAGCCATTTGGTGAGCTAATCTAGCCGTTCGAGCAGATTCAGCCATTCCAGCAACCATTCCACTCGCCATCCAGCCAGCCGTTCAGCTAACCAGAGCGCGGCAGAATCATCACACCGCCCAGCCGATAAGCGCGAGTATTCCGATAGGCAGAATTCCTTTCACCGCCTTCCGCTTTCGATTAATCTATCAACAATGGTGGTATTTCCAGCCAGCCTCCCCCCCTCTAGACCATACGCACCAACACCGCTATTGCTGCCCGCCTCTAACAAGATCTTTCATCGTTTCTAGCGAGAGAGGGCGAAATGGTGTGTCCACTTTGGTGAAGCGATGCCGAAAAAGCACGAGAAGAATGGGAGAGCAAGAGAGTGACAGCGATTGCCTTCCCCGCAAGCTGGGGCGAGGGAAGGTGTCGTGCTCGGGAGGACCACCTGGCCCAGGAGATCGTCTCGGTCATGCACCATGCCCACACCCTCGCGGCGTGCGCCCTCTGGGCAAACACCCTCGCTCTCGCCTGGTCTCCGTTCGCGATCGCAACTTGGAAAGCGTCGTAGTACAGCCTCGGCACCCTGGCGTCGATAATGTCCTCCTCCCCTAGAAGACGTAGCAGCTCATGCGCGTCCGAGTCGCGCAGGCACACTAGAGGCGTGGAGATGATGCGCATTCCACCTCCGGTCTGCTCGTCGAGGTGGGTGATCAGACGAACTCAAAGGCGTTCCGCAAGTGCGGCTGTCTAGCGGCAAAGTTCTCAGAGTCTCCTTATCGTGATTTCTTCCCCTTCCTCGAGTTCGAGGCCCCACTGAGCCGGAGCGGGAGATCGCTACGGTGGGAGTTGTTGGTGGCGTATCCCGTAATTCCTCTGACACCTATTCATGAGGATCCCGCAAACAGATTCGGCGGGAGCGTTGACTGTTACATAGTTGGCTATTCTTAGGTAGGTAGATTACTGAACGGAAGTACGTACGGGGCAAACAACCTCGAAGCCGTCGCGGCGGAAGCAAACGAGACAAATAAGCGCGGGTGTTTACTTGCAGTCGGGGCTTACTGTGATTCGTATAGAACCATGTCTGTTCTCTTGATCCTTGCCGTTTTTCTGCGGGGATAAAGAGAGTTATCTTGATGCTACCCTTGAACAAGAGCTCAGAGGGCTCGTATCAGTGACGACCTGTCCTTAAACAGAAATTCTTCATCGTCTAGTCTCAGGCTAGTTTTTTGAAGGTAAAGAGCACACGAAACTCTGCAACCCAAGCAATCCTACCGAAGGCCCATTACCACGGAGCTCGTAATTGTTTGCCCACCCTCGCACGTTGTTGGTGTCCACCCGCACAGTCCTGCTCCCCTCCGGCTTGGGACGGGTATGCGCGGGGCAATGTTACGTGGCGATATTGACAGCCCGTCCGGAGATGCACAAGTGTACAGTGGAAAGATGTGTGGAAGGGTCGGCGGGACGAGCAGGTTAAACCATCCTCGCTTCTGGGTTGTGTCTACCTAACTGGGGAAGATCAGATGGCTGGCGAAATGATCACCCTGCTGATCCGAGTATTTGGGAGGGTAGAAGTGTGTTTACTGATAGCTGCTGTGGATGAAAGATACGCACTTGGCAGATACGCGTTGGACAAGATACACGTACCTACGTTACCTTCCCCGTGGATCTTAGTGCGTGCTTGCGGCTGCATGAGCTCTCTGCAGAGCTCTCTGCAGCAGGAGCTGTCAACAGTGGATGCTGGTGGATGCGGGTCGGGGGCGGGAATCTGAGCTCGGTCCTGTTCAACCCGGCGAGGGGCTGTTAGGTGATAAGGAACATTCGGAGCTGACCGGCATCCCGATTCGGGAGCTGTCTGCGTTTTGCGAGGGCCGGGAGGAGTGGCGCCTTGTACTGACACCGCCAAAACGCTGTCACCGAAACGGGGCGGTGATGCTAGATTTGCAATAGCCATGAAGCGACCTCGGGGGCCTGTCGCCCGAGAACATGAGATGGACGTGGGGTGTCAGGGCGGAAGCGCTCCCCGGGACCCAAGACCCGCTGGCATGTGATGACACAAACTTACCTAAAGTTACGATTAGAATACCCGAAGCGCTATTTACCTGCTGCGTAGGGTTACCGCTGGCCAAGAGGAGGAACGCTATTGGTGATTTCTCTTGCTGTGAGCCGACTCCTCATAAAGTAGGTCTTAGCAGCCTAGCTCGCCGCGGTGAGCAGCCTCGATATCAAGACAGGCAGGAGGTAGACTCCAGTACTCGGACACGGTGGGCCTGATCTAAATGTGTGTCATTAGAGAGGCCCGGGATGTGCCGTGTTCCCAGGTGTTTGTTGGTGGCGAAAGCAGTCGGTTGCGTTATCCGCTTTCCTTTTTGGTACAATCTCCTTGTGGATCCGAGTGCCGGCTCGTCGGTTGTCGCATGGAAGCATTGGCTTGACAGCTGGCCCCGCTCTCGAATTTGTTTCAACATGCTGCTAGCATGAACCCAAATCCCCGAGGGGTGGTGAGGGCAGTGGTGCAATACGGCCTTGACCAGGGGCCATGGTGGGGTGAAATCGCGCCGGGCCTGAAGCCGCATCAACGACGGGACTTTGCCTGGAACAGCAGGTGAGGAGCACAGCAGTTGAGGTGTACAGCAGGTGAGGTGCGACAACGGCGGTTCGGAGTATCCATCCTTCGCGCTGCTAGGAATAGATGTCAGCATTCTGGGATCGGGTCGATTGACTCGCTTGATTGTTCCCTATTGGCCACAGATCTAACGTCGACGGAAATATTCGCCTTGCACGATGACTGAAGCGGCACCGGTGTCTTGAACGGCGCAGGCACCATGACTGAGATTGACCGTTTGGTGCGGGGTATCACCTCTCGAGGCAGAATCCAATGTAAAGAAGGGCGCGCAACAGCGCACTACGCAGTAGACAAGGGAAATCCCCTTTTGCGGCCCCTTCGGTTTGCATGGCATGCTCGGTGCGTGTTGCATTCAAGGGTGTTGGCATCCCACCTGCCTGTTTGATGCGCCAGCTTCGTTCCCTTGGTTGTCTGTGAGTGCTTCTGTGGTGGGAATTTGTCCGGCTGGTCTTGGCGACTAGCTCAGCGCTAGCAGCATGGGGAATTTCCGGATTAGGGAGCTGTCAATTGAGCGACGCGCGCGGTGAACCTGGCGCGCCTGGCAGCCCCTGTGGCAAGAATTCAAGTTCCAATGACAGGATCTCGTTTCTTCCCGGTGGCTGCTGCGGGGAAATGCACAGCATTCCTCGACTGTTGGAGGGGCGGATGTGAGATTGTTGAGAGCAGCGATAGAGTCCATAATTTCATGTGCCTGAAAAACGAACGACACTCGGGATCGGCGTTTGTTCGGGACGTTGCAAAAACGCCCCACCAAAGGAAAGGATCTCGAGGCCAGTGCGCCAGCAGTTCTTGATACTGTCGGCAAGAACAACCCAGGTGTCAATGTGTAGGCCATTCCACATTCATGAGAGCCCTTGGGCCCTTGTATTGACTGCGCTTTCCAGAAACCGATTCCAATGCATCTGGTGCTTTTCATGAGGCCGGCAGGTCCGTTAGCGATATTGGTGACGCTTGCAATTCCTGTTCACACGAAGCAGGTACTTTGATTCGGCGCGCATTCGTGTGGGTCTCGCCAAGACCCATACCGCTGCCGACCAGATCGCACCTGCCTGCTTTCGACAAGCGCGATTTCGAATGCCTCTCGCAGCGCACATTGAATTCCCCGCATCCTCGGTCCTTCGAAGCAGACACGCCACCACTGACGCGAATTAACTTGGCAGAAAACCAAGAGGCAGCCAAGCCGGCAGTCGGCCGCCACCGGCTCCTCGTGTGTGTCTAACCTTTTCCGGCCGAAACCAGTGGTTTCGTCGTTGGACAATTGACCTCATGCTCGGCATCGATGCCAGTGCGAGGGATGCAGCGTGTCGTGGGTGGCGCCCCCCCGCGAACGACCTGAAGGTGCAAGATGCCACAGATGCGAAATGGGTCCGACGCAGGAAAGCGATCGCCGGCCTGTTGCACGGGTGCCCACAGCTCTCTGAGATGAGCCAACCGTCGATGCCCGTTTCCAGTGCGGCCGTCCGACCTGCCTAATATGGCCGACCTGTTGATTCCGGCAAATCAGCCAGCGCTCGCGCTTGGTTGGCCCACCTCCGCGAAAGGCAGCTGGCAGGAATTGGGTTCGTTTGGAGTGGAGATCACGCACTGCGCGCACAGAGTGCCTTTGCTGCCATCCATGATCCATGATCCATGATCCACCCATCCCAACCCCTGGCGGAGCGGTTCACCCTTATCGCAACGCTGGGGCGAGCCGAGACATACACCACTACCCGCTTGGGTAGGTTGCGTGGCGACTGGGGCGGCGTCCCAGCGCCGCGAGCAGCCTCTTGTCGCATGCAGTTCGTCCCCGTACGCGACCCTGGGCGAGACCTGGGGCCGAGGTGTGCGGACCAACCTGGGCACGGCTTGGTGGCTGGATATTAAGTACGGCCGCGTCCCGTCGTTCTGGGTGTTCCCGTCCTCTTCACCCCGCGTCCTACCCACATTCCGTCGTCTCCGGTCACAGCGAGACACAGGATCAACATGGCGGACGTCGACGAGAAGCGTGTCACCCCGGCACGGGCGGGCAACGATGTCCATCCCTTTACCGAGAGCAACCCTCCGATTGACAACCCTCAGGTTGTGGGGAAGACCCCTGAGATCTCGGCTCACGGCAAGGACGAGACCCATGTCGACGACGACTTGAAGATCGACATCGGGGACGAGGAGGTGGTGGAGGAGGATCTCTACACCCCGCTGGTTATGGCCGCCGAGATTCCCTATGAGGAGAATCCGTTGACAATCCGAGCCGTCGTCACTGGCTGCCTTCTCGGCTGCCTCGTCAATGCCTCCAACCTGTATCTCGGTAAGTGAGCTGCCATGCTGTCGTGGCCGGGGTACTGACATCAGCAATAGGTCTCAAGACCGGTTTCACCTTCAGCGCCAACATGTTCGGCGCCATCTTCGGTTATGGTGTGCTCAAGTTCTTCGAGAGAGTTGGCGGCAAGATGCCCATCATCGGCGGCGTCTTCGGTCCCCAGGAGAACTCGATTGTCCAGGCTGCCGCCACCGGCGCCGGAGGTATTTCTGGCATCTTCGTCGCCGGTATCCCCGCCATGTACCGGCTGGGTGTCATGGGCGAGGGCCGCAACCCGCGTGAGGATATCGGTGCCATCTTCAGCATCACCATTGTCTGCTCCTTCATCGGCCTGTTTTACGTCACCCCGCTCCGCAAGTTCTTCATCATCCAGGTGGCACGCGAGCTGAAGCTCATGTTCCCCACGGCCACGGCTGTCGGCCTGACCATCCGCTCCATGCACGCTGGTGCCGCTGGTAGTCTGGAGGCCATCAAGAAGCTCAAGTGCATCATGCTTGCCTTCCTCGCAGCTTTCGTCCACCGCATCACGTCGTACTATGCCATCGGCATCATGTACGACTGGCACGTCTTCACCTGGATTCACATCTGGAGTGGATACACCAGCTGGGCCATGAACATCGAGTCTTGGGGCTGGTACATGCAATGGACACCAGCCTTCATTGGCTCGGGGATTCTCATCGGTCTCAACCCCGCCATCTCCATGTTCCTAGGTTCTCTGTCGGCATGGGGCTTGATTGGCCCTCTGCTCGTGCACTACGGCGAGTGCATCGGTCTCGATGTGTCTGGTGGTGATCCGAAGTGGGACGGGTATTACACCTTCTGGTCGCTTTCCAAGCTGGGCCAGCGTACCCCCTCTCCCCGGTACTGGATGCTCTGGCCTGGTGTCATGGTCATGGTGTGTGCCTCCATGGCTGAGCTCATCATCCAGTGGAAGGTCATCATCATTGGTGTAAAGTCGGCCTGGAACCAGACATGCATCAGCATCAACGACGCGTTGGTCAAGCGCGGCAAGACGAACAAGTTCTTTGCCAAGCATGGCGAAGTGCGCGCCAGCGAGTGGCACATTGAGGACCCGGCCCCGCCGGAGCAGCAGGTCAAGCACTGGGTCTGGTTGACCGGCATGGCTTTTACCACCGTCTTGGCCATGCTCATCTTCCACTTCCAATGGGAGATGCACCCGGGTCTTACTGTCCTCTCCATTGTTCTGGCCTTCCTCTTTTCCTTCCTCGCCATTCAGATCGGTGCCGTCACGGATCAAACCCCTCTCACGGCGGCGGCCAAGGCCTCGCAGCTCATCTTCGGTGGTGCCACTTCGGGCCAGGGTCTTGACATCCTGCACGCGCAGAAGCTCAATTTGGTAGCCGGCTCTCTCGCCTCGGGCGGTGCTGGTGTTGCGACAGAACTGACCAGCGATTTCCGCACTGGCTTCTTGCTTGGCACTCCTCCCGTCAAGCAGTGGATCGCCCAGGCTATCGGAACCTTCGTGTCGGTATGGCTTGCCCCCGGCCTTTTTGTCCTCTTCACGTCGGCATACCCCTGCATTTACGACCCGTCTCTCTCTGAGGGACACTGCGCCTTCCTGGTACCATCTGTGACCGCGTGGGCTGCTGTCGCGCAGGCCGTCACCGACCCCAATGTCAAGATCCCTCTCTCGAGCGGCATCTTCGCCATCGTCATGGGTCTAGTATCCATCATCCAAGTTGTTGTCCGTCACTACTGGCTGGTCGGTCCTCGTGAGAAGTACCGCAAGTGGCTTCCCAACTGGGGTGCTATCGCTCTCTCGTGGGTTATCCCCGCCCCAGTCTTCGCCAACGCTGCCCTTGTCGGCGCCATTGGTGCCGCCCTCTGGAGAAAGTGGAGCATGCGGACCTGGGATATTTATGGTTATGCGCTCGCTGCTGGTATGTCATCTCCCCACACTCGGCTTCGAAGTTCCTTTGCTAATTGTGTCGATAGGTTTTATTGCTGGCGAGGGTCTCGGCGGTGTCGTTGGCGCTGTGCTCACGCTTGCGGGCGTTGACGGAACCACCAAGGGCACGGCACTTGGATGCCCCATGCTCGAGTGCTAGAAGAGTGTTATTTATGTCGTGTAACGATGATAAGCGGCTCTGTTTTGTCTGTCATTTAAATGATACCTGAGTGGACTATCCTCCACTCACCAACGCTTATTAGTAATTCATGCTTTGCGTAATTGACTGCTTCTTCCTCGCCGTTTCGAACGTGATTTGATCTGTTTTCTGTAACAGCAAGACATAAGTTGTGACATCTGTCGACGTTTGCTGCTAGCGATCGATTCGGTGTCTTGACCGCGCCGGCAGCTAGGGCACGTCATGCGGGCGCGGCGTCCATTTAAACTCAACCGCGTCCGTGATCTAGAAGGAAGTGGCTGTGCGTGCCGACATGGTCCGGCAGATACGACGCCCTCGTTTGGGAGGCCTCGCACCCCCGCGTAAATCTCGAAGGATTCAAGCCACGACCAATTGAACCCCTTTTCGTAGGTAGGTCTTTTCCAGAACTGCACTTTTAGGTAGGTCCATGTCTGTCATATATCCGCCAACATAGTGCCCGCCCGCACGGTGACAGTCACATTGCGAGCGGTAACAACGCGGCGACCGGTCGACAGGAGAGTGTGCCGTCCTTGATCAGGTTGTTTGCATCGTTTTTTTTTTTCATTGGCTCGTTTGCCAAGACTGGGCCATGTGTTGGTAGGTGTTTCATATCGGATGTTGGTCACGGTGGGGCATGGATTCAACGGCTCATTTTTTTCTTTTTGGATGTGTTTGGGAGGTGTCACCCCTTTTTGCTGTGATGACTGCCTGCCTGCGGTTTGAATTGAAGCCGAACGGTGGTCTTGAAGGGGGTATCGACCTACCTATCTGGAAAACACTGGACGCGACTTGTTGCGTGGGGGTTCTATTATCCTGGATGTATGAGGTCAGCCATACGTCAGCTTACACGACTTGGGGTTAGAACTACTATGCTTTGTTAGAGTCGGTGCGGCCCGCCCTCCTGCGAGGATCTTTGCTTCTTGGCGCTCAGCTAGAATAACGTTATGCGATGGATAGGAGATCTAGATGAGGTAGGTGGTGGGTGTGCGACTCCTCTTTTTCCATGTTTCCGCTCTGAATGGACAGGTAAGAGGGGTATCCATTCAACGTACCAGGACAGAGAGACCGGGATTCTTGTAGAACATGCCTTGCATTATTGTAGCATTGATAATATTAGATACCTATCTCTTTTCAATATCCAACGTACCCCTTACCGATGTGTCTCTCGCTCTAGCCGTCCAAATTTCAAACGGTGACCTCAATCCTCTTTTCCTGGATCTCACGCTTGTTATCACTGCCCTCGCCGGGGTTGTCTTCGGCCAGAGACTTGGCCGGTGCCTCGGTTACGCCAAACAGCCGATCCATAGCCTCAAGCGAGATGCCCTTCGTTTCGGGGATGAAGAACCAGACGAAAAAGAACATACTAAAGCAAAAGCAGCCGAATATGAGGTATGTTCTGTGGCCCACCTTGTCAGCGGGTTCGAGGCAAGGGGAGGGAGGGGGGATGCTTACCCATAGCCATCACTGCCAACGGTAGCAAGCATAGCAGGCACCGAGCGCGCAACAACAAAGTTGAACAGCCACTGCGTCGCCGCAGCAAACGCGACGTTCAACGAGCGTAACCGCGCGGTCGGGATTTCAGACGCGTAGATCCAGCATGCCGGACCCCAGCCGAATTGGAAGAATCTACCGTCTCGTTAGCTTCCCCTGCCACAAAACATCCATTCCCTCGGAGGGAACTCACGCAGCAAACAAAAAGATGCACACCAGCGCAAAGTATCCCGCAGGAGGGACATCCTGGCCCTCCTTGGGCGGCGCAATACGCACATACAACCCGATGTAGAACATGGCCAGCCCCTGTGCAATCGACGTCCATAGCAGACTCCTCCTCCTCCCGAGCGAGTCGGCCATGAACAGCAAAAAGCAAATACAGCTCATCACCTTCACAATCCCGTAAATACCCGTGCTAAATAGGCTAGTTGTCGTCCCCTTGAGCCCCAGGTTCTGGAAGATGGTGGGCGCGTAGGTGTTGATGGCGTTCGTGCCCGTCATCTGCTGGCAGATCATGAGCACGATGCTGATGAGCACGCGCTTGCGGTTCCCCTTGATCGTCCACATCTCGCGCTGCAGGTTCCAGAAGGTGGCGTCCCCGATGAGCTCGCGCTCGTGCTCGAGCTGGTCGACAATCTCTTGGAATTCCTCGACGAGGTACGGATGGTCTGGCGGCAGGTTACGGGTGCGCGAGAGGATGGACTTGCATTCCTCCCATCTGTCCTTGCGGGCGAGCCAGCGCGGTGATTCCTGGCAGAGAAGCATGCAGACGCAGAGGAGGACGGCGGGGAGGGCTTGGATTGCAAGCGGGAAAATGTACATGATTTTGCGGCCCGGGAAGTGCAGGTTGGCGGCGTAGTTGATCCAAAAGGCGATCATGCCGCCGGTGACGATGAAGAGCTGGTAGAGGCCGGTGAGGAGACCGCGGATGGCGCGGGGAGCGTTTTCGGACACGTAGATGGGGTTGATGGTGGAGGCGGCGCCGACGCCCATGCCGGCAATGAAGCGCCCTGCGTAAAGGGGCCCGAGGTTCCCAGAGGATGCGGCCTGCATTATCACGCCGATGGTGATGACGAGGGAGACGCCGATGAGGCACCATTTGCGGCCGAAGCGATCGGTCAGGGGCGAGGCGAGGAGGGCCCCGAGAAAGCAGCCGGCTTGCAGCGTGGAGACGATATTCGCGGCGAGGTTGGCGGAGGCGGGGGTAGAAATGTCGCCGAGGTTGTAGTCTTTGACAAAGGGCTCCATGACAATGACGCCGCCGATGACGGACGAGTCCCAGCCAAAGGACATGGCACCGAAACAGGCCTGGGGATGCTGTTAGTACGGGGGAGGGGTGATCATTTGGAGGCGGCTCACCGAGCATGCCAGGAGGTATACGCGCCAGCCATAGATCTCGGGCGGATCCGAGGCCATGGCCTCGTTCCGCACAATCTTCTGCAGCAATCTCGTGGACCGACCCATTTTGACGGCGCCCGCTTGGCAAGCAGAGCGATGAAGGCTTCCGTCTGTTCTCCGAGAGCTCGGATGGCAATGTCCACGGTTGGTGCTGGTCCCGGGCGCTGGTGTTGGCGGTGGGATCGAGAGGATAATAAATGAAATCCAGGGTATCCCGTCTGTGTCTGTCGTGCTAACCGCGTCACACCGCATTCACCATGCGCCAGACTCATATATGACCGGGGCGCCGCGGCGTAGGATGGCTCTTATCACATCCCGAGTCCCCACAGGCCTATCTCACCCCCGCCGAGACGCGTGATTGGCGAAGCGCCAGTGGAATCCGGGCCGGTTCGTTCTCTCGCGTGGTACGGCCGACGCGCATGTGGGGTTCTTCCCCATGTTTGTGATCATGATCCCCAATTCTCACATCACCCGCTCCATTTTTCCACCAAGTAGGAGGTGATCGCTCGTCCGTTTGGCCGTTTGACCGTTGAAGTGGTGGGTTAGTTGCCAAGTTGATCAAGCTTCGTGGCTGACCGGTCACGTTTGGGGGCGTGCGCCGCGCTGTAACGTTGGGGAGGGGGCGCTCGACGACATGTGGTCGTTTGCGGGGAAAATGTGGCGAGCAGCGCTGAGGTTCTCGTGAGGGGCGGTTGTGGCAAACGGTAACGTTGAGATTCTGTGACCGTTGCCAATCGTTGCTCTTTGACGTTAGTCGCGAAAGCCGTATTTTGGGTGCTGGTGTGGGAGGGTCGTTGTTAGAGTCGCTGCCACCGCCAGATTTTGCGCGTCGCTTGGTTGGTGATGATAGCTGCACTTTGCCAATGATGCCTCTGCCGAGCGAGGGTGCTTCCAAGACGGGACCAAGACTGCGGCTGCTCGGGACGATATTTGTGTAGTATGGGGTGCCCTATCGGAAGACTCGGGGCCGCTGCGGGCACTGACGAAAGCGACTGGGCAGGGGAATCCAACGCTCCTCCCACTCCACTACAATTTGCCAAGCACCGCCAATGCCGAACCACAAACTGGCATCGAAACGGACCGGGAACTGACACAGCTCGACAGTCGCCCCCACCGCCGCGTGGATGCGCTTCCACGCTAGCTAAGGGCCTTTTTTTGAGACCTGCTCGCCGTACGCTCACCGAGTTGCCAAGACCTTGACCAAGGCGCTTCCTCCGGCGCTCATTTATCCACGAATCGGGAGCCATGCCGCTGGACGACATCTTTGAAGCTCCTCGCCGCGTCTCACTGTCCGCCGACGGCAACAACGCACGACGACAGGAATGACCAGCATGCTTCCCGAACCAGCCATCACCGTTCTCGGGGCAGACCCCAGCCACAGGAGGTGCATCCTCAACGGCAACGCATTCCAGCAAGACGCCATTGCGTCATTCCGCGGGTGGCAGTACGCCGCATTCTACAGCTTCCTGGAAGCCCCCGAACCGTTGTACATCCACATCGCACGAAGACAGCTCCCTGATGGGCCCTGGCAGGTTCTTATCCTCGACGACTACCCGCAAACTGTAGACGACGGCCATAATACGGTGCAGCTGGGTATCTGTCCCGGCGACGGAACCATTCATCTCTCGTATGACCATCATTGCGACATGTACGCTCTCATCCCTCCCTGCAGAAGCAAAAAGGCACCCCGGGCTTACAGCGCACAGACTCCGGTACTGCGTCTCCATCCCATCGCTCGCCCTGGACCCCGCATCTTTCCCCTGGACACCCGCGCTTTTCCTTCCTAATCAGCCTAGCCTCCCCGGCCTTCCAGAGTCTCACGCCCTTTTTCACTACGTAACATACCCGCGGTTCCTACCCATCATCAGTTCGGGAGACCTCCTATACACCCTCCGCGACGGCAAAGCTGGCCTCGGCAACGATCACCTCTACTGGTACGCCCCCTCCGGCACGGGAGGGTACAAGTACACCTACCTGGGACAGTATCTCACAGGAATATGGAGCAACCCATACGTCAACGGCTTGGATTATCGCGATGGAAAGATCCATGTCACATGGGTGTGGCGGGACTGGGTGGAATATGAAGGTTGGGATGACCCGACAGACACGAAACACAAGATGCAGGCGGGCCCAAATAGCGTGGAGAACAACAGGGATTTGTGTTATTCCTGGAGCGAGGATTTGGGGAGGTGAGTGGCTCTGGCTCGATGCTGGCTCGATGCTGATCATTGCCTGACGACTCTGCACAGGACATGGAAAAACACTTGGGGAGAAACGGTGGCCGATCTCACGAACGGGGATACCATCGATAACAACTCGCGAGGAATCACCGCGTTTACGATACCCAAGGGCAATGGTCTTACGAACCAGGAAGCGCAGGCTGTTGATCAGGACGGCGGGGTGCATGTGTTGAATCGCTGCACATGGAAAGCGAAACCTACCTGGAGGCATTATTATCGGAATACTAATGGTGGGTTGGAACCTTTTTCTTCTGCTCCTGTTCCTTGGTAGCGCACATAGCACCGGTATTAATGATGAGCAGGTATATGGACTGAACGCGCCGTTTGCATCGTACCCAGTTCTCGCAGAGGAAAGCTAGCGGTCAGCAAGAACGGTGATCTGTATCTGATATTCCCAAACGGCGAGACCAGCGAGATCAAAATCTTCAAGGCGGACAAGCAGGGCGCATATGCAACCTACGAGGAGGTCTGGGCGGGCAAGGGGTTTACGGGTGAGCCGCTGGTTGATGTGGGGAGGCTCGAGGATGATAATGTGTTGTCTGTCTTTGTGAGGGCGGATGTTGAGGGCGAAGGACAGAGGAAGAATGTGGCTGTTTTGGATTTTCGGTTGTGAAACGGGGGAGAGGACTACACTATGGTTTGGCCGGGGCCGGGGGGTCGCGATCCGCAATGCACGACAACTCATCAACCCTCTCTTGACCTCCGCCACCACTTCGACGGGTCGGCCTGAGAATACTGCGTCTCGACCTTCTCGGCCTACTTCCTTGCTTTCTTTTCTCGCCATTCGTCTCTCACCCGAATCGTCTCCATCAGCGCCTCCCTCGGCTCCAACAAATTTGCCACAGCTGAGCATATATCGGATCTCTCCGCTCCTTTCCTATTCCTCTTGGGTGCGACACGTTCATCTCACTCGCTCTTTGTTCGAAAGCTTTGTTCGCACTGATTACCAGAAGGGGGGGCGGGAGTTCCCATGGTTGAGGGGAGGTATTGGGAGAAGGGCCAGAGATACGAGCTGAAGAAAGTGCACCTAAAGATCCGGAGGAAGGTTGAAGGGCTGCGGAAGGCGTAGAGAAGTAAATTGGTGGCCATGGATGTACTCCTAACGAGACATGCCGCTGTTGCATCTCAATCCTCCGTCTGTTTCTGGAGCCAACTTTGTCGTCTCTTACAGGGCTGAATTGTTCATCTGGACACGTATTTACCTTATAGCAGGCGCGAATCCTTCCTCTTGGGATACTTGCCCGGGATTTCGCATCGGACATACATATCGGCAGTCCGCAAGAGATAAAGCTCCAGTTTTATCTGCCGACCAAATCCCGGAATCATGCCATGCGGAGAACTTCCGCCCTGACCGCCCACCGCACCCAAGGTGTATACATGCCCGTAGATATTGCACATGTGCCCAGCTGCCAAATACGGGGTTACACGAGAAATCACAAAAAAATCCGAACCTGGCCGGAGGTAGAGAGATGCAAGCGCGACAGCCGCCCAGCAGCCCTAGGATGCATCAATCTAGGTAGGTATCTACCGGGCAGGATCCATGACGGATGCAAGGGTCCATCTGCCATACCTATCGGTGCGATCCTGCGGGACTACAGACTACTGTACCTCAGCCACCATTTGAGATGTCAAAGAAACTTGGTTTAAATGGCGGTCTCTACAGGTAGCGGGTGATGAAATGCCGCATAAGTGCATTGGGGAGGGGAATTCGGGAAGGCGATTGATGTGAATATTGATGGGGAGTGTTTGTCGCAGTGTCTGAGCAGTCGGCCTACGGGGTGCTCTTGGGGTGCTCGACTCTGGCTTATTGCTTGGTGTTGGTCATGGGATTCAGGGGTTTGTGGGTGGATGGGGGAGAAAGTGAGATGGGGGAGAAAGGGGGATGGGGAAAAGGGGATAGTGCTAGATGAGAAGAGAAAATACCTAGGGGTTAGTCGGTAGAAATTGTGAAGTAATATACTACTGGTCAAGACTGCCTTGCAACTTTACAAGATCTTTCTTGCTGTGATGAATCGGAGAGCTGGTTTTCGTGCTCGGTTTGTGCCTGAAGAAGCTGGACGATATCATAGGCATTAGCCAGAGAACGCCGGGCGCCGGGCGCCATGACTCAGGACGTCGTAGAATAGAGGCTCCGGTGGTTTTCCTTGTACCACCGGGGCAACGGTTTTACCTCTTTGAATAACCAGTTGTTTTAGTGCAATTTTGAGAAATGATAGAAGTACGAGGCTCTGCAAAAAGAAAGGGGCCAGTACCGTCAGACAGTGCAGCTATTCGCACGGTATGTCAACTCTGGCGGTTCAGCACTTGCCTTCTGCGTGTAAGTAGCTTGGGTGCTAAATGCGCTGGAATTTAGCAGTAGCAGTACCACGTACGCTAGTCCGGTGTATGTCCGATAGGCGCTCTCATCAGGCAGTTGACAACAGCAAGGAGCGCACTGTGTGATGGACTGCAGGATCTGGAAGCTTGGACCACCTCACAGAGCGGATTCTTCTCCTTTTCCTTCCATGGTGCAACTATACTCTTTTAGGCACAGTGCTGAGCCCTGGGCCTTCATTCTCTCAAACTCGCCAAAGAGCCCTCAGCCCTCAAAAGGAGTGCGAAGCGCGTGGAGAAAATTCCCGGTGGTGCAGACCCGGACAGACGCACGGACCATATTGCTGTCGCTGCCAACGAATCCAACTCAGGGGCTCAGGAGTTGGTTCCACGCGAGCCCGCACAGAGAGAGACCTTCCTCGGCGCCCTCGAGTCCATGCGCAGAGACCGGTGCCGAAAAGAAGATGCAGAATTCTCACCGTTCCAACATCGGAGTCCCAGGGCTGTGATAAACTCCAGGTACTACCGCTATCGAAGTATGATCGGGCTTTTTGGCAGCACAGATGACAATGGCTGATGGAGACCGGGAACTCTCCCACAATAGTGGTCGATGGAAGCAGGGAGAACTCTCCCATGATGGTGTCAACTTCCCAGTATGGATACCTGCCCGCCCAGCTTTGAAATCTGCTCGTTTTTGACTCGCGCCGGCGGAGAAAGTTGCTCGGCGGAGACCAGAAAAGGTACGTAGGTACGTACCTATCTGCGTGACGGGTGTGAGACTCGGATGGTCGATCGCCAGGGCCTGTTACACGGAAATGGTCTCATCGGAGACATGTCCCCAAAGACGAAAGGTGCAAGTCTGTCCAACGGAAGCTCGAACTGCGAGTTTTCGCTGCGAGTCTTTTGCGGAGTTCGCCGCCCACCAAATGAGCTCCAGCTTGCGTGCGCCCCTATGGGTGCCAGGCCGAGAGCTGGCTACAGCTCTAAGAGAATGATGGCTGGAAACTGTCTCGGGCGCTGGAAGAGTGGTAGCGGGCTCAGCTAGGTACGTCGCTCGCGGATGGGAATCGCAAATCCGGGCGTCAGATGCGTCGTGGGTAGCCAGATTCATCTCGGTTTGAACACTCACATATCCACAACTGCCGATAGCCTCTATCGAGCTGTCTATGACGGAGACTGAACTTTCGCAGGTGTTGGAAGTCTGTCAATGTTATCAGCTACATCACCGGGGAGCGGAATCCACAAATCTGGAGTCCCTGCGCTTTCGTGGCCGTTGATGGGATTTCCCATGTCCGCCGAGGTCGCCTTCTCCGCCAGGATAACTCTAGTTAAGCTCCGGTGGCATGATGTGGATCTCGGTCCCTGTTGTGTGTGGATCGCACGAAGGGATCGCAGTCAGAGTAAAGTTTGACGAGTCACAACCAAAGGGAAGTAGCTGATCTATGTGCCACGGCCTCGGTCTGGTTTTGCACAGGCAGAAACCCCCTTGGATTCGAACGAGCTGAGTTTCTAGAGACACCCCGGACGTGCCGGGGAAGTCGGAATACGAGAACTCTCGTGCAGTTCCAATGCCATGCACATGTCGAGATTGCTGCCAAATGGCAGATTTGCCGGGGCATGGATGACAGTCAATTTGTTGGGTGACTGTCCAGTCCGGGGTCACCTCGGCCCAGCACATGCGCTTCAGTCGGTTCGAATGTGCCAGAACTTCGGAGGACAGACTTCCTAGCCGTGGAAACCCAAATGTACTATGGTTAGGGATAGTTGTGGGCAGAGATGCTTTGAGCAAGAGAGTGTGTACCGGGTAGCTTTTGATCTCCGTCGTCGGAGCTTGGGGAGGGTGTGAGGCTGTGGTTGTCGCCCCCAGGTCCTTTTTGTCCCCATGCAGCCGAGCACAACAATAGGTGGGCAAGCACAATGGGAGAGATGGGACCAACAAAGGCGGATGAATTCCAAGCGTTTTAGTCCCTCAGCGGTTTTTGTGCCAAACTTCGGCCTTTCAATTGAATAGTGGGATGGGAAAAAATAATTCAGGAAGAAAATAATTTGGTAGAGAAGAAATGCCGTGAGCTTTTTTGAGTGCATCCCGCCGGTGGAGATGGGTAGAGCATGCGTCCCAGGTGACAGCGCGAGTTGACACAACGCCATGCCGCGCAGCATTGCAAGATCCGGCATGAAGCTGATGCCCACCAGTGGGCCAAAACCCAACCTGGAACTGCGTACCCGCCTGGCTTGACGCAGGGTCTGGACCCCGAAGACCCTGATTCTACCCGAAAACTGCAACCGCGCGACACACAAGCCACCGAGCGGATGAGTTACCTGTCGCTTGTCGTGGCGACGTCAGGGGATCCTCTGGCTTTTGCATGGCCGAGCACTTCCCGATTACCTTGCCCAAGCAGTCGGTCGGTCGGAACCGAAGGAACAAGACGGTGGGCCAAATGTCGTGCAGGCTCGAGGCATGTCGCTCGACAAGGCAAACATTTACAAAGGCTGTCCCAGGCTACCTAGGTACCTAGCTTGTGGCTTCTTGGTGGACTGCACGTGGGTGGAACGGCACAGCGGTAAGGCTGCAGGGACGTTTGGCGGCCCCAGACTGAACCCTGACCAGAACCTCCGGGTCAGGGTCCAAATTCTAAATCTGACCTCTGTGCTGCCATCGCTTTTCCAACCAGCGCTTTTGATCGCTATCCCAGAGCCGTCAGACTACCAGTGTCGTCGACCAGCTTGCAAGTCTCTCCCCTCTCTCCTTGTCTCGGTCTCTAGGTAACTGGAAGCAGGCTATCGAGTGCGCCGAACCTTGGATCGCGTCGTCCTCGCTCCGAGTGTCGAATCTTGAACTCATCCACATCGCGTATCCGCTTCGAGTTTGAGTCTCGACCACCAGACTCACAAACCCAGAGCTTATCCGCCCTGCCGACATCGAAGCGCAAAATGGACCGACCTCAACCTTTGGTTATGCTTCTGGAGCTTCCTTTCTGGCCCCACCGCCCCAAACTTCCGACAGCGCCTACATACCCCCCCCTCGGTTTTCCACCGCTCGAGGAAGATCCCATGTTCTCTTGCTCTCTTACCACACACCAAAAGCTTTCACGAGTATCACAGCGAGTATTACAGCTCTGTCTTCGGACCAAATCTTGACCGCCTTCATCGCCGTCGTCACTATCAGACCTCACACAAACATCGCCAGACTTCCGAAGACCTTTACCATGTCTTCCGGGTATTTCACCAATCCTCTCTCGGTCAATGGCGGCTCCTACTACGTAGGCCATGCCGCCGACTCGAACGAATACTACACGCACAACCCGCTCTCCATGCATGGCAGCCAGGTCAGCCCCAGCGCCTGGGTGCAAGCTGTCCAGAGCCTTGATCGCACGCTCGACGATGACCCCCATTCCGTCAGCCCGTTCACCAGTACCCGCCACATCAGCACCAACGCATGGGTGCAGGCCGTACAGAACCAAGATCGCGAACTCGACGAACAACACAATTACCATTCCGTCTCCCAGTTCGCCGATCACCCCGACCTCGTGGAAGGCCTCATTACAGCCCCACGTGTCGCACCGCATCGCCGAGGTCTCGCCCCCAGCAAAAGTTGTCTCAAGAAGTCTCCGCGCCACACACAGAGCACGGCCGGGACTACCGCTGGGCGCCGAGGAGCCAGTTTCAGCACCGATCTGCGTGGAACCGTTACCTCGAGATGCATGATCACGGATCGTCCCGTCGAAGCCCGTCAGCGTAGCACCAAAGAGTGGCGCTACGCCCTGCGAAGCGCGCTGAAGCGTAGGCCGCGGGGGGGAAAGGCTCCCAAGGAGTGTCCGGATTGGACTTCGCCGCTCGACGAACCGATGACAGGAATATCCTCCGACCTCGATCTGGCTGCTGCGCATTATCGGGCGGAGGAAGAAGAGTTGGACGCTCGGCTGCAGTTTGCTGCGTTTAACTGGCAACGGAACAAAGCCGACTGCCCGATCCCCACCAAGAAACACCGGAGCCTCCATCCTGCTGTGCTAGAATCCAAGGCACAGCGGATGTCGCACGCCCAGTCGATCTTGTCCTGTCAGACCCCTGGATCCAACTAGGCCCCGGTCCCGAGGCTGCTATGGATCGCGCTCCGCATGCGGCGATCCGGCTTCACCCCCATCGTCAAACATCTTCGACTTTGGGTATCACACAACACACAACGTTTCCAGAGACGCGACGAAGCATGCCGCCGCTACCATCAGAACGCTCTGGGCTGACACGAATCGCCACCATCTCATTGTTAGACTTTGCAACGAAAACATCATCCGCGACCGGAAATTTCACGTGCGGCAAACGGGTCAGTGTCAGGACCCCACGCTGCCGGTCGACCTCGTTAGTACCTTTGCAGTCCGGCATCACTCACATCGGTCGACACATCATGCTGCATTGCGAACGCGAGGGAAGGAAACTAGGATACGAATTTTATCTCTCTCTCTCTGTCTCTCTATCCGAGGGGGCCCGAGGGCGCTGGATGCACACCGAACACTTGGAAGACAACTAGAAGACGGAAGGGCGCCAGGCGTTTTATCTAAAAGGGTGAGCGTCTGTCCGCAGCGGGCAGAACTTGAAAATCTCGAGAAGTAAGGTTCTTGCACGCCTAGGATTTCCGAAGCAGGGGGCCAGAAATTCCTGAAAAGTACGGCTTTGAACGTCTTGTCGAAGAATCCGTCGTCGAAACCCGTCCATGGTCTGCAAACTACTTGTGCCAAGCCTGATCCAGTTCCCGAAGGTCCGCGAGTCTCGTCATCTCCCCGCGAGCTCACCTCACCATCTCATAGCCCAAGCCCAAAGCACCAGGTGTCTGCGTTGCCAAGGCCCATAGCTCCCTGAGATCCGACCTCTACCTACGAAAAAATACAAAAACAACAAGTCAAAGCAGCTACAGCATAGCGACGATCCCCATCGGCCACTGTCTCTTCGATCCGGACACGCCGCCTCGCCTGCCGCCTCTGAGTGGGAAACACCAGCCCGACGCGCAGGACGAGATGAGACTCACACCTGAAAAGAGTCGAAAACCCCCCGGGCCTCTGTTATTCGTCACACGCCCAAGCGATCCTCTACCACGAAGCACGATCCGCAGCAACCGGCCACCGACCTGCTCACGTCGGCAAACACAATGGCCCCCGAATGATGTCGGGAACAGAACACAACATACATTTTGTCCATAGCACGATTTACGCTCCCTGGATGCCACTCTCGAACCGCGAGCTCTAGCGATTCACCAGAACATTTTACGCTCCAACCGTGCACGATGCCAACCGGGCGCAGATCACCACCAGAACATATCACAACATCTTGAGACACACCCCAGTCCTCTGTCCGAAGTCGTGGGACATGGCTCGACGCCTATTGGCTCACCATTTTCTGCCATCGCGGCATCGAAAACACCAAAAAAAGTTCAAACCGAAAAACCCTCACCAAAAAAAAGTCTGTCGACACCACCTTTTTGCCCTCGAGGCACCAAAACCTTTTTGCCCTTGTGGCACCATACAAAATCCTCACAAATCGAGAAGAATACGGCACAGTTTCCTCGCGGGGGTTGTGTCGCGGCCTCTGAGACATGCCGTGGGCGGCGAAATCGGACTCTGCACCTCCGCGCGGTGCCGCCTGGGAACCTGGCCTCGTTCGCGGGGCCAGAGCCAGCGCAGAGACGTACTGTTGTTAGTCGGTGGCTTTGGTGGGATTACAATGGGATTGTTTTCGTCGGGACTTTTCCATCTGAGCTGTGTGCCTGTGTATTCGTGATGTGTGATGTGTGATGTGCGATCTGTGTCTTTGTGTCTGTGTGTCTGGTCTGTGGAAACATGCCATATGATCTCTAGGGTGTGCTGTCCATGGAAAGGGGTCACGATGTCTGTGCATGTAAGTCTCCGCGATGCCAATGAACATGTAATTTCTTGGCTTGCAGCCCCCTCAGGCATATTCCATTTTTGCAGAGCTTCCGGGAATATATAGAGCGAATGACGTATTTAGAGGCCGGACGGAGGGAGTATTGGTTGCTGGTACCCCTGAACGCGATGGTCCGGCGCCCTGGGATGTGGTGGACACACGGCTACGGATAAAAGCCCCACCTTGAAAAAGCTTAGACCAAGCGGTAGTCCGTAGCATTGCTTGGTCCGAGCGTGTTGCTACGGCCAACCCTAACCCCTTTACAAAATACGGGAAAATAGGCTGTGTGAGATGGAGAGTTCGCCCCTTTTTGAGAAACAATACGGTATTATGGACAGAAAATGGGTGATGGGATGTAGTCCATGGCAGCTTCTCTCTATCTCAGACTGCACACAGCTGCTGGAACATGCATTGAACCCTCTCCAAAATCATCAACTTCTGGAAGGCCCAAGGTCAAATCCCAGCAGCTGGAAGTCCCGCTGCCCCTCCACCTATTAAAATGCCCGATAAGACGCCAATGCGGCGGTAGCCACGCCGTTCCAATCTGGCTAATACGCCGCAACAATATGATCCGCCTCACCGCAGCCTTCCCCACAAACCGGCACCCAGGAGCTCGGGTCAAGCTCGCCCGAGCCTCTTGAAGGGGGCTCGGGCGATGGGATGTATGGGATGTTAGTTGGTTGGTTGGTTGGTGAGATACGCTGCTCACCTGGTTGGTATAGGTATATCACGTCCGTTGCCAGCCAGTGTTGACGGCCGTCGTGCATGTGTAACACTCGCCTTACCTCCCTCCCCGTCCCCCTAACCATCATCACCAACAAGATGCGCTCATCAAGCACCCTCCTCCTCGGCCTCGCCGCCTCCGCCTCAGCAATCCCACTCACCCCCTTCCCCCTTCCCCTATCCCAACACGAACCTCGCCAAACCACCCCCACCCCCAACACCACAATCCAATGTGCCCCCCTCCCCTCCCCCTTCCCCACAT
>Ga0247760_1000921_pt1 | contig 29940 bp, 35 predicted proteins | sample UWRJL171409R4_FD_179936 | JGI IMG/M metagenome (GOLD analysis project Ga0247760, IMG submission 179936) | Plant litter microbial communities from Arlington Agricultural Research Station in Wisconsin, United States - UWRJ-L171-409R-4 | ecosystem: Environmental > Terrestrial > Plant litter >... | reverse complement strand
AATTATTACTCTAATTCACCTAGTTAGGTTAAAAAAAACCTTTAGTTTTTCACAGATAGAAATAGAAATAGTATAGTGGTAAATAGCGTAATATAAATTAAAGAGGTTCCCAGTTCGAATTGCATTTGTGAAAGTGAGAAAAAAAACTGTAAACTGTAAATTGTAAAATAAAGCCTGTAAACCCTGTAGAAGAAAGCCTGTAAACTCTGTAAAATAAAATCTTTAAATCTTAAAAAATAAAGCTTTAAAAAGTAAGATTTATTTTTAATTATTCTTTTATCTATTTAAATAGATGTATTAGCCTCCGGACAGGTTTCTATCGCTTTGTTCGCTGTACTTATTTAAATAAGCTTAATACCCCACGCCAAAATTGCCAGGAGCGAAAGTGAGGAATGGAGCGCCCCGTAGCGTAGCGAAGAGCCGTCGCGTAATGACGAACGAAGCGACGCCAGCAATTTTAAGGCTTTATAGCTGTATATACTTTAATATAAATTATATATTGAATAAATACGATGGTTTAGTAGCGAACTCTCAAAATTGCTTAAAGCGAAAGTGAGGAATGGAGTGCCTTATCACTTCGTTTATCATTATGTGACGGCCCTTCAATGCGCAATAGGGCACTCCATTCGTCACTTTCGCTCCTAGTAATTTTAATACTATGTTAATATGCTAAACCTGTAATATAAAAATATAAAGATATTAACATAACATAAACGTTAATAAGCCTGAAATGGTAATATTTTAGCTTTATATAGTAAGTTGGCCAGTATGTTAGGGTTACCGCTATGTTAATAGTCTTGTAAAACTACTTAACTATACAAAAATAGTATCAGAATTTATTAAAGCTCCCTATATCTTAAGACATAAAGGAAAAATACTCAGGACCGCTTCGCGACGGAAAATCAAAATTTCACTAAATTACAATTTTAACTTTCAAGCTAACGAGTTATAATACTATGACGGTCAGGCTGTAATAATAAATGACAATGTATAGAAAAAAAGTAGGTCCTTATTAAAACGCTATTTTAATAGGTAACTTTTGCCATACCAAAACATCGTAACAACAGCAGCATGTTGCCACTACTGGTAGAAAAAAACAGCTATGTCAGCTCTGGTCAGCATGTCAAATACCCCCCCTCCTCCGGTTAGGTATAAGGAACTGTCTCCATGGTATGCCGCTTACTGCCACTCCGTCCCCTGCGCCCTAGACCTTAACTCCGCAAAGGTAGCCGGGAATCCGCTAATGACAAACTTAGCCCCGACCGGAGCACCCTCAAGCTCGACCGCAACCACTTGGATGGCCGCGGCATTGTACATCTTGACTTCAAAATCAAGCCGGAACTTGGCGGTGTCGCATCCCTCATGGTCCCGCACCTTCACCATCTCCTCCGGGCTCGACGATCCGCTCGTGAGGTCCACCATGCGTTTCCAATTTCTGCTAGCTGTTAAGTGCTGCCGTTCCCGGTGCTGTTGATCCTGCAATGTGATGCTGTCCGTCGCAACGACCGCATTGGCCTCCTCGACTGACATCTCGGCGTGGAAGAAGCCCGCGACTTTCCTTTTCAACAACTCTGCAACTGCAGTGCTCTGATGCCAGAGCCGGCAGCGAACTGACCCCTTGAACTTTAGCTGGGGCGGCTGTCTTTGAGGCGCTGCGTTCTCCCCAATGTCCCAGGAATCATTCGCCGGTTCGTAGAAGAAGAGACACGCCAACAAGATGCGGGCGACGTGCTGAATCTTCTCGAGGCCTTTACCCCGGGCGGCCGCCCACCCTTGTGTTTCCTTTAACAGCCTTGGGATTTCCTTGTAATGATATAATTCTACGTATTTGGCGCCACCGTCTAGCTGCGGATTCAAGCGGTGAAGTCTTGCCTTCTTGGGCGCATCTGTGGCATCACAGACCCCTTCCCATAGTTTTTCCGTGTTGAGCTGACGCTGCACCATCTTCTGCAGCGCCGTAAACCCGCGGAACTTGACAGCCGTCGGGAGCTTGTCGGGTCTGGGCCCCTGACGGCCCGTTCCCAGCGAGACGAGTGCGTCTAGTGATGCCACATCCCCAGGCCAAATCTTCGACTTCTCATCCATGGCGACCCGGGCAGGGCAGTTTGCATAGACGGCGCCATCGATATAGTCGGAATCAGTGGCTGCCTTGCGGAACGCGGGGAGATAGAAGGGTGCCGCCGACGTGGCAAGCGCGGCTTCCCAGATCTCAAGATCCCGCGCTAGGTCATCTTCGCGTTCAAACTGTTCGCACTGCCCTGACGGTCTGTTGTAATTTGAGATAAGGATCTCGGTATCTCCGTCGTCGCGAGCTGCCGTCACAGCCACCCGCGTGGTGTTAGAGTAGTTGCGAGTCACCGCGGGAGCGAACAGACTCGTGAACCGAGGCCGTTGCTCCTGAGCGTCATGGCTAGGAATACTTCCGAAGAACTGTTTCAAGGCATCTTCGAGTGGCTTCTCGCTGTACACGCTGTCGTATCCGCGGAATATCATCAGAGTTCGCGTGAAGACCCTGTTACCCGCTCTTGAGTTCGCGAATGTGTCGGTGCTAACTTTGGTGAAGAATTGAATCATGTGCTCGGTCTTTACATGCGATATCGTCATAGCCAGTGACAAGGCGATGATGCCACCGGTGCTGGTTCCGACGACCAAGTCAAACATCTCTGCCAGCCTCACGTTTGACAGCCCAATCTCTCTTTCCAACGCCTGCACCAGACCCAACTCGACGATGCCTCGAACCCCTCCGCCATCCAGGCAAAGGATCCTGACACCGGCGCATCTGGGCCGGAGCTGCACCGAGTGGCCCGCGGCCTGGTTGTCTTCTTGGTTGCAGAGGATGCAATGATGAACGACCCAAGCGCATTCCGACCATTGCGAAGGTGTCGCAACTTCTTGGATACACCTGGGACAGTAGGCATGCCCGCACGAGAGTACATGATCCGGCACTGCCTGTAGGCATGCCATGCACGTTTTGTTGCTGCGTATCTTGGTCCATGTCTCTTTGTGCTTAATCATGAGCTCTGTGCGGAACTCCGTGGTGAGCGCGTCGGTGCTCAGGTGCTGGTGACCGGAGTAGATCCTGCGGTAGAACCGACAGAACTTGGTCTGGATTTGGCGTCGCCAGATATTCAAGCCTGCCGTGTTCCGCTCATGTGCGGAAACAAAGTCTCCAGACATCTCACGAAGTCGACGGCCAGCGTTCTTCTGCTCTGATGACTCTGCCGAAGGAACATGGAATCGGTGCTTGGTTCCCCGCCCCTGACATGCGCAGGGTATTTTGGCCAGCCCATCTGGAGTGGGGAACAAGTATGCGCACTGCTCGTATAGCTGTCGGTAGAGGCTGAATCCCTCATCCCAAAACTTTCCCAGGTCCTGGTCGAACTGGACTTCAGGCGTGAACGCTACAACCAAGAGAAAGGGTCCACGATTAGCAGAGATCAACGGAATGTCAAACTTTGGAAAACACTAGTAGCAGTAGTAAAGCGGCAACATACTGATGGAGCCTCGCCGTCGAGTAAGAATCAGCAAGGACAGTGCGACAACATCTTCGATGAAGTTCTCAGCAGCGTCCGCAAGTCCCGACTTGCGGTTATAGGCAAGCCTGAGGAAGTTGGCGATGTGCTCCTCAAAGCCACTTGGCGTCGGGTTGTCCCGGCATGTCGCTCTGTAGAAATCCAACGGGGCGTTCGACACGCAGAAGTGTTGGAATGTCTGTGTGAGGAAGTGGGAGAGGTCCGCGACATTGTACCGAATGAGACTCTGCGATCGAATCTCCCGCTCCTCGCCCACAGCCAAGTCCAGCACAGCCTTGAGATCTCTGAAATGACCGAGTAGCGTCTCGGGTTGATTGTGGACCTCAACGTTGTTGTTATCTGGAATATGGCAGAAATGGATGCTTCGAAACAACTCGCCGTAAAGGTCGCTGTTGCTGCGAATCATGCGATTCAAATTTGTAGTTGCGTTGAATCGTTCCACAAACGCCTCTAAGATGCCCCTTCTCTTCCATAGCATCTGGTCCTGTGCGCCTAAGAAATCGTTCCTTAGGCGTTGAGGATTCATATTGCTGTCACTCAGCTTGTTGCATACCACAACGAGCGTCTTTCCGGAAGGTTGGTTGAACGTCTTGAGCATGGCGCCAGCTGCCCATTCCAAGATTTGCGGAAAGTCTTCGGCTTTGGATTTGGGGTTCCTGGTGACGAAGACGATAACATCACTCACAGCATACAGCAATCTAGCATAGAAGAGGTCGATGCCTGTCTTGCCCTTGTTGTAATCATCAGCCTTAATATCCAACGACTCAACCTGCTCATCTTCGTCGCCTTCCTCTCCGTCCAGGCCTCCGGCGTAGGATTCCGCGTTGGTCGGCGCAAACCCTGCCCTGAAGCCTTCGCAGTCGGCGAGAAGCAAAGGATATTGAGGCGTAACAGAGACCGAGTCTGTGACGGGTGGGCCGTCACGATACAGGTGAACGCCAAACGTGGTTGGGGTGGTTCCTCCTTGCGCCACCGGGAGACTATATTCGCCAGGGCGTTTCAATGCGTCTTCTAGCAGATCGAGCAGGCAATTGTCGTCCGGAACAGGCGTCGGGATGCCTCTCGTAATTCTCAACTGCTCGACCATACCGAGCAACAGCATCGCACGAACGATGGTAGACTTGCCAGCCGATGTATTTCCAACGAATGACACGATGCTGGGAAAGTGGTTCCCCGTCGCACGGTTTCCCGTCTCCCCAGGATCGCAGAGACAACGGAATCTGTCGTAGAGCCATAGCCTCGGTTCCTCTGTCGCTGCGTCCCTTTTCACAGTGAACCATCTGGAAGGCTTCTCTTGCACATGAAGTCGTCGTAGCTGAGGCTCATCAAGCCCTGTGCAAGTGATGAAGTTCATGAACGACTCCGGTGTGGGGTCGACCGGCTGATGAAGACCGCGTAGTTGAGCCATGGTCCCGTCCAGGTGTCTGCTCCAGCACGATGGATGGTCCTGACAGGGGATTTCATCGCAGCCCTCATCGCATGAGATACAGATGTGGATGGAACAGACGACGCATCTTCGAGCTCGTGGAGTTTGGCGAAGATGAACGGCTCTATTGCAGAGGAAACACTGCATCTCGAGTATGTCGATTGGGGAAAGGTAGAGATGGGTAAACTTTGGCAGATGAGAGAAGTATTGACCTCAAGGTTCTAGGGGAGAGGAGGGGGGAGGGGGCGGGGCGAGGGGGCTGTGTCCAAAATATCTTTAGCGCGCCTAGACTTATACGTACAAGTACCCTCCTTTTCAGCGGACAAGCGTGGGGGTCGGCATCAAGCCTTTTCTGCAGCTCAGAACGTCAGCTCCACTACATTAAGCTGCTCTCTAGGCGTGCGCCTGGCACGTCTGCAGGGTTTGATCCAGTCTGCGCCACCGGCATCGGGGGGTTCTGGTCAGCCGATATTGTAGTTAGTAGAATACCGCCTTGACTGTCCTCGCGTTCCCAGCAGTGTTGTTCCCTTGCCCGCAAGCGATCTTCAATGGCTGGGCTTCCATCGTCGTTAAATCTAAAGACATTGGCTTCACTCCATGCCCTCCTAGGATTATTCCAACCCCGCGGCAACTTGGACGCAAAGATGAAGAGCCTCCCGAGCATGAGAATCGCTAACGTCCCAAAGAAGCTGTACGCAAACCCGCTGAACGCATCAGCCATCTGGATCCTACGATTTGTCAGCTGGTGTTTACGCATTGTAGATGTTACCACATTCTGTACCCCAAGCGGTCTGATATAGATCTATCTGTCCACTCCGAAAACCCGTCGGACCGTACCACTTCCTGACTGGCTAACCATCCCGTCATGAACATGCCGATGAAGCCGGGGACGGTGTGGACGAGAAAGACTTTCAACTCGTCATCGCGCAGGAAGCGCGAACTGTCAGGCTTGAGCAAGTAGACGACCGCGCTTGAAACAAGACCGAACGGTGCAGACTTGGACACGGGTACCTAACACTGTGAGCGTCTCCGTAATTTCCAGAATATCAGAGAAGACATACATATCCGCTGCCAGGCGTGATTGCCACGAGACCCGCAAGGACACCATCACAAAAGTGTATTACTGTGAGCCTCCGGAACTCGTTGGGATCGTAATTGTCGCCTAGATTCCTTTTCGTCCGCTGTTTCAACACCCAGTGCAGGAAGACGGCTGTCACGCCACCAGTACAAGCTGCCACATGTGTCGAGAGGCATGCACTGACAGCACGGTTGTTTGCTCCAAGTGCCGATCCGCCGTTGAATCCAAACCAACCAACCCAGAGCAAGACCGTTCCAAAGACGGCCATGTTGACATCGTAGACGTGAGCATCCCGGTCTGGGAGGTGAGCAGCAGCGGCCGGCGGTTGAGCTTCCACACCGCACAGCACATGCCGAGCCAGCACGACCAGCGCCCACGGCAGGCTTTCCCGAGCACGGCTCTTTGCTTGCCCCACAAGATATGCAGCCGCTCTATTGGGCCCATTAGACTCGAAGGAGTAGAATAGAGACATTGCTGCGACGGCCGAGCCAGCCGCAATGTGTACCGGTGTGCCCCCAGCAAAGTCCATGCTGCCGAGCTGGTGAGACCATCCGTCGCTGTACCAAGACCACCGCGCGATAGGGTTATAGATCAGGGTCGACCACACGCTGATGAAAAGGAAGTATCTCGCTGAGTGCATCTTTTGTATCGTTCCTGCGCAGACAAGGGCACACCTTGGCTAGGAATTAGCCGAGTCCTATAGAGCAAATGTTATAGCAAGCCAAGGTCCTCACGTGAATGAAGCGAACATTCCTTGGAAGAGAATGTAGACAGGTTCCGAGATCTGGTGCGGCGCCGGGTTGCCCAATGTCGAGAAGACAGCATCGGGAGATGTTTGCAGCGCAAGGAGGCTCCCTAGCCCACCGAACCACGGGGTCCCAGTGGTGAAAGCCAAAGCGTAGCCCCAGAGATACCACTGCATTAGTTAGAAGTAAGCCCGAACGAAGAGAGAGCATGTTGTCGTGCCTGAAAGCTGATCATGGCGGCAGTGATGATGGGCTGCTTGAACAACGTGATTGCGAATAGACGGCTTCCGAGCCCCGAATACAGCTGACATAGAGCTCCAATCATCAAAAGCACGAGGGCGGAGGAAGTCATCATCCAAGCCGTGTCGGCTTTCTAGTGCCGGCGGTGGTGATTAGCGACAACTCACGACAAGGGCGCGCACAATGTGCATAGGTACAACGGAGGTAGCTTACGTCAATGGGAGCATCAGCTCGGGCGGGAAGCCGAGTCGCCATGGCGGAAAGAGGTCAACAGGCAATTCCACAACAGCAGTGAGAACGGCCACCGGGACTGCAGGGGAAGCTTTTGAGTGCGTGATATGGTAATCCGCAGGACTCATATATCTTAGCCAGCGCTGGACACAGAAAGAATTGAACCATTTTCTCGTTGCTTGTCGGATGCTAATTCGTCGACCTCACGCGCTAGGTCCCCGGCTCCCGGCCTCGGCAGCGCGTCCGCAACACCCTCCCCATTTATTGCCAATTTAACTCTGCGCCGAAAGCGTGCATGTGGCTTCGAGGGCTTCGGTGTGCGCTCTGGCAGACTTGGTTTCGTCCAATTGGAGCTGCAGAACCGCGGCTGTCACCAGGCTCAGCAAACTGCGGGCGGCAATATTTCGACTTGAGCTGCAGAGCGGATTGAGTCGACACTCGGGGACGAATGAAGGGCTGCTTTGTCATTTTTCTAACCCCTATCTATTGGCAAGAGCGGGTCTTATCGTCGGGCAACTGGATCCGAACCCCCACGAAGGTGGCGCGGTGCGTGCGGTGGCGTGGTTGCCTGGAGATTACCCAGATGTCACCACAGATTCAACCCATTCTTTTGTTCTTTTTTCGCCAGACGCTTTCGTTCGCTTTTGGCGAGACGAAAAAGCTGAACGGTCGCTTGCTGATCCAAGCTTGCCGGCATAGATGCCCCTCTTATGGCCTTCAATGCAGAGCAGCCGTTGCACTTTCCACGCTCCGATTTGAGATGGCAGACCCGGATCCCATTTGCGCGAGGCTCCATTTTAGGAACCCTGGTAACCAAACCGAGCAGCTCGTCCCCGAATGGACACCGGAGCAGGTCAACGTCGCCAAGAATCGCAGCGCACTTCTCAAACCGCTTATTCTCTACCTCCGAGACGACGACCAGCGCGGGGATGAAGCGATTCAATTCTTGCCCGAGCGTGATGGTGCCGAGGGTTTCGACGACTGGGCCGACCAAACTGATCCGACGCGCATTCCGCGATGCGTCGATCTCGAGGAGGATCTGAAGTCCTTTTTGCGAAGGGGCTTTCTCACCTCGGACGAGCCGGTGAGCAGTTCTAGGGTGCTCATGTCGACATTTTGCAAGTGCGCTTGGATCTGCAGAGCGCCTCCCGAGGTCTTCCTCAACTGCCCCTCGCGGATCGTCAATAACCCGAACCGGAAGACTGTACTCGCCTCCGCTCCTGTCTTAGGTCCTGCGGCCCCTCCGGCTTCCTCTCAACGGCTATGGCAGATGCCGCGAGACTGTGGTTGTCATGACGATACGTGCGCATGTAGCGCGGAACTCGCTGAGATATGCCTCTGGCTGGGCTGGAGGCGCGAGTTCGAGAGGCACCTAAGGGCAGCCATCTGGAGTGGCTCCATCGGAAGTGTGGATTTGATAACTCCGATGAGGCCACTCCGTAACCTCCGGAGTAGGTTCCAGCTGCATCCTATAACGAGTTTGAAGCTGAGTCGTTCCAGATGCTAGAGCGGAGGCAGCGGACCGTGTCCGAACCGAAGTTGATCTTTACCTAAAAGAACGGTGTAGTGAGTACAAGAAAGCCGTCGACAAGGCAGACAGAAAGCTATTGGATCAGTATGCCCAGGGAGAAGAAGTGCTGCCTGCAAGCGTAGTGCGAGCACTTGAGGCGGTCCTCGGCAGCGTTGACATCAACACGAGGTCTTCGTCTACCCGCACCGCACATACCCGCACCAACTCTCATTCCAACAGCGGCGACACGCACCAGAGTTCCGGTAGCGCTCCAATCCCAACTATGCCTACCAGTGGCGTGAAGGACGCGTACGACTTTGGGATAGTAGCATCTATATATTCCATCGTCGCCCGATCTCACCTTTCCCGACAGGATCAGCATGATGCGTTTGCGTCGGGCATCTATGACCACTTGGCCAAGGAACTGAATGCACAACAGGATGCGCTAGCAGAAAAGATTTGGGCGTGGCGGGAGAAACAGATAAAACACTGGCGGTGGGTTCTAGGGTTACCGCAGCTCGGATCCTGACCCCACTGCTGGAGACCAGGAGACTGGCAGTGGGATAATTTGTAATGTATATTATTGTCCAGCACAGCCACTATTAGCATTCCGTTGTGAGGTGGACGATCAAGGGGGTGTTGTGCCGCATCGAAGTTGTCGAGACTCATGAACCCTACAGGTAGGGACTCATCTTCTAACTAACGTGTTCGTAGAGCTCCGTATATGGACCGCCCACGCACATCGATCATGATACTGTCAATCTGGATCGCTCAGCCACATTGAACTTCCCTCAGGGACGACGGCCACCTCCTCGAGCGGACAAACGACGCCGGCATACGCCGCCGCTTGTATATGAGAATTGTCAAGATCCAATCCGAGTCCAAAGTCATAATACAGACACTTGCACGTCAACTGGTCGTACCTAGGTCCCAGTCGTGATGGTTTGGCCGTTGTTCTTCGTACTTGGGATACATCCTTAGCAACCAGAGCCTCCCGGCGGCCGACCCGCGAGTCACCGCACGGGCGCAGCGGTATGGACTGCGGGTGGTTCAAATGGAGGTTTAACAGCAGGATGCAGCAACGGGGGGCTACCTTTTGCCGAAGGGCTTACGTCAATAGATCCACGGCCAAGGTCATGGTATTTGGCGGCCACTGTGTGAGTTAGTGTATCTTATGGTGCCGTTTGCCTTGACGATGGGCGGATGCCGCCGTGCATAACGTTTTTGCTTGAGACTTCTTAGATAAGGTCGACTTCGTCGCTGCCGAATTAGATTAGAATAGAGGAACCAATTCTTGTCGCCCCGTATCCTAAGACGGGACAATGCGGTAGTGTAAGCATTACTACCTCTGTGAAATGAGAATCGCCGTATTCTTTCGGAGGTATACGTAGCCCCGCTATTGTTAGCCTTAGCTCGGTCGACGGCCTTTTTATTTGTAGACACCACCATTTATTTCCAAGAGTACACTCTATCGCTTCTCTATCTTTTTATCTTTATATTGAACTGGTGCGATGGCGCAACAGGGAAGAAACCATAAAGAGAACCACACCCACAGAACGTTATAATCGGCCTGGAAGACTAACTCCCAGACTACTAGTCCTCCGATCAGAGGGATATAAATGCAATTTACGTAGAAAAACAGATAGGTACCTAATATGGAATAAGGCCTAATTAGTAATGTGTTACGACCTGCTCTTGCCGAGGGCCCGAGGGGGGTCCGGACAAGATAAGACAGAGCGTATGGCAGGACGCCAAGCTTGAAGGGTGATCCAAAGACGGCTTGTTGAGCTAACACTCCTAGACGAGAGTACACTGTCACTGTAGGTCGCTGTCACTATAATGCACAGAGGGAAGTCTGAACAGTAGGACACAAATGAATAATGTAACACTAGCGTGAGGAACCAAGAGTCCCTCACGGCCATCGTGGTTACGATAATAACTATCTATACCAGCTATCTAAGAGGTACCTCGTACCTTACTCAGTGGGATCTTACTCAGTGGGGGACTAAGCATCTTATCGCTGAGCACCTCCCGCTTAGTGACTTTGGAGATGCTCAGTAGGTGAGCACGCTTACCAAGACTGAGCAGACACTGATTGGTCGTAGGGGCTTCGGGTCTTTGCACCCCTGGCCCAGTGTGTAGGACCGTGTGTACTATCCTCCTGCACTATTCCTTCTGTGGGGGATCCGTCAGGCCGCCCCGGCCTAAGTGACGGCCTACAGGGTCGTCACATAATGGTGCCTAGCATGAAACGGAGCCTAGTATAGAATAATAAAGGAAACACGACCGTGGATTAGTTTAAACAAGCGCCTTAAGTTAATAATAAAGTATAACTGAAAAGGTTTATTTAATAAAGCGAATACTTATATAAGAAACTAAAAGGATTCTTTATACTGTTATAAATACGACAATAGCTATTTAAAATACTGGACTTAAAGGTAACTTTATACCTTACTTTACTAATTAGTCTTTAGAGATACTAAGTAACTAAACACTATACTTAGTCTTATTAGAAAGTAGGGGCTCCTGGAATCCGGTTAGCAAAACTGACTGGATGCCTAGCACTACTTAAACGCTAGTTAGCCTTAGCTACAATGTTAATAAAGCTGAATCCTACAGAGAAGTTTATAACTATTATAAGTGTTAAACTTTAGGAACCCACAGGGCTGTAATACAGCGGCTGTGGCTCAGAGGAAGAAGTGCAGTACTGGTCCAAGCCGTACTACAGTGCCTACAGCACTGTAGGAAGCAAACGAAGGCCTGTATTACAGGGCAGTGCCACTGTAAGGAGGAATTGCTACAGTGAATCTTAACACTGTAAAACAAGAGGATCCGGAAGGCAGTGCCTTATGCAATGACTAGAATTAAGTAGAGTTACTTGCTTAGCTAGAATTAGATATAGGAGAGGAGAGGGCCTGTTATAGGCTGTGGAAGACTCTGGAAGAATTCCAGAGCCTTCTGTAAAGTGGAACTAACTAATATAATAATGGAATAATACTGTTCTAAACCATTCTACGTGGTTCTGTTAGCGTAGTGGCTGACGTGGCCACTGTGATGTTCTAGTTGATTCAGGGAGTGGAACCCCCTTGAATTCCAGAAGGTTCGGAGTGCTCCAGGGGCCCCAAGGAGCCCTGGAGTGGGTTGGAATCTTCTGGAGCCCTCTGGGGTTCCAGAAGATTCGGCTGGTGGTTTCAGGGTACGCAACCACACTACAGGGTACCCGTCCTATTACTAAGGAGCGAAATAGCAACGTTGGGTGACTTACCGTCAATCTGCTACACTGTTCCTGGCCCTCTTCCAATTACGTACTGTTATGCTTCTGCTTTCCAACTCTATTTACTACTTTCTCCGATGCTCCCTTTCTACAACAGTCAATCTATATTGGTAAATGTTAAATCTGTAATAGGATGTTCGTTAGAGAATTGAAATTTAACTTGTACATTGGAGTTACGCTCTGAGAACGAGCGGTAATTTCAGTGGGTCTGTTAACAGTGGGTAAAGGGGAACGGTAGTACTTGGCTCTGGACTGGTGTCCCAAAACTGGGTCTAGGGGCGGGCTCTTAAGTGTAGCCGAGCCAAAAATCGCTCCCCCGAGCTCGCCTCAGCTCAGGGAGGTGCTCACTATGCCTCACCCCCTGCTCAGGCTCTACAACTAATACGGATTTGGACAGAAAATATTGTGGGGGGTGACTCTAGAGGTAGTAGGTCGCTAAAAAGAAAAGAGCCTTGTTTAAAGATGGTTAGGCTAAAAACAAGCTCGCTTCACCCTCGGCTCAGTCTCGGCTCACTATTGCTTACCCCCAGCTCACCATACTACGAAATTGTTAACTTTACACGACGAAGGACAGGTTTTAGGCTAGATGGCGCTAGCCCATTTCCGGTCCCCCCTCACGATGGTAGTACCCCTAATGTGGCCGCTTTTAACTTTGCACTTAACAACTTTATCACCCTCTGAAAAACTGATGGAAAGGATGCTTGATTGATCCAAAATTGGCTGCGCCAATTCTGGGTAGAAATAACTGCTCTGTAGAGTGAGGCCAATCCCGTCATCGCCAGAAGGCATCTTACAAGCCTTACACCTCTTCAGACCTATATATTTCCACTAATCCCCCTCCCCTACCTTCTCATTTTCTTCCTTCCAATCTATGGGTTCTGATTGAGAATACCGTATATCGCAAGCCCTAGCCGCTATGGCCAGTGGCCAGCAATGGAAGAAAGCCTCCTTCGAGTGGAATGTGCTGGAGCGCACCCTTCGAAATCGCCTCGCCGGCGACTTACCGATTCGTGAGGCCAAGGCAGCCTCGCAAAAACTATCAGTGGTCTAGGAGGGCTTTCTTGTGGAGTGGATTCTCCACGAAGAAAGCTGTGGCCGTGTCCCCTAAGGTGCAGTTGCGTGCGTGCCTTTGCCAACCGACTTCTGGCTAATACAGCTACCCCTGTGAGCAAGAACTAGCCCTAATACTTCCTCGAACGGCACCCCCAAATCCGTACGAAGCCAGGCAAGCCTTTAAGTTCCTTAGGGTTCTAATATACCGCTAAAGGCGCCGTGGTTAGGGCGCGTTCTTTTCCTCAGATGGAGGGTCTCAGATGGCGCTCTGAACCATTGATCTGAGAGGCGTTCTGCAAACCTCCAGATAGCGAAGAGGGACAAAAAAGGTCCTGATCAAAAGCTTAGATCAGCTTTAACACCTATTCTAAAGTGGCCAGTACCCCTTTACAATGGTGTCAGCTCTTAAACCTTAAAAAACGCCACCTAATTACGTAACCATCTGGGCTGTACTGCAGTAGATCAGTCACTCAGATTAGATTTCAGACCCCGATCTGAAAGTGGGGATTTGCCCATCAGCCAGGGCGCTGCAGTCGGCCATCAGTGGCTGATTAAGGCCAATCTGAGCCCTCCATCTGAGCGAAAGAACGCGCCTTAACTGGTTCGACCTCATGAAAGCCCACATCACCAAGCAGGGCATCAAAACCACCAACATCACCAATATGGACGAGTGTGGTGCTCAAGAGGGTGAGACCCGCGCCGACAGGGTCTTCCGTACGGCTATAACGAAGAAGGCTTATAAAACGCTCCCTAATGCCACTTCCTAGGTTGTCACCGCCGGCAAAAGACTGACCCCAGTGGTTATTTTCACCGGCGAGACCCTCCAGGCCCAGTGGTTTGCCGACGTTTTTGCCGTGGGCCTTGTGGATCATGTCGGTCACTGTGCTCTTGCCGCACTCGGAAAGCCCTGCGAGTGCGTAGATGGTCTTGATCCTCTCGAAGGTTGGCTTCAGCAGATCAGGCAGAATCGTTGCGCTGCTCAGGTAGCCGCGTATGGCACCCTAGATTTGACGCTGCGAATGCCCGCCGGGGGGCATAAAGCGGCGTCAGCTTCATTTTGGAAACCCGATTCCTCGTAGATGACGACCTTGTGGCCAGCCCGGCGCAAGGCGACTGCCGCGGTAAGCCGGCAATGCTGGCGCTCACGCGAATGATGTTGAGAAAAATAATGAAGGACGAAGCCGAGTTGTTGCCGGAAATGAACTCGAGTCGAGTCGAGAAAGGTGGCTGTGTGAGTTGCGAAAAGATGGTGCTGTTCCTATGGAAGGAAGAATGCCCTGTGAGGACTGCTGCCCATGTTTTATACCACTACTCAACCCGTCAAGTAGAGGTCAATTGTTTGCGTGCTGGCTGCCTCACTTAGATACTCGCGAGAATCCAGCCTCCTCCGATTTCGAGCGGCAGCGGCAGTCGCAGGACGCGTGGCGTGGGATGGGCATCACAAGGACCCAATTGGCCGGAGCTGATTGGCCTTCACAAGCACCCTTCGAGCCAATCGCTAGCCGCGAGCGGTTGATGATCTGACCGACTCCATTTGTAGGATGCTCCTTCCTCGCCCACCGCCCTGAAGCCGAATCCGTTTCAAAAATAGCTGGTCCTTTCAATTACGTCTTCGCGCCCGAGTCTCCATCCGATATGCTCTCCCGCTTCCACGTCGCTCAACCCATCAGAACCTACTCCCAACCAGGCGGGCGGGGTATTTGCCCTTCATGCGTCGACGACGTGTTCGCCTCATCTCTCCAAAAATCGCTCGCCGAAGCGCGTGATGGACCATCACTCACGCATTCCTACTCAAGGCTTGCGAGCGACCTCCACGCCTCTGTGCTTGCTGGTTGCCCGTGGTGTACCTGCATTGGGAATGCCGTTCTCACATGTTCGGATCTGGATTATTGGATGGAGGCGTGGAATGGATCGCGCTCGGACGGCGCTAGCCTCGACGATGACGAAAGACAGCAAGATCCTACCGACCCGGAAGCGCGAGTTTCACCGCAAGAAGCGGTCGGCGATGCCGCGTCGGATGAGGAAATGACGCATGCGGATAGCGAGGGTTCCGACAAGGAAGCCGAGGACGCGGCGAACGAAAAGCCCGGGTTCCACACCATTGAGTCGCTCAACTGCGCGACGAAGCTGGAGATTATGATCGAGTTTTTGAAATGGAATAGCAGTTCGCTCTTCAATCTTGCCGAGGTCAGAGCTGAGGTGATGACCTCGACCGAAGTTGACAGCCCGCTTCGGAATATGGTTGGAGAGAAGGCGGTCGCCATGAAGCTTGAGGTGATCTGCCAAAGCACAGCGGATGGTGTGACCGCCTTCAATCAGCATTGGGATGTCGTCTCTGCAGCTTCATTTGAAGAATGGGTACCTCGCGCTGAAACTTGGCTTCGAGCTTGCGAAGCACACGCATCCTGCTCCCCATCGGGCGCCTTCCGGCCCTCGCGACTCATCGATGTGCGGGAGCCTCAGCACCCGCGGCTCGCCATTTCCGCAGAAGATATCCAGCACCACACACAATTGAAGTACACCGCCCTTAGTTATGTCTGGGGCCCAAAGCAGGAATATATCCTCACGCGGGCCTCCCTCTCCGACATGCGCAAAGGGCTAGACCCAAGGAGATTACCAAAAACCCTGTCAGACGCCATCGCAGCAGCACATCAGCTTGGCTCCAGCTACCTCTGGGTCGACGCCCTTTGCATCATCCAAGATTCTCCCGAAGATAAAGCGTTGGAACTACCGCGCATGGCGGACACTTACAGGGAAAGCGATTTGACGCTCATCATAGCGAGTGCCGCAGCAGCAAGTGACGGATTCCTCAAGAACCCCAGCCCTGAGCGGTTCTTTCTTCATCCTTTCGAAGTAGGCTCTGGACTCACCTTCGGGTACCGCGCGCCATACAAAGCCTCGGGGGACCCGATCAGCACCCGAGCTTGGACCTTGCAAGAGCGCGTGCTGTCCCGACGTCTCCTGATCTTCTCAAGCAGCGGCATAATGTGGATGTGCAGAGAAGACTTTGTCAACCCCAGCGCTGCGCCCGACGCAGGTCCCCCATATCAAACCTTCCTCGACCCTTACCTTTCCGCAGAACATCCAAGTGATCAAACCACCGTCCAAAACAAGGATGCACAAGCACAGATCAGAGAGACGTGGGCCGCTATCCTCGCCGACTACACCGAGATGGATTTGAGCTACTGCACCGACAAACTCCCCGCTGTATCTGCCCTCGCGGCTGATATTGGGGGGAAGACAGGATGGACCTACCTTGCAGGCATGTGGAAGGAGAATCTGTTTTCGGAGCTGCACTGGCGGTGTATGAAGCAGAATCTCTCGGGAGAGAGACTCACCTTGAAGCCAAGAAAGGTGAAAGATGCTGGGTATCTCGCGCCTAGTTGGAGCTGGGCGAGTGTTGGTATTGGTGCGGTTGTCGGCAGTGAGGATGAGCGCAGCGATCGGGAGATCTTTAACTTTTCGATTCTGGAATGCCAAGTTGATACCACTGACCCGGGTTTCTCGTATGGACCTGTCAAGAGTGGATATCTTGAAGTGTCGGCCAAGATGGTGGAGCTGCCTTGGCGATATGAGGATAGGCCTTCGTGGGATGGGACAGACATTTCTTTGATCGAACAGTATGGCACGCCGCTTGTAGTTGGGGACGGGACGTTGGATCCACTCGACGAGCCCCTAGATCCGGATACTAAGGTTTTCTGTCTTGGGATGAGCAAGCTCAGGCTTGGCCGGCAACGGATTGTGCCTGTCGAGGGTTTGATTCTTGTCCCGAAAGGGAGCGGTGACGCCGCGTTCCGTCGCATCGGCTTTTTTCGGATGACGGCACCTTCGGTGTTTGACGGAGCGGCAACGAGGATTTTGAGAATCGAGTAACGGGGAACTATGGGCGCCCCCTGAGCATCCGGGGGTGTACTCAGGTACACTTTAGTCTTGGCCTGCGTTTTCAGATATGAATATCCCACTCACGCTTGTTTGTTATGCATCATTCTGCTGGGCGTGATCTGGCCTACTCCCATGCGTCTTCTTTACATTGTGTTCTTTTGGGGTGACGTTTATCTATAATCCTGTTGCCTGCTGGACATGGAATCCAACCGAGTGGTCCAACAAGATGGGTGGACTCAGTTTCACCAGCGGAACTCCCATACATGTACATCTTGCAAGCGGGGCGGCTGCCCTGGCTTATTCAATGATGCTCCAGGGTTCCAGGGTCACAGAGCGGAGTGAAGGGGCGGGAACAAGCACCGTAGACGCAGTGTGATCGCAGTGTAAACGGTAAACGTAGGTCTGTCTGTTGACGGCACTGAACTGCCCCTCTTCTCCAAGCGGGCGGCCCCCTCCAATCCTCACCTATAGTCCTCACCTTCCCCCGGAATTAGTATCCGTTCACCCTAGGCCACCACATGCACCGCCAGGAGGACACCCTGTCGGAAAGCGGGGGACCGAAGTTGATGTCGTAACCCTTGCCGACATACTGCGTATCTCCCCAGCAGCCAGCGTCGCTGGATGGAAGAAGCAAAAGGTTAGTCAGACAGCCGCCACGATGATCGCGTCCAGCCAAGACTGGCGGGAAGAGAAATGAGCGGTGGGTATTCGGACTTACGCGTAGAGGTAGCACCTTTAGTCTCGTGGCCAGTCGGCATCCCGGATGCCGGCTTGCTGGCCCTTGGTGGTACGCACGCGGCTCACCTTGTCGTTGCCTTCCGAGGGGAGATTATCTAGCGGCGCATAAATACATACACGTTAGTGACTCGTGCAGATTTACGGAGTATGACTGGTGAAAGCCGAGAGGATGGATGCACGCTGAAACATACAGCAGATGTCGAACTGCAGCGGCAGTTCTTGGCGCTCAGGCGCGCAGGCGCCTTACCGCTCCAGGCTAGGCTGGAGCGCAGAAGCCTTTAGTCATGTGCTCTCCTCACACACAGGGAGCTTTCTTTTATATTTAGTCTGGGAGCTTCGCTCCCCCCCCTTTTTACCTAATCAAGTCACTTTGCAACTGCACTTCCGCTGCTCCCATGAGCTCCGTAGCCTCAGTGAAACGTTCCACATCTTACCAAGGCAGGAATGGCCATGGTTCATGCAGGTGGCAACGAGGTGCTGGTGGACGACGATCCCGAGGAGAACGACCCCGAGGCTAAGTACTTGGCCAACTGGACACCCATGTCGTCGGGCGGCCGCGACAAGCCGCTCATCGTGGTAGGGAACGCCCTGATGGACAACACGCGTAGCCCAGAGTCAAGCTATCTGGGCGACGAAGACGGCATCCTCTCCCTGTACACCATGAGCACCCACGCGATCTGCGGCAACCACTTCGGCGGATGGGACGGGCCGATGAATAAAGGCACCAGCGGTGCGGCCGCTATCGTGGCCGGTATAGCAGCCTACTACATGGCGGACCCAACGCGGGGGGAGGAACTTAGGACCGGCCGCGTCTCAGATTTCGGGATGAGGGTCAAGGAGATGCTGCGTCAGATAGCCAGGGACAACAAGGGACTTGCCGGCATCGACGGCGTGCCACTCGCGTCGATTGGCGAGCTGGTGCCGTGCCCCACCGCGGATCAGAACGGACGGCCGCCCGTGCCCGGAGACGTGGGTGACTGGAATGGCCAAGCGGTTTTGGAATGGGAGCACGTGACGGAGGACACGGACGTGATCTACACGCCGCCTCGGGTGAGTCTCAACTTTTTTCTTTTCTTCATCTCTGAGCCTAGAGTAAACAGTCTGCTGACCGTGCGATCGAATAGCCCCAATGCTGGGATTTGCAGTGAATCTTGATCATGGCCCCGAGTTCGGCCTCCTCCCATTTGGGTCGAGTCTCCGACGCTATCGACCCCATTTCTGAGATAGGCATCGTGTTGTGGTTCTGGTGGAGGGAGGCGAGCGCCCGAGAGGGAAAGAAAAAGGTTTGTATATTCAAAACTGTCCTCCTCTGTATCTCTTCTTTGTTGCTCGAGGTATCGATCGCCGGGTATGTTGTAAGATTTTAATGTTGAAGCGTGGACGGGAAGGTTAATCAGTCACTATAATGGTTGAAGACGGCCGTTGTTGGCCGTGATATTAGGTAGCCCACTGCACGTTCAAGAATGGCGTCTCATGCATCTGTGCTGCCTCAACCCCGTCAAATGACTTGATGCCATCGTCACCCCGGGAATGCCCGAAGGGCACTGTCGGGTAAAAGGTCGTGCGCGTTGTGGACGCCGCCTCCTTTCCTTCTCTCGGCTGCCCAGGAGGCTTGAAGGCATGGATGTTGTCGAGCCGCCACTAGAATCGTGACTTCATGCGAAGCATGGCTGTAGGGTGGTAACCCCTGAGGCGGGCCATCGGGTTTGCGGCCAGACCTTCCTCAGCCCATATCGATATGGTGAAGCACGTCCTCTCCATCCACAAACCACTGAGGATCTTGGAATCTGCCTTGCCGAAGTGATGCCCACGGAAATCGAGGGAAGAATGTATTTCAAGTCTGCCTTGCTCGAGGTGACCCTGGCGTACTCTGACACTCGAAATCCGATCAACGGGCATCAAGTTGGCGGTCATTCGACGCTAGCATCAGACGCCAGATGGGAGGCCTCTCCATGGCGTCACCGGAAGGCCCTGAGCGCACGAAGCGAACTCCTGCTAACTGCTGATCTATCTCGTCAGAAACTCCGCCAGGGGATCTCCGTCTCTCCGGCATCATGGTCTGTGGCCGTGCGAAGTTTGAAACACAGCCCGGGCATCCACGACCCGTGGATTCAACAGACTTCGTCCACCAACTCCTCCAACGCCAGCACAGAGTTCTTGGAAGATCCCCTTGAGATGGATCCAGCGCAGCAGATATTCTCTGGCCAAAACTGGCAGCCTTGCCCTGCCGGGGGCTACCCCTATCCACTTCCCCGCCATGAAGAGCAACCTTGTCCCTCAGTGGCCGAGCGGAATACATTGCCTCTCTATGAGCAATGGGGATCGCTTAATGTTAAGTCGGAGACGCGCAGGGCAACGTTCCAGTACATTGTTTCCAGTTAATGCCAGCTCCAGCACTATTTCCGACGTCCGTACCGGCCACAGCAAGGTATGCAGGCGCTATCCCATTAGGTAGCCTCATAGCTGATCAAGCACAGGCCATTGACGAAGCCCATGTTTGCATTGGAAGCCCCGAATGGGCACCCGAAATCACGCAAGGCTATGGACAAGACTTCAAGAGGCGTACTCCGACAACGGTCAGCAGTCCTGCCTTATCCCCAACGAGCAGTGTTTGAGATTCCTGCTCCATCTTCCACAGCTCTCTATCGTCTCAACCCGACAGCACTTCCAAAATATTCGATCCGAAGACTAGCCTTAAGGAAGGGCCGAGAGTCAACCTTTCTCCCGACATTGAAGCAGCATGCCGGCCAGCCACGATAGACGCCAAGGCAAGGATATGGAAAGTCGACATGTTGCTCAGGAAATGGACATGGAGTCGAACGATATGGCGCCTTGTGAAGTGGGAGGGATTCGATGATAAGCATAACAGATGGGAGAAGCGGAAGGTGCCTACAATATTGTCCCTACAATATTGTCTTTGCTCTCACTCTGCGGATTTCTGGTGCTTATTTGATCGCGTTTCTCTCCAAGAGTGCCATTTTCTAATAGTACGGAGTTATAACCCTTGACATTCACCCAGCAGCAGGAAGCCTTCAAACTTCAAACTTCAAATTGTTAGACCATATTGACGTATGACTAACAGCGTGGTTCTAACCACGCAATAATTAACCTAGCTGGGTACCCCACTCACCCTATCCACATGGGTAACTATATCAAGGATTTCCCAGGTGAGATGTTGCGAGCACCTACTTTCCGCAGTTACACCTTCATGGCAATGACTGCTACAATGCTCATGCCTCACTTCGCATCACGGACCTCCTCAACCCTGATCTCATCCGCCTTCTCATCATAATCCAACTTCCCCGCGGCCCGCGCATTCTGGGCACCGCGCTCCCTAGCCTCCTCAACCTCAACACAGACATAAGTCTGGAAGTCCTTGGCCGGCACCCTGTTCCTGAACATCTCGTCAATCTCCTCCAGCGTCCGGCCCCTGACCTCCGGCAGCATAAACCAAACAAAGGCCGTGACAATCGCCCCGGCCACAAACCAGACATACCCATACTTTGGCCCCCAGTTCAGCTCCGCCGGGTTAATAAAGTACGGCGTCGTAAACGCCGTCAGCCACCCAAACGTAAAGCTCACCGCCGTCGCCAGCCCCATCGTATACCCCCTCAGCGCCTGGTTCGGCAACTCGCCCGCGACCAGATACACATACGGCTCCAGCCCAAAGTTGAACCCAAACAGATAGATACTCACCACCACAATCAGCCCCACGCCCGACTGGCTCTTCTCCAGCCCGGGCACCGTATAAATCACCGCCATCAACAGCATACAAACACTGCACAGCGCACACCCCACCAGAATGATCCCCCGTCTCCCCACCCGCGTGACAAAAAACCACGTCAGCACCAGCCCCGCCAGCCCAACACAGTTGCTGATAATCGTCCACATGAAGGGGTTGCTTATCTCAGCGACGCCAAAGAAATACGTGCCGAACGCCAGCACAAACATCGCGCCCACGCCGGCGTTGGCTGTGCCGACGCCGACGCAGATGATGGTGCGCCGCAGGTTGTCTCCCCGAAACATCTCCAGCGCGAGCCGCCAGTTCTGGGCCTTCTCGGCCTCGCTCTGCTGGGCCTGGGCCATGCGCATCTCCTCGAACTCCTGGAGCACGGCGACCTCGTCGTAGGCGCCCTTGCGGAGGAAACGCAGGGACTTGAGGGCCTCTTCGGGCTTGCCGTGGTTGAGCAGCCAGCGGGGCGATTCGGGCAGGAAGGGGAGGGTGAGGATCAGGATGACCGGGGCCGGGAAGCAGATGTAGAGAGGGATTTGGTAGGCCAGACGGGAAAGCATGGCGTGGGTGCGGTCGTTGATGACGAAGCCGATGGTGGTGCCGATGGCGATCCAAGAGGTGACGAGGCCGAAGCACAGGCCGCGGAAGTGGGGGGGCGCTGATTCCTGGAGGTAGACGAGGGTGAAGTTGAGGAGGAATCCATTGGCGATGCCGCAGAGTAGCCGCGAGAAGTAGAGCGCGGCGAAGGAGGTGGTCGTAGCCATGATGGCGATGGCGATGATGACGAGGAGGGACGAGAACATGATGGAGTGCCGGCGGTTGATGACGGCGCCGATGGGGCCGACGAGGAGGGAGCCGATGAAGGCGCCGAGGATCATGAAGGAGGTGATGATTTGCTGCGGGCCGCGGGCAATGGCCCATTTTCCGGCCGGGGTTTGGTAGCCGAATTCCATGAGGAAGCCCGGCATGGCCTGGAAGCCGGCGATGGCACCCTTGTCGAAGCCGTACTCGAAGAGGGAGATGCCGAGGTAGAGCGTCACGAGGAGGATGCGCCGGTTGGCCCAGAGCCCGGTCTTGCGAACGCCGAGCTGCGGCGCCGAGGAGCGCTCCTCGCCGTCGACGGAGTCGGTGACTTGTGGCGGCGCCATGGTGTTGGCAGTTTGGGTGGTGTTGCTGTGGGGGTGTAGGTAGGGTGTTTTGGGACGTGGTGTGATAAAACACCAAGATGTGCTGATTTGTTTCGAATGTGGTCCTATTGATCGTGCGACGGCCGCTTTATAGATCCCAACCGGAGTGTTGCGTTGTCCTGACATCGAGTAATCTGGGGTTGAAGTCTGGGGTATCTGGGGATTGCGGAGAAATGCGGGGGAGGTGGATTCTTTTCGACAGGTTTTCTTAGCTTGGCTTTCAGCTTTTGGTGTTTTGACCCAGACCGGTCGTGGCAGGTGGTGCCGCTAGCGTATCCCGTACCTTGGCGTCGGTAACAAGATAACCGGGCCTGGCTCCAAGCAGCCGACAACGGTCCCCGCCGCGGGGGCAGAAAACATCCATGGATGCAGTATAAGGATGGCGGGAGATGGTTGGTCACAAGCCACAACAACAAGTCAATGTATTAGTGCCCAACATCCCGCCTCGTCCCCCCTCCATCCCCCTTGGCACATCGCAATTCCATCCTACATTACCTAGGCACCTTACCCCACCGCAGCCAAGGCCACTGAACACGCCGGCGCCATGGCCACACTCCGCCCCTTCACCACGGCTCTCAATGAGCGTGAAAATGCAATGGCCGACGAGGTCGTGGCGACGTGGATCAAGACGGCTGAACGCATCCCCACCATTGAAATCCTCCCGCCCGGCCTAGACGCCGCCACCTGGGAGCGAGTTATCGCCGAGTTCCACACCATCCTCGGCGAGGACGGCGTGCTCACCTCGCACGACCACCGCGTGCGCTATGCAGACCCCTATGCCGAGCACCAGGACGAGCGGGAGCAAGAGCGGCGAGGCAGCGCCGCCAGTCTCTTCCCCATCACCGTCGAGCACATCCAGGCCATCCTCAAGATCTGCAACACCCACACCATCCCCATCTGGACTGTCTCCCGGGGCAAGAATCTCGGCTACGGCGGCGCGGCTCCACGCGTCAAAGGGTCCATCATCCTGGACCTGCAGCGCATGGGCAAGATCATCGAGGTCAACGACAAGTACTCGTACTACACGGTCGAGCCGGGCGTGACGTTCTTCGACATCTACAACGCCATCCAGGAGCAGAAGAAGAACATCTGGTGCTCGGTGCCGGCTCTCGGCTGGGGCTCGGTGGTGGGCAATGCGCTGGACAGGGGGTGGGGGTATACACCGGCTGGTAAGCATCGATTCCACTTTGCTCTCATCAGCTCTCATCCAGTACCACTTGCATGTACCATGCACACTCCCCAACTAGGCCCCTTGGCACGTTTAACCCCCCGATCTAACCGTGTCTCCCAGGCGACCACTCCAACCAGATCTGCGGCATGGAGGTCGTCCTCGCCGACGGCACCATCGTGCGCACGGGCATGGGCGCGCTCAACGACTCGGTCTGCTGGCCCCTGTTCCGCGGCGGCTACGGGCCCACGTACGAGTCTATGTTCAGTCAGAGCAACTTCGGCGTGGTCACCAAGCTCAGCCTCTGGGCGTCGCCCAGCCCCGAGGGCTTCATGATGTGCCGCGTCGACGTCGAGAACGAATCCGACCTCGCCCCGCTCATCGACACCTTCCGCGCCCTGCTCCTCCGCGACGCCATCCAGAACCACCCGCTGATCGGAAACCTCCCCCGCGAGCTCGTCAAGCGCGGGCCCCGCAGCCAATTCTACCCCGGCAGCGACGCCATCCCCGACGCCCGCCTCAAAGAACTCCAGGCCGAACTCGGCATCGGCTTCTGGTCTGCGCGCTTCGGCCTGTACGGGCCCCAGAGCATCATCGAATCCAACTTTGCCCGCTGCCAAGCGGCCTTCACCACCGCCCTCCCCACCGCAACCCTCACCGGGCGCGCCTTCTACCCCCCGCCCGGCCAGGCGTACCTCAACCCCACAGACATCCCCGCCGAATTCCGCACAGTCGAGACCGGCACCCCCAGCCTCATGGCCCTCAAGGCCGTGCAGTACCGCGGCCTCGACGGCGGCCACGTCTCGTTCAGCCCCATCCTCCCCGCCGACGGCGCCGCAGCATTCAAATTCTACCTCGCCGCCAAGGCGCTCTGCACATCCTACGGCTTCGACTACTTCGGCGGGCTGCACCTGTACGCGAGGCATCTAACCATGATCAACATGATGTACTTTGACAGGCAGAACGATAAGGAGCGGCAGGATACGAATAGGCTGTTTGTGGAGCTGGTGAAGTTGGCTAGGGAGCAGGGGTACAGTGAGTATAGAGCGCATATTGACTATATGGATCTGGTGGCGGAGCAGTATGATTTCAATGGGGGGAGTTTGATGCGCATGAATGAGAGGGTCAAGGATGCGTTGGATCCGAGGGGCATTCTGAGCCCGGGGAAGCAGGGGATTTGGCCGGAAAGGTATCGCGATGGGAAGGGTGGAGAGGTGGAGAGGGTGAAGGAGGGGGTGAATGGAGCGGAGGTAGGGAAAAAGCAGGTCCAGATTGCGAGCGAGAAGGAGGACCAGGTCGAGGGTGGGAAAGAGGCGGACTCAAATCAGTGGTGGCGGAAGGTGGCGCAGAGGTTGAAGTAAAAACCAGGCACCCGCTTGAACATTTTTTAGCCAATTCATTCATGGCAAACATCCAATGACAGATTTACTTTTAATCAAGTTTAACCTTGCCTCACCACCCCAGTGACTGGCGTGTAAATCTACCGCTGTCTTGAGGATCGAAATTTACCTCTCCACCCACAACCATCGGAAAAATGCCCACTTGGGGGGGGGATTGTTTGCCTTAGTGTGAGCATGGTCTAGACCTTGGAAGTGAACTCCAATTCTGCAAGGGCACTTAGTAGCCGCGTTGTCCATCTTGGACGCTAACTCGCTCCACGGTCTGTCGGTCTAATTCAAACCGCCCGATCACTGGCTCAGTCCGGGTAGCATCTGCAGCAGGTGAAGGCAGTTCGCTCCGGTAAAGCACCCCTGTCGTGTAAGTGGCGGTGGAGCATCTCGAACCGGTTAGTTGGCATCTAGCAATCCTTAGCACCCGGCTGGAATGGGTTCTGGGCCTGGGCGTTGTCACCTGCAAGCTTTCCCGAGACCCGATTTGTCCAAGCCATTTAGTCGGTGTTGGCGAACAGAGAAGCGGCCGGAAACAACAAGTGCACGGAAAAGTGGGTCCGGCGTCGGCATCCTGCAGCCGGCCGGTGTTGTGGGGCCGGCCCCGCCCCTGAGCGGCCGGGTCTTTGCAGCCGACAACACTTCCGAAAGCAGCCCGGGCGTCCATTTTGGCATGGGGAGATCCCAGCCCCTGAAACCGGGGTACAGGGACCACAATCAGGCCATGCATAAGACAGATAGCTTCTTGGCCTACTAGAATCGGTGAAGAAAGACCCCATCCGTCACGAATCACATCACCTCATTACCAACCGTCCTAGTAATCGCCTGTCCACAGCCACGATGGTGAGCTTTACACCTACGCTAGATTGTGCGCAACTGGCACAGGGCTGTGCCCTGATGGTTAGTGCAGGTGTTGCGACCCATCTCGCCTACTTCATCCGAGGCGATCACAACCTCTTCGCCTATCGATGGATACCACGGGCCCTCACAACCATCGGCATCCTTGGACTCACTCTCCTGTATTTGACTCGCTTTAGGGTCCTAGACAGCGTTGTCGCTACCGCCCTCTTCACAACTTCCTACTTCACTGGACTGTACACGAGCATTTCGACCTACCGCCTGTTCTTCCACCCGCTGCGCGTATTTCCCGGACCGTTCTGGGCCCGACTCTCCAACTTGTACCATGCCTACATCATCCGAAATTCGGACAATGCCCTTGTCATCCAGAAGCTGCATCAGAAATACGGCCCCATTGTCCGGACAGGTGAGTCCACACTGCACCATTCATTATGCCGTGCGATGGAACTCCAATCGAAGACAAAACGGCTGACAGGCAATACAAGGCCCCAGCAACCTCTCCATCAACGACCCGGAGGCCATCCGCGTCGTGCTCAGCAATGAGTCAAAGTGCATCAAGAGCCCGTGGTACGAGCGATCCCGGCCGGTGGTGAACCTCCACACAGTTCGGGACAAGGGGGCGCACGATGCCCGCCGCAAGATTTTCTCGCAGGCGTTCTCCCCGGGGGCACTGAAGGACTACGAGGACCGGGTTATCGTCCACTGCGACGAGTTTGTCAGGCAGATGAAGCGTATTGCTGGACGGCCGTTTGATGCGTCGGACTGGTTCAAATATTTCGGTGAGTTTTGCAGAGACTCAAAACTGTGCCCGCTGTTACTGACTGCGGAACCGTAGCCTTCGATGTCATGGGCGACCTCGGCCTAGGCAAGGAGTTCCACATGATGACCTCTGAGGAAAACCGTTGGATCCCCACCCTGCTCGAAACGAGCATGGCCGACGTCGGTCCCACAACGCCCATCCCCTGGACAGCGTCCATCATGCACAGACTGCCCAAGGCAGGCACCCACTCCAAAGCGTGGCTGGAGTTCGTCGGATCACAAGTGCGCGAGCGCCTTGAGAAGCAGATCGACCGCGTCGACATCCTCTCCCACCTCATCAAAGCCTACAACGACAGCCCCAAGGCCGACAGCGACTACCAGTGGCTGCGAGGCGACACCCGACTCACCATCGTGGGAGGGTCCGACACCACGGCCGCAACACTGACATTTCTGTTCTACTACCTGGCCAAGGACCCATCCCAAGTGAAGAAACTGCGCGCTGAGCTGGAACCTCTGCTCAAGGGGAAGACCCACCTCGATGCTAAGGACATCTCCAAGGCGCAGCACCTCAACGGCGTGATCCAGGAGGCTCTCCGGTTGCACCCGGCCATTCCCTCGGGATTTCCGAGACTGACGCCGCCGGAGGGGATTACGGTGAATGGGACATATATCCCCGGCGACACGGTGGTGGTACTTCCTGTCTATGCGATGCAGCATGACGCGGCAAATTATGAGCATCCGGATGAGTTCATACCGGAGAGGTGGTATTCGCAGCCGGAGCTCATTAAGAAGAAGGATACTTTTTTGACGTGGAATATCGGTAGGTCATGCTTTCCAACGCGTCCATGTCTTTGACTAGCATTTCGGCGCAGCTGCTAACCTGAATTCTTACTCGCAGGCATGAACGGATGCATTGGAAGGGCGTTGGCTGTCACAGAGATGCGGGACTTGATTCTGCACTGGGTCCAAAATTTTGAGTCGGTGACGCTTGCGCCCGGCGAGGACGGACGCAAGTTGCTGTTGGAGACGAAGGACCATTTCACGCTTGGTGTGCAGCCGCTGCACCTCGTGTTTCACGAGAAGAAGTGATATAGCGTAGATATCGCAGAATGAAGACACCAAAAAATTGAACCAACCTACTCATTAGCATCCTAAACTAAACTTCGCCGGAGGTAAACAAGATGGCAAAAATGCTTGTTTTTGCTAGACCGACCGTGTCCAGCGGAATCGATACCCGACCGGCGACGGTGAGCGGCAGCTAGCAACGGCATGACCCGGGCCGGCTTGTCGCCTCCCCAATGCGCTAGCCAAGCATCTCCTCCTCACTACTGGAAAAGATTGGAGGGTGGAGTGGCTCCTGCCCCAAACTTGGAGATTGAGAGCGGGGTTGGAAAGGTACAAATAATTGGATCCCCGGCTCGTTGTTTCCAGCGCGTGTCCGACTTCCTGACCCCCAAACCGGCAACAAGTTTTGTTTCCGAGTCTCTGCCCATTCGTGACCACGATACTCTGGTTACCTGGTAGCGATGACCCACGATTCCGACGACGTCCAGAGCCAGTGCAATGGGCAGGGCTACGAAGACGGACCACCGCGCAAGCGAGCCCGACTGAGCTGCAACGCCTGCAAAGCACGCAAGACCAAGGTATGTTTGCGTTGACGCGTCCGAGTTTCCGAGTCGCGTCGTCGGCAGAGACATTCCGGGTGGAGCTAATCTGATCTGGGGTCGCAGTGTGTTGGCTTCGGTAAGTAACCTGCACCTGGCATTGGTGGAGGGACGCAGTGCACCTTCCCCCACAAAACGCAGCGCAACGCTGACCGCTGCAGACAACGGGACATGCGAGCACTGCAGGTCCGTGGGAATCCCATGTGAAGCCGACTTGCGGGGCCGGAAACGGCCCTTCTACCGTGTCTCGGGCGAGGTTTATGAGTACTCCATCAAGTTGCTCCGCCGGTTCGTCCCGGAGGACCAACTCCCTGAGCTCACCGTTGAGAACATCCAATCGCTCCTCGAAAGACTGGAAGCCGGGAATGCACCATCCCCGCTGGCACTGCCAGATACTACCAGCAATTTTGTTGCGTCCCCGGCTCAGGCTCCGGGTGATGGCGACCGGGCCAAGAGCAGTGAGGTGATGGAACCTGATGAGCATCCGCTGCTGCAGGAGGAGCTAGGGTGCATGCTGCTCGACTCCATGGGGAAGTACCGTCAGTTGTCTCACCCCCCGCGCCCAATGTGCCTCTTCCGTCGCAGCTGACACTCCCCAGGCTATGTCGGCGCCGACTCGTCGATCCGCTGGAACCACGCGGTCCGCATGACGTGGGAGCCATCCCGGGCCGCCCGCTCCGACTTCAACATCATTTCCCCGCTAAAAACTGGCCTGCTCCCGCCAACAACACCCGAGAGCCCCAACGGCGCCAACCGTCGCGGAGAGATGTACTTTCCTCCCCGGCAGCTCTGCATGGCGTACGCCTCGCGCTTCTTCGACCAGGTCCACTGCATGTACTGGTTTTTCTCGTCGGAGCAGTTCTACACGCGCCTTGACCAGGCACTCGAGGATCGCGGGACCACAGCAAGCTCGTCCTGGCTGTGCGCGCTTTACTCGGTGTTTGCCATGGGGAGCATGCGGCCGAGTGATGGGGCGTCGAATGGCATCGCGCTGCAGGACACCAAAACGGCACTTGAGTATTTGTCCATGGCGAGGGAGCTCTCGACGTCGGCGGCGGATGAAGCGGACATTGACAGTATCAAGGCTTTTGGCTTGCTAGTGAGGACAACCTTTCTCGTGCATGACATGACAACAAAGCTGACAATCCGGGCAGAGCTTGGCAACCCACGCGACGTGCTACAGCGTGACAGCTTATCTGCATCTCGGCACCGCAGTGAGAATAGGGTTCTCTCTCGGTCTTCACCGTAATGTATCCCCTCGCAGCAAAGACTCGCTCGAGCGTGAGTGGGGCCGTCGACTATGGTGGACTATCTACATCCTCGATCATGAGATGGCGAGTCGGTTCGGCTATCCTTGCTCCATCATGGATGACGCCGTCTTCATGCGCACACCCCCAGCCACCGAGCAGGTAAGCCCCCCACCACCAAACCACCACCATCTTTCCCGGTCTCTAACATCCCCTCCCACAGGT
>Ga0247760_1000920_pt1 | contig 29942 bp, 23 predicted proteins | sample UWRJL171409R4_FD_179936 | JGI IMG/M metagenome (GOLD analysis project Ga0247760, IMG submission 179936) | Plant litter microbial communities from Arlington Agricultural Research Station in Wisconsin, United States - UWRJ-L171-409R-4 | ecosystem: Environmental > Terrestrial > Plant litter >... | reverse complement strand
TGTTGTAGTCGATGCCCGGGACCGAGGTGCCGGCGTAGTACCTAGACATTTTTTTTTTTTTCAGCTGGTGGTCATTTATTTTCATGTTTGTATATTTTGTCCTGCTTGCCATGTTTCCCCGCTCAATCATTCGGACCTGCAGATAAGGACTGGACCTACCATGAACCACCCCCCTCCCCATACGAATCGCACCCGTGAGCCCACTGGCCCGGGTGGAAACCGTACTTCTCTACCGCCCCCGGGAAGGAGATGCCCGTCCAGGCAATGCAGATGGCGTCGGTGTTGCCCGTAAACAGCGTATAGGTGGGCGCCTCCTCGGAGGCGATGGTAGTGGTGCAGGTCGTGTAGCCCTCTTCGCAGTAGTCGGCATCGACGTTGATGTCTAGGAACTCGGCCGTGTCGTCCCACGCCCTGACGTCGGGAATGTGACCCCCGGCGTCGGTGAGCTCGCCGTTGGCTCCGTCGTTGGCGATAATGTAGCCGATCTTGGCGTAGTCCTCCTCTGCATCTTCGATCGCGTCCTTGCCAAAGCTGGCAATGGTGAGGGCCGTGCCGAGGAGGGTGACCATGAAGGATGCCATGTTGTTGTTCGTACTGGTCTTGATCAAAGATGGCCAAAGCTGTCACTGTAATTTATCGAATCGTTGAGAGCTGAGGGGCAAATATATACCCAAATCCCAAAGTCCCTTCTAGAGGGGTTGGTTTCTTTTGATTTCTTTTTTCTTGTGTAAGATCAAAAAAACGTATTATTGAAGTCATCGCACTGGCTGTGTATGCGTGGGTGCCTTGTGATTATCGCCGAGTCTGTGGATCAAAACCTACCCCAGACCGTATCTCTGCGAATAACACGGAGCCCCTCCGGCCCGTCGACTGGACCGGCCCGCGCCGAATTGCCGACCTTCGTAGCATTGATCGGTGTCCCCGGAGTTGTGGCCGCAGCGGACGTGGCATCCAGTCGTCAGCCGAGCCTCGGCGGGCAGCGGGGAGCGGTGGGCTCGGAGAGCAGCGTATCAATCATGTAATTCGTTGATGGGACCGGTGTGTCGGTGCAGATCTATTGCCGATCGCCCACGGGCGGGTAGATCTTGTCTTGTGTCATTGCATGTAAGTGGCGGTTCATGATTAGGCACTCCGTAGCTGTTGTGTAATCCATCCGTCCCGCTGCTGGGCGTGCCGGGTTCCGAGAATAGCTGTGGAATCAATGTCCTCGGTGAAAAATGCATGGATCAAGGGAAAATATGGAAAATTTCACGTCTATGGAAACGGGAGACGTGTGAGGATTGCGGCTGTCAATTCGGTCTGATGCAATTACAATCTAGACTACCCTTCGAGGTAGTCTGGCGTCAGACTACATTTTCCATGGCTGTGGTACCAGACGGGGGTCGGCCATGTCCGGCGCCTCCAGGTCCGTCTTAGCGTAGGGCCCAAACACCCGGATGTATTCCGCCTCGTCTATCGGGTTGTCGTACTCAAATCTCTGCGGCCGGTGTATCGTCAGCGCGTCAAAATCCTCGGCCGCGAGCGCCTCGAGCAGCACAACCCAGCTGCCCCCGACAAGCTCGACATTTTCGAGGCTGAACCGCCTCACGCTACGGGGCAGGTACGCCACGAGCAGACTGACGTGGCACAGAGAGATGCTGCTCAGCCGTGGCGAGTGATTACGGTAAACGTTGGCCGTCAGAGGGTTCAGATTCTCTACACGCCGGAACCGCCCGTTCCCGTTCCAGATAACCGATTTGGTCTCCCCAAACAGGGTGAAACTCTCCAAGTTGGGCGTGTCAATATAAGGTTCGGTCCCAAGGCGGTTTTTTTTTTTTTTTTTTCAGTAAACATTTGCTGGAGGGTAGCGAACGTGATTCCCCGCCCGTTGCGGGGGGTAGCTCAGCGAGATCTGCCCCAGCTGCCGGATGGCGGCCCATTATGCCGGTTCGAATTTAGGACTGTCGGATCGGAGGTGCTCTGGTGTACGGCCCAGCGAGGACAGCGAGGACAGTGAGATGTTGATGCTCTTGATCCTCGGGAAGAGGCCGGCGGTTTGGGCGGCACCCACCAGCCGGATCATGCCGTGGTATACCGGCGGTTCGAGGCGCAGCTGGTTCGCAAAATAGCCGGGGAACGGCTGGAACATGTGGAAGAAGAACAAACGGCGGCTTCCGGGATCGCCGCTGCGGGCAGCAGCCCCCGTTATGGGCCGCGCGTCTCGCCGTTGCCGGTAGTTCGTTTCCTGTTCCACGCGCTCGGGATACGTGCCATCGTCAAAGTCCAAATGGCTGACCCGACCCATCCGTCTGATCGCTATAGCGAAACTCTGATAGAAGGTGTTGCTATTCAAGCACGACTCTTGCTCGCCGAAAAGCGCGAGGAATTGTTGGTGGGCGCGCCAGACGCGCCCTCGTAAATCCTCTCCCTGCTTGGGTGCTTGCAGATCGTCCTCCGTCGGGGGGTGATGCCAGTAGGAGCTCGCCGCTGCGTAGTTCCATTCCATCTTCCCCTCCGCCACGGCTTTAAGCTCCGGGGTAAAATGGGAGCTGAACCGCGTAAAGTCCGTGAACGCAGCGTTGTACAACGGGAGGCAGATCTTGATGGTGCGGACGCCTCGGCTTACGAGGGGATGGCGTGAAATCTCGTGAAGACGTCGCAGCGATGCCTTGCTGAAGGTGAGATGCACGGTGGGCATCAGCAGATGGAGCCCAGTTCGCAGAAGCGCCAGCAGACGAGCCGCGTGTTCTGGATGCCTTTGCCCGTCGACCATCTGTCGGGATTCATGCGCTCCCGAATCTGCGCAAGAACCTCATTGGGCAAGTCGAGGATGCTCAATCTCCGCAGCAACGGTCGGGACAGGATGTCGAGGTGATTGCGGAACCAATCTCGCTGTTTTTCGATCGCGCGTTCCAATCGCCGGGTTTCCTCAAGTTTCTTTTGGAGGAGGTTGGCCGACCCTACCACATCTCGGTGTAGTGCTCGCCATTCCTCGAAACCGCTGATGCTTTCCGGATGGCGACTGTAGTGGCGGGTCACGTATTGTCTGGCCTCGGCCTCGGCCTCGGGCGAATCTTTGTGGAAATACAAAAATTTGGCCTTTAGCAGAAAGAAGACTTCGAGTCGGGAACCTTCTAGCAAGTTAGCCATGCGCCGAAGGGTGGAAAAGCTGTCGTTCAGCGCGGAACGGCGGTAGCGCGAAACTGCTCCGGAAGTGTTCGATGCGCTAGGGATCATTTTGGTAGTTTCGGGTAAGGATTTCGTGGAAATGAAGTTGACGGATATCAAATTGCCGAGGAGCAAGGCGCGATTGATGGACGAGGTCTTGAGAGGTGGTAGAGAATAAATAGTTTCGTCGAGGGACAGATGACGAGGGAAATCTCAGAGAGGGGGTAAGGAACACACTTTATATTTTGGTTTTTTTTCTTTCATTGCCCTAGTGAATCTCTTAGCTGCTCCACCTGCCGTTCGACCTTCTCCGTGGCTTGCCTAGCCCGGCTTCTTCTAACTTTTCATAGCGGCCGAAGAGATGGAGTCTGGCGTTCGAGGCAGTTGGAATTTTCACGATATATTTGAGTTTTCACAAAGGTAGGTAAGGAAAGTACCTAGCTACCTAGCTCCTCATGGCGGCTCGTAGACCTCAGCTACCATTGGCAAATGGGGGGCATTGCCGAAACGGAAAGCGACGCAGGCTACCTGACGACGGGAATAGAGAGAGCTCTGGAAAGAGGTGGCGGAACCCTGATTTATGTACAATTCGTATTTGCGGTCCGTCAAATATACTCCGTGTCCTAGCGGCAGAGAGTCATGATCTCCGTTCCTATGCTTTCGGCATCAAGCGGCGCCACTTCCCCCACGAAAACCTTTTCGGTCACCGCTGACATCAGGGCACGGGGCAGCCAGTTTCCCTTGTCCCACATCTCGGCCTGTTGGAGGGCGAAACCAGCCGTCTGTTGGTCGCTGTTGGGGGTTGCTGGGCTTCCTCCTCGGTCGGGTCAGGGGTCGGCTCTCATGGAGACTGTGGACGTTGCTAGGAAGGCCTACACACTCGCGCCAGGACACGATGGCCAAAGTGACAAAGGGGGTTCCCCTGTGATTACTCGAGTAAACTGACCTCTGAACATACGCATCGCGTCCGGGAGACGCCTCTTCTATCTACGGGATCAGCTGGTCGGATCGGTTCGCCATTTTAGTTGTTTTTATCCCTCCTCGCACTCCATCAGTGTCCTCTGCATATTGCTCACTTGCTTCATGGCCGCAAAGAGTCCATCCATCAAACTCTCAGTGGCCCCTTGCCGAGCATCGGGCAGGTAGAGCAGGTTTTGGAGGAGGTCATGCAGCGGTTGAAGCTGATCCCTGGCTTTGGTCACCTGTGCTTGTTTAGCCCCATATTTCTGCCGCAGCGCCCTGACCTCGTCCTGGAGAAGTGCGCTGCTCGAGCTGAGACGCTCGTTGTCCCGGCGCAGGAATTTCAGCGAGGCTGAACCTTCTTGGACATGTGGACTGGGAGAAAAAGGCAGTGCTGTCGGCGGGCTGGTTGGCGCGTGGAACGGGAGGTTGAGGTCCGAGGATATTCCGGGGATGCCGGCAGCAGAGCCTTGGAGCTCGCCACTAAAAAAAGTATCAAGATCGAAGTTGAGATCACCCTGGAAGCTCGTAGAGTAGGGACCGAGTTCCCCAAAAATGGCCCCAGGTGAGGATGGGTTCGCTGGGGGTTGAACGATGTCTGGAGGCTGCTGTGCCTCGCCGGAAGGTGTTTGCGAGGAGTCGACTTCGCGACTAGGACTATGGCTTGATGTGGGAGTCACGGTTTGTTGCCGGTTCCTCGCAACGCCGGAAGCGGGGGGCGGCGTGGGTGGTTGGGGTTGCCTGTTGAAGTTGGGCACATAATCTGTGAAAACCAAGCGGTCAGAAAGAGGAATCAACAATGTTTATGGGGATGAGAAGCCGCCGTACACGGTGAAAGTGCCTTATACCCACCCGGGCCATGAGCCGGGACGTGTGACAACAACAGGCCAAATAGACTGAACCAATTCTCTACGCTGTTGCCAACAAACCTGCGACCGCGGACCTGGCGTCGCTGCTCCCTCGTCATCCAGTATTTCCCTGGTGATGCAGTCTGGGCGCAATCCGCGGCCGCTTGGTGCCCTTGCGCTTCTTCCTCGGTCTTGCAGGCCTTCCAGCAGTTGGGACACCGGGTAAAGGGGTCATGGTTCCGAAAGATATGGGATCTGCAGCACGGTGTTGTTAGGACGACGGAGTGACCTTGTTAAGCATTAGGGAAAGAAAGAAAAAGAGACCATACTTGATTCGAGGAAACGTGTCGGCTCCTCCCTCCCGATTCTTCTGATTCGGCATACAGCAAAACGGGCTCCCCATCGGGTCGTATTTCTGGTAAGGGCAAGCCAGCCGAGGCCGCGTCAGCGCCGTGTCGGGAGCCTGAATCTGCCAGCGCTTCCCACCCGGTGCATCCTCATCGTCACCTCCACGGCCGCTGTCCGGGTCGTCCGAGCCCCGCAGCCGCTTGCGGGTCTGCTGGCTCCCAGGTGTGGTAGATGCGTCCAGTCCAGGACCTATGCTTGGATTGTTTGTGTCGTTGTTTCGTGACGAGCCATCTCCGGAACCGCCAGCGCCGTCAGAGGCATCGCCACCGCGACCGTCACGGCTGTTCGAATTATCCGACCCCGTTTCGTCGCCTGGCGACTCACTGACGTCGCTCGTATTCTGAGAGGACTGCGATTCATATTCGAGTCTGCTCCTCACCCACCAAAGCGAACGGACTAGAGCTAGCTGGACCTCTGGGCCGTCGACGACCTGCCACGGAGAAGGCGTCCTAGATATGCTGTCACTGTCCGAGCCATATTGGAGATCCTCCTCTTCTCGAGATGTCTCAGCCGTGGTTGCTGTTGCTTTTTGTGTTTCTAGGTCCTTGGAGCGGTAATGTCCGTCCCAGACACCGTGGCGCTGAAGACGGTCGTTTAACTCGTCCAACCTGTGCTCGAGGCTGACGATTCGAGGATCGACAGCTCCTGGCGTCGGTGGCATGAACTCAGGGGGGGTTGTTGTTGACCATAGCGCCGACGGCGTCTTGAGGTTATACTCTCGTTGCATCAGGGAGCGTCGAGAAGCCTTCTGTTTGATATCGCGCAACCCCGCCAGGTCACCCCGTCTGAAACTAGCGGCACGATGTTTAAACTCCCACTTGGTACCTTCCGGCCCACCGGGCACAAAGATATCGCTCACTTTCTGCCGTGTCAATAATGATCCGTGCCTGGGTGCCTTCAGAGAGTGGGCAGCACACATACCTTTGTCAAAGCCGTACTTGTTGAGCTGGCGGACAAATGACGAGATATTGGTGTGCTTGAAATATTGGCTGTTGTAATTAGCGGCGAGATCTAATCCATCTTGCAGTAAAAGGGGAAAACTTACGCGAGCAACTTGGAAAATTCAAGAGAAGGCACCAGGACAAAGCCGTCGAACGATGGCGTCCATGAGATGAGGTGGTTGATCGTCTTGTCCTCTAGCATGCTGTTAGAAACTACGAGTCAGCACTACCGAAAAGGCCAAGAGCATGAAGCGACGCAGCGACAGAAACATTGCGTAGGTCGCACGTATCCGAGTCCGTACTTATATAACTTGTGAATGAACACTGTCTGGACAGTTTTGGGATGGCCGGTCGCCGTGGCGGCAGGCTGTTCTGCCGGAGCGTTGACATTGTGGTCGCTGCGCGGGCCTCGATGAGCACCCTCGCACATTCTTGAGCGCATTCAGTGGAAGAGTTTTGACTTGCTGTGTTCTCAGATGGGATCTCAGGGGAGTAGCTTTTATGTATATAAATCTTTAATCACAAGTTGAAAGATGAAGCGCCAGGAAATTAAAGGCAGCACGTGGCAGCGATCATGCCAACCTGCAAAATTGAACTCAGCGCAAATCACCCTCTCATCAAGGCTCCCAATTCGCCATAATCAATTGCTTCCCATCCCAACCAAACGCTTCCTCACACCTCCTCCAAGATGGTCCTTCGGTTCCAAACCCAAGCCATTGACAGTGCCATCTTCAAGAGAAAGCTGGACGCCTTGAATCAAGCGTAAGTGACTTATTTTACTCTTGAGTGCAGGTATTTGGCCTATCGTCTGACCAACATCATCCCCAGATACAACAATGGTGTAAAAAAGACGACTAATTCCTACGCATCGGCCGTTCCGACAATTGGGACTCTGTCTACTCGCTTGGGGGCGGAGTCGGCAGGTGCAAAAGCTGGAAATCCATGTTGTTTCCGGGAAAAGGTGACCGGCCAACATTTTGGGTCATATTTAGCTGGCGTTGGCAGTCAATTCTCATAGGAACCTTTTCCTTTTTCGTTTTTTTTTTTTCCCACTTTAAAAGCCGCGCTATGTCAGTGTCGTCGCTAGGTCCTCGAAATCTTTAGCGCTGGCAATGAAGGTGTTGGCTGACTGACTTCCATCTGCCCTTCTGTGAATTCTTTGACCAGCCAAAGATGTTATCGTACTTCAATCCTCCGGACCTTAACAGGCGCCGGAAAAGCTCGCAACTGGAAGGAACGAGTAATTAGGGGGCCTGTCGTCGAAACCCAGCGATCGGGTGTAGTCGATATAGGCGGCATATTCTCCAGGGAGAAAATGTTAAAATATAGACCCCAGTCACTGCCCCTACAGCGCTGTTGCGCTGTAGCCAGAGGCCTGTGGCAACTGCAGCCTGTCTGCAGTACAGGGTCATTGGCTGCCCTATAGTGGTTGCAGTGGCGTGCCTCACAGCACTGCATTCTGCATGTCACGACCCAGGTCGCAGTCACGTGGAAAGGACGCGGATCAACCAATCTTGGCCCAGAGATTGATGGATCCACCACTGGGCCCCGTCGACCAATCAAGAAGGACCCAGCGACCCGGGGCATATGGCTCGGGTCCACGGGTCCTCCTGGACCTATGAGAGAGGACCCGGGCCGCCGAGGACAAACGGTCGGGTCCACGGGTCCGGCATTGTCAACTAGTATAGATACCATCGTCACGTCCACCCTGGAGTGGGGGACACTTCTGGTTCCTCACGCTAGCAATACATTGTTCACTGGGACTTATTGTTTGGAACCCCTGAGTCCACGATCTGCTTGACAGTGTACTGCCTCGAGAGTTGTGCTAGCCTTCACTCAGTCATCTTGCCCCCTTCACCTTGTAGCAATTGGACTCTGTCCGCTACTACGATCTGTCTTTACCCGGTCACTACGGTGTATCGGGAGCAGGCCGTAACACTACAGTGCGTGTTGGCGCGCTGTCAACTGTGCTGTCGTTGATTCGAGCACCGGCTGACCCACTGACCTATAGGCCCCTATGGCTATAGGAGCCTACAGTGCACTGACGTGCCCCATAGTACACTGAAGCTAACAGCTGTAGGGCATCGAACTACGCTAGCCAAAACTGCTAGCAACGAAGATTCCAGTAATTACAATTACCCTCTAGTAACGTTATAGGAACCACTAAAATCCAGAGCTTATAAGCACTTTTCCTTCTATAGTTTAGTTATCTCTTGTGTATTCCAGAGGGCTCAGACTTAACAGAATGCTCTAGAAACTAGCTGACCCCTTACAAGACCATTTCCTCTCCTTTGTATCTAGCTGCTGTTTCTTCACTTCTTGAGCAAGTAATTCATTCTCGTTGTGTACCCTACGCCTCGTACCCTGCACCTCTTGTGCTATGTACCCTGCACTTGTTTCCCTTTGGTCCCTGCCATCGTATCGAAGTCTTTCGCTGTGCTGAGTTATAGGGGACACCTCCCCTATAACCCCCTATACTGTCCCTGCGAGCAGACCAGTTAGGGCACTCATTTTAACACATAATAATTAGGATTCCATCATGTCAGAAGCACGGCGACTTTTATCCACTTGTTGTGTGTTCTGAAGAGGTTGTTATTGTCGTTTTTTTTTGGGCTTTCTGGCTCCCCCAGAAAGCTCCTCTCTTATAGACCATCTGGTCTGTACATTACAAATGCCAGCAGCAAAGGGCCGCGTACGCTGTGATGAATCACTGCTTACCGCAGTGGCAAGTGGTGGCAAGTGGTTGCCTCTAGGGCAACTGCTCCTAGGTCAGCTGACCCCCTTTTCATCTGACACATCACAATGTTCGCTTCTACACTTGTCGCCGCCAAATTTCTCTCGAGCTGTTTGGGCAGAGAGCGCGCCGCTGACGCAAGATTGTAAGACTATGCTAAGTTACAGCGAAAACAGGAACCAGCACCGTGAAGCGGGGAACGTGGAAGGAAAGGAATCCGTTGGTCCGTGCTTTTTTGTGTCCCAAGAAGCTTTTTTTGGTGGTTTTTTGGTTGCTTTTTCTCCCCTGCCGCATGCGGCTTTTGCAGTTCCTTAAGGATCCTTACGGAACAAGAGAGACTGTGCCGACAAGCGGTCCGCCAAAGTAACCCTGGAGGAACTATTCTGGTATTGGTTTTCGATGCGAAGCGGATACTGGAACCGCGATGAGCAATAGTCAATCAGAGACAAAAGCAGCTGAGTGTGGCGCTGAACGTCGGAGTACTAGTCTGGTACAGGCATAGCGTCTCCTGTCGATCAGCACGCCAGATTCGGGTTAGGCCTGATCTGAAGATAACCGACCAGGAAAGTGGGGCATCTCCTACCCCCAAAAGCGGATGGAAGCAAAACTTGGTAGGTTTATTTCGGAGTACACCACAGCCTCTTAATGCCGCTACGAATTGTTCTAGAGCACCTACTTTCATAACAGAAAAGCGTATTGAAAGTAGTTCAAGGGGTAAGATCTAGAAAATTTCTAGAATATAGTTGTTATCAGAAGACGGCGACCTATACAAAGGAAGGATTCAGCACTTTTTTTTTCCAAACTGAAAGGTCGGCCTGCCAGGTCCTAATTTCACATTTTAGGCGCGCCTTCTGGTTGGCGCATTACACAAGTAGGTCATGTTGGTGTATGTTCGGGGCGTGGAGGAGCAAGGGCGACGAGGTTGGGCTCTCAATAGCCACGCATGCCAAGTTTCGCCACTCGGGCTTCTCTTCAGCGGCCTTGGCGACAGCGCATGAGTCAGCGCAAGATCGGATGGCATCGGCATCATCGCGACACAATTTTGGTGGTGAGGGTAAAAAAAGTCATGATCCCCTCCATTATACTGGCAAATCAGCCCTTGGCCGTTGTTCCCTCCTCACCCCAAGTCACAGATGTTGGTTCATGATTCCCCGAGAACTTTTGCTCCCCAAACCATAGCTCGAACCGCAGGTCAGCGGGGGCCATAATGGCCTTGACATCAAACTGGCAGATGTAAAACGTGTATCCCCCAGAGAAGCAGGTCCCGCGTTTGTGCTTGAGAACCAACTCTTCCTGCTTTACACCCTCAAGGTTGCTACGGATTATACATATTTCAGTAGCGCCTGCTATCAGATTAAAGGAGAGGGGGGGGCCTCCTGACGAGATGGGCATCTGCACGCACGTCACTTCATGCTCTTAGGGAGGAGGGTTAGCTCGCAGTGGGAGATGACAATCGTGGTGTTCCACGCTCTTGTCAATTCTCCCGAGGCAAGCCGGATCTGGAGCGGTTTGATAAGTGGAACATCGGGGTTGACCTTGTCGCCTTTCTTAATTAGCCATTCGATTCGGTTTGTGACCCACAGATTGTCGCGCTCGCATTGATCTGCGCTGACATCCTCATTGACGTGCAGCGCGGGCGAGTAGGCCTCTCTCACGACGGCGCCGTAGCTAGCACAAGCGACACGTGCCGCAAGCACGGATGCTACGCCATAGTATAATACCCGAGAATATATAATGTAATATCTCGGAGTATACCAGCATAAGATATAAGATCCCAGAATAAACCAGTATATACCTAGGATAGTATATAATATCTCTATAGTAAGATACTATCCCAATTTTGGAACCAGTATACTATATACCATATTATAGACTAAACTAGGATAGCATATACCATCCCACGTCATACTAGTATACGACAAACGGTCCGAAATTTGGGCTATACTCTACTCGCCAGAACTTGGGCTAGCACAGGGAAGATCAGGGAAAGCTCAGGACAAATCAGCCACAGCTCACCCCAGCTCAGGACAACAAACGAAAAAGGTAATTTCATATACCCAGATTCGTCGCAGACAACCAGGCTGGATCTAAGAGACGATAAAGATCACATACTTGCTGGACTAGGCTGGAATTTCTATATGACGCTGAAACCTAGGGATCAGAATTGACAAGTCCAATTCCATTCACCACAAAGGTTCGTCCCAGGGCCTGGTTTAACGTGTCAGCAGTGTCGTAACTTCCAAAGGCACGCACAGCGTTTCAACATACCAACACATGGGTTACTTGTCTGCACAGAGCAGTAAAAATACAAAGGCACTCGGCCCCATACCGCAGCTTGAGCCCTGCAAATATTCTGACGCTCGTCTCGTTATTGCGTGCGTAGAAATCATGAGGTTGCATAAGGCAAGTAGCATCTTTGTACGAGGAGCTGATCCGTTCCGTTACCAAACGGGGTCATGCTTGTTGCGAAATCCAGGGCCATGTTCGCCGCTCCCCACCCTGTAACACCAAGAAAAACATCACTATTCTTCTGGAGAAAAGTCATGAGCTGGCAAAAATAGGTGATACAGCTCTGCACATTGCCTCCACCCGTCTCGGTGAGCATGGCCGTTCTTGAGTGACAGCGTAACCAAATCGCTATTGGAGAAAAAGCATCGTTGATCCAGTTGCTGACGCATTCGGCGTGGCTCCCGGATCCATCAGAGTCGAGGTACTTGTGTAGGTTGAAGACAAGATTGGTTGTGCTCCCATCGGGATTGGTGACCTTCAAGAGCTCCTCTGCGGAGCCGTCCTTGAGGAAAGAAGCGGCCGACTGCCACCCATTGCCTGGTAATAGGATAATTTGGGAGGCTCCAGTTTTACGGATGGCGGTCACGGCGGCCTGAACGGTCTGGGCCCACGTGGCTGTGCTTGGCACTATGACGGTACAGGATCCAGGCAGTCAGTCTCGAAATCGTCTTTTTCGACATAAGGAGAAGTTTTGAGGACACTTACCGTCGTGAGGCTCATTCATGATATCGAATATAATCTTGCTATTGCTCTTATAGTGGTTGGCAATAGATGTCCAGAGCGAAGCGAACACCGAGTCTGAAGGGCCGCCCTGTCCGATAACCCGACCATTGAACCGGGCATAAGTGTGTACATCGACGATACAATAAGCTCCAGTATTCAGGCAGGCCGTTACAATCTCATCGAACTTCGCAAGATTAGCGGAGTTGAGGGTGCCCGTGGCAGATCCACCAGTCAGATATGCCCAGCCAACAGGCAATCGGAAGGTGTTGAAACCTTCCTTCACGAAGTGCCGCATCTGCCCGGGACCATCTTGGCCGCCATATTTCGTTAGAGGTGGCCGGACCACGGATAAATCCTGCGTGCCATCGGTCTTTGTACCCCATTCGAAACCGTCAATATCTGCCTCTTCCAATCAGCATGTTATGTAAGAGCCATGGGGAAATGGCTAGGCTAACTAGTTCCGAGATATGTAAACTTTCCACCTCCAACTGGGATGTTGGATGAGCATGAGACCGTTGTAGACGAAATCTTCGATGAGGTCGTCGTGGTTGTCGACGCTGTAGTAGCCGCTAGGCTCGCCTGGCTAGCTGCTGAGGTAACCAGTAGGATGAAGTGTATTCCGATGAAGGTGTCGGTCTTCATAATGGCAATCCTTCTCTCCGAAAGTGACAAGAATAGTGTCGTGACACGTCGTATGCTTAGGGAATCGCGAGGTTAAAATGTGGTTCTAGTCCAGCATTTGAATTCGCGCTGTCGAGGGCATCAGACAAGTAATCAGGTGAACCGGTTACAACATCAAGGTGCCGAAATTAAGCAAACTACTGTAAACCCCGCTGCACTCCAAACTATACAAGGAAGATCCATGAGAAGCAGACTAGTACACTGTTGGCGGAAAGGCTCGGAACTCAAAGTTGAGGACCCCGTCATCGCATGCCGAGTGACTTGATATTGAGATTGTTACACAGACTTTATCGCTATTCGGCCGTGCTCGCCACTCCTCCGGCCGAAACAGACGTCGGCCAGGAAAATAATCGCAGCAACCGTGCAATGCCCAAATACTTTGAGATCTCATAACGCATGCTGAAAAACGCGGACGGCTTAGCCTAAAGCCTTACCGGTGAGCCTGCGACCTCTGTTTTGTGATCTGTCGGTTTCCAGCAAAGCGCTGAAGATTGATTAGGACCGGGCGGTACACGGTAACAGCAAACTGAAGCCCCCAGGCAATGAATCCCGAGATGGCATGCCAACTGAGGAGCGGGCAACATATCGCAAGATTTGTGTATCTAATTTCGCCGGCCTAGCTGCTTTTTCTCTAGAGGCGCACCCTTAACATCACTATAGGGCTAGAGGATGCCTGATGTACCGAGATGCTATGAGAAAAACGGCAAGCGATAAAATAGCTAACTTACGTCTCGGGGCAGTGAGGGGGGGGTTATGACTTGCGAATCATCGATTCGCGCGGCTTTCAACGAGCGGCTATTGGCTGGGGAGCTCGGAATAGCTTCCGAGGCGATGAAGCCCGATATTAAGGAGTATGATAGGGGATTGGACCGCTTACAGGCAAGTTCGGAAGGGCACCCCCCGATTCCAATGTATTGGTACGGGCCTAGATATTGGTCGACCTGTCCGCCTGTCATTACTCTCTACAGGGACCTACGGAGGCCCGTTGCAGGGTGGGGACCTCGGTAGAGAACCCGGTGAATGACTGCAAGTGGATCGGCAGATCGCCGAGGGATCTCGGTACCTGCTGCGGGATCAGGCGAAGTGGGCTCTGGTCCTTAAAGCCCCTTTGCCCTATAAGCACGAATTGTTTGATGTCCGAGAGTACGATCGAGTGCGGATACGATGATTTGTGGTGTTGTAGCATCGTGGAAGTCGTGATCCGTTGATGAAAAGGGATAGGAACGAGGAGACTGGACCAGTTCTAGCATGGCTTCTCATTATCAGTATCTCTGTCTTCACAGGCCTCTAATCTCTACTCTCCCAACCCAGCATCAACATTAATATCAACTTATTGTTCACCCCATCGCCCTCATGGCTGGCTTTGCCTAGGCCGCCCCAACAATGATCCCAAACGACACGTTCGAGATGCGCCCCTCACAGGGTTTCCGCCTGGTGGTCAACGGGACCCACCCGGCACACGACTTCCCCGCCAACCCTGTCAACGGTCTCAACTTCTTCTCCGCTCGCTCTGAAGCCAAAATCAACTACGTCTCAGTCACTAGCACCGGCGGCGCCGTCTTCTTCTCTGCCTCGGCCATCCTCGCCCATCTAAGCACCGACTACCTCCCTACCGGTCTCGTGTCGGGCCCCGCCCCCGATACTGCGCACGTTGATTCCCCAGTCTTAACGCCAACCAGGGGGCTGCGAGGTTCGGCGTGCCTTCGAGGCCAAAGACCTGCGGTACCTTCCAGGGCCCGGTGTCTGACACCTTTGCGGTGTGCGACCCCGACTTCGAGGCTCCTGTCCACGCGCTGTTCGTGGTGCAGTACGTCGAAGACGCGGCCAACGAATGGAACACAAACTTTTATATGGAGGAGTTGAATGTGCCGGTAAACCGTAATTGCTGCCTGAGTATGCCGAGCTGGCGGGTACCAAGCGCGCGCATGGCGAGGAGATTGTCACGAGTCGGTGCTAGCCTTGACATCTGTGACGTCGTTAGCTCCGCGACGCTGGTTCGAAAAACCGTGACGCAGCCTGTCATTACGTGCTCCGGACACAGCCTGTAGTGGTGGTGCTATTACTGGATGTTGTTGTACTTCCGAGCCCGTTTCTTCCCACAGGAGCACCTCCCTGGCCGTAAAGTGCTACGAACTTCACCATCGCCCGCTTGGGTAACGGAACCTAGGGCATTTATAAAAGATTTCTCGTCTCAACAACGCTAACTTAGCCTTATCATCCCAAGGACCATCCAAGTGGCGAGCTGAAGATGCTGTCGTTGAGAAATCGATTTGACCGTGTAGGGAGGAGATAGGCCACCAGGTTTGCCACGACCCATGTCCCAACCCCTAAGCGCAGTGCGCGGCAAAGCCAAGCAGCGATTCACCACGGCCGAGCACCGCTACGAACCCCTGAACAGAAGGCTAGGTTTACGATTAACGGCTTTGTTTTCTCACCTTGGATATTGTCTCTGAGAAGCCTTGAGAGGGCGAAGGGTCCACCACGCCCAATAAGCCAAACCGGCCTGTGGATGCCTTCTCCCAGCAGACCCTCTTACGTGATTTAGTTATGGGATCGCACAATCCGTGCGGCTACGGGGCGCATGTGACTTAATTGAAGAGCCCGGGAGGACAGTTTGCGTTGTACTACTTCTTTCTGCCCCTTAACCAATATTGACAAGTACACCTTTTTACCAATAATCCGGGACGATTAACAAATAAGGGAACGGAAATATGACCGCTACAGGAGCTGGTCTGGATAAAGAGTTAAATTGCCTACTGTTAAAATATGGACCCCAGTCACTGCCCCTACAGCGCTGTTGCGCTGTAGCCAGAGGCCTGTGGCAACTGCAGCATGCCTGCAGTACAGGGGCGTTGACTGCCCTACAGTGGTTGCAGTGGCGTGCCTCACAGCACTGCATTCTGCAGTGCTGGCGCGCTGTCAACAGTGTTGTCGTTGATTCTGGCATCGGCGCCCTGTGGGCCCTGTGGGCCCCTGTGGCTACAGGGGCCTACAGCGCACTGACGTGCCCCATAGCACACTGCTGTGGGGCATCTCACCACGTTAGCGCCAGCCAAGATCGCTGGCATCTTGCAACGAAGATTCCAGCACTCTCAACCACTCTCTGGCAGCGCTGTGGAAGCCGCTGGAATCTAGCGCTGCCACAGCACTTTTCCTTCTGTAGTTTAGTTATCTCTTGTGTGTTCCAGGGGGCTCAGACCTAACAGAATGCTCTAGAATCCGGCTGAGCCCCTATAAGACCATCTCCTCTCCTCTGTATCTAGACTGACTACTCTTCACTCTTTGAGCAAGCAATTCATTCTCTTGTGTACCCTACACCTTGTGCCCTGCACCTCTTGTGCTGTGTACCCTGCACTTGTTTCCCTTTGGCCCCTGCCATCGTACTCAACACTTCCGCTGTTGCAGTCTGCCTCCGGCAGACTCCCCTATACTGGCCTTGCGTGCAGACCAGTTAGGGCACCCATTTCAACAGCAATGAGATGGCGGGGTAGAAGGTTAGGGTGGTGTGTGTGATCAATTGTAGCGTAGCCCCCTCTGAACAGAGGGCGCCACCGCCTATCTTTATCCTTACAAGCCAACGCCGCATCCGGAACGCCCTTTGTTGCTGGCGCAACTGCCCTTCTTTGTTGCTTTGTGAATGCCTTCCACTCACGCGATGAGACCGCTGTTGTTGCGCAGCGGGTCAGCGCGCGAGGCGCGCTGTGGGGGGTGCTGCAGCGGTTGTGCGTTACACCATTACACTCAACCTCTTGTTATGTACGAACCTCTCTTGTGCCAATCACTCTGTCCTCAGGGCTCGGGTTACATACGTCGTCACATAGGGTTTCATCTGCGTGATCCTTTTTCTCAACATTCTCGGCCGAATGAGGGGCATCGCTAGGTTAGGGGGGCTGGGAAGTGGGGGTAAGCATTCAGGCTCTTGATGGAGCTGCAGAAGCGCGCGGCTACGGTCGCGGGAAGTGGCCATAGATAGCTGAAAATAGCTACTGCTGGCCAAATCGTAAATATCCGCAGAGATCGCCGGTGGCTTAGGCGTAAGGTTAGGGTTATAGAGGTGCCAACGGTTAGCGGATCGCTGATTTTAGCTCCGGTATGCAGACTCCGAAGCCTTGCGCGTCGTTCGATACTGGTACACTAAACGTCCGATGCACATGGGGCTTTTTGGCAGGTCTGGCGAAATGCTTGATTACCGACAATTTTCCCGCCTTTACGCCCGAGGAGGCTGTGCTTGATGAATGAATGCTGAGAAAGCCTCGTTCTGCACCGTGGTTGGGTCGACTGAGCCGGGTGACTCACATTGGGAGAAGCAGCGACCAGTAATTCAAATTCGACGAACCAACAAAGCTTGAAGATGCGGCGATGGCCAATCTATCCGTTTGGATGCACGATGTCGGCCGCATTTAAGGCCGTTGGTTGGGCTAGCGACCCCTCCAACCGACCGAGGCAGGATGCCATGCAGTGTTGCTCCCCAACAAGACGGGCGGCCTCATGCCTTATTTCTAGTCGATTCATGTTGCCGATTTTACTGAGTATTAAAGCCAGGCGGGTATCCTACCGATTTGATGCAACGTAGTAGTTACGTTTGCCAACATTCCCATTCCACACCCAAGACCGACGTACTGTACATTCTGTCGCTTAGCCGACTTGTTTTCTGATTTTCTGATTGTACGGGAACTTTTCTGCATCGTGGACCATATCAATCTGTCATCATGAGTCCTCAGGGCGACGTCATGGAACTGACGCAGCGAATTCTTCCGGACGGCGGCGCCTGGGACAAGCTAGAGAGGGCCATCAACACGACTGCCGGCCTGACGAACACCGCACTCAATATAGTTGACCGGGTCGTCCCGAATAAGACAAACCAGGAGCTCGTTGCAACACGTAAGATTATCGTCGATCTCGCCACGCAACAGTCAGAGGATGCAGCAAAGCAGATCGCGGCGACGCTTCAGCACGCGGCAGCTACATCAAGTCAAACAAAAGTATTAGAGGAAGGGCTGTCAACTCTTGCAAAGGCTCAGATGGGCATTTTCAATGAGGCGCTGCAGTTAGTCCCTAAGGAAGAACTGGCGACTATTTCAACCGAGATACGCGGTTTGAGAAAGGAGTTGCGGTCGATTGCCAGCGATCTGGTATCGTTCACCAAGCCGAGCGTCTTCGGCCAACTCATGGACGTCGGCGCCTTGCTCACCAGCACTGCTGCCGTGGCTCACATCAAGAGGCTGGCCGACCAGGCGGAAAGAATGGCCAACAGCCTTGACCGGATATCAGATAACGTCTACTCGGAGAATTCTCGCGGCGACAAGTTCCCCGCCCACATCCATTCTTACGTTCGGAGTATGGTCGAGCAACATCATAGCGATCGGATACCCCACTACTTCTTTATCTTCAACCCGAGCACAACATGGTACGCAAAATTCGACGATATAAACCGAGTAGAACCCCTCGGAGATCACTATCTAGGCCGAAGACATGACCTAGACGAACTAGTAGCGTTTATCGTGGAGAGCGCCCGACCTCGTCTTGGACCGGAGCCGGTCATCCACATTTTAATTCCGACCATCAGCCAGCTTGCGATCACCGAGTCAATCAGATTTCCGGATGAGATGGGACCATTCCGTATTGATGGACAGTTGGGAGAGAGCGGCTTGCCTTTCGCTTACTTGTGCGCTCCAGAGAATGAGGAGCACCTTCACCACATTGGCGCCCTACGCCCACGCCCTCGTTGGGTACTTCACCAAGCCATCGGGATCCCGCTCGTGTGTGAGTGGGAACTAGAGCCGGTCTACTTTGAAGATCCTTACCTGACTACTATGGGGACGGTCTCCGCTATTTTCTACGGGTCCGAGTACCATGAAACTCATCCAGTTCCACCAAGGACCTTAGGGAGACCACGGTAGTCGTGATTCGGGGCGGCGGGGACGTTGTAGTTGGGGTAGCTATGCCCAAAAAAGGGAAGGGAGACAAACGACGTTGACAATCTAGTATTATTTCTGCGGATGACGGTTTACGGTGCTAGAGATTTCTACACGAGCCTTATACTGACCCTGACAATTTAAAAATATCGCCGGAGATTCTTTATGGACAGAAATTGTGTTCGGACATAATCAGAGACTAGTACAACGCACTAGCAATTCCAGTTTCTTGCCCAAGATCAATCCTTCGAGCGAGCTCCTAGATTAAGCTCTGTGTAACAAGCTATACAACCCAAACCATGAAAACAGAGTTCCTGACTATGGCTGACACGTGAGAGGTGCGTACACAACAAGAGGTTGAATGCAGTGGATGGAACGAAGCGTGATGGTGGTCATAGAGATCGTGAGTAGTCAAGAGATACTCCAAAGCAGTGTTGTCATCGTTACTGTCGTAGCAAAGGAAACTATCTGAGAGATGTTTCTGGCTGCAGCATATATATCTGCATGGTGTGTCCGCATCACCTCAATCACCTAGTGATTGAGCGATTGTTGTTGCATGCATTTGCTTGGTGCTACTATGCGGAGAAGACAGTAGCCAAGGGAGATTTTCCCCCCTACAGCAACGCTGCGATACAGACGTAGCCTGTTATCTGCTTTCCATCGACAGGAAACTTTAGCTGGGGGGGACCGAAAAGGGACCTCTGAGGCTGTATGGCGGTGGTGTATGGGATCACCCTAGCTCAGGGAAGAATCAGGGGAAACTCAGGACAAATCAGCCACAGCTCACCCCAGCTCAGGACGACGGACGAAAAGGGAAATTTTGTGTGCCCAGATTCGTCGCAGGAAACCATGCTGTTTCCCAGGCCGAGGAACGAGAGGTAAGAATTTTGGATGATCTCACTGCCGAGGAATTTAGCACCTCGTCTCCACCCGTACTTCACCAACATGGTAGCCACCTTGCGCATCTCCCCATCCAGACCGGTGGCGGTAGAACACAGGCGAACAAGCCAAGATAGCTGGGGAAGTTTGCCGAGGCTGTTCTGCCGCAACTTGTTGCCTAGCTCCTCGAACCACCGGAGGGCAAAGTCGAAACCCGCGTAGGGAATATCCCACTGGCGGAAAATTGCACCGAGGGCGACAAGCCACAACTGAGAGATGTTGGCCCGGTTGAGCTGTTCATGGCTGCGGACAGGGACAGGGTCTCCGTAAAACTTCAGGTGGGACAAAGCCAGAGACCAGCGTACAAAGTTGTCCGATGGTTGCCCTTTATATTCCAGACCGACGCTGAGTATTGCTGAGGGTGGGAAAAGGGCGTCCTTGAACGACACCTTGGTAGCTTTAGTCTGGAACACCAAGAGGTCAGGGTAGAGATGCCAGGCTGAAATGCCCCTGATGACGGCCCGGTCGCATGCCTCCTGAGGTAGGTTGTCCAGTAGCTTTTCGAGCACCTCCACGGCCCGGGTCCAGGTCGCAATAACAGTCTCATATACGTTTGCCCCTCTGGGATATGGCACCGTGAGGTTTTCGGTAATGAGAGCAAACTGTGTCCGCCAGACTACCATAGATGTACCAGCTCTCCGGAGCCAGGATCGCGCGCTGGCATCCCAAGACGCTAGCTCGGAGCGTGAGTAGGGCTGCTGAGCAGCGGCGGAGGTGTGCGGGTTGATCAGCTTCCCATCGTCCAGCTCGGCCTGAATCTGCCGCTTCCTGTGTTCGACGAGCTCGACCCAGATGGAAGTTGCCGTCTTAGCGTCCCACGCGTCGGCGAGTATGCAGGCAAGGAGGTGTACGCAGATGGCTGAAGGTCCTGAGGTCGCTGCTGCCCAGATGGTGGTGCAGTCCGCCCTAACGAACGCCTGGAAGGGGCCATCACTCTCAGTGCCTTGAGGATTGGCGTCAGGGCGAGATAAGATATCCGAAACGCGCTGGCCGTACGCCTTGATGAGCTTGGGCGTGCTAGGCATAGTTTCGTGAAAGAGAAAGCCAAGTGTGCAGGCTGTCCGATGGGCCTGTCCTGTTCTCTGCTTCTCTCCTCCTTCCTTTAGTCAAAGCGGAGCCGATGGGAAGAAACTCTGGTGATGGGTTACAGCGCCACAGCGAGAAGTCAAGGTTGATGTTCACAAGCGCCACTGTGTTTTCGTTGATAGCCGACACAGCCGAATTGGATATCCTTCCTAGCGATGCCATGTTGAATAAATGTATGTATAGGTAGCGAATAGGCAAGTCATGGCTGGCCCCCAAAGCTTCAGTGGGCAACCAACTGGGCTAAGTTGATGGGAAGGAAGGGATTCTCTGAGAAATAAGAGTCGAAGAATTAGAAAGCGGGGTAAATTGCACGGGGCGGAGTAAGCACCAACTTGGCCATGCAGAAGGCCAAAAAAAAGGATGAGGCTACCAATAAGATGGTGTTGATAGCTCACCACCGCAGACAGAGGGCGTGCCAATCCCAAATGGGCATCGTGAGGGACGTAGCTATGTCCTCCCTAAACCAACTCCAACTCAGCTGCGCCCTGTAACGCGTCTCCTTTGAAAATCTGCGATCTATTAAAATATTCGTAAGCTCGCATAGCAGCAGCATTAGTGGTCGACGTTCAGAGCAGTTAGCGACTCCTGTTCCATGACTTTCTTCTTTGGCAAGTCTCAAGTCAAGTGCTGAACCGTTGTTTTTTTGAGAAAAATGGATAATTCAACCTAGGCGCAACGGAATCAGCGAGAGTGTTAAATGGCAGGTTTTTTCTCTTTCTTTTGAGTGAAGGAAAGCGCGGTTAGGTGTTTGAGGTGGTTGTGGTGGTGGTGGCGTGTAGTTACGACCATGGGCCAGGTTGGCGCCTTATCGCCTATCGCTCAGGTCGTGCGTTGATTGGTCAGGTGACCCCTCACCACAGTAGACTAGATCTTCCTCGCGCCGCAGGGCTTCCTCTTCCTCTTTTTCCTCATCTTAGAATTTTACATGATTGAGCCACTTCTACGGGCCTTGACCCATCCTGGTGCCCTCGTCGTGACACGTGTGGTAATACGACGACTTTAGGGTTAGGGTCCGCAGGAGCAAACTTAGCAAAACCCTGGGGTGAGCAGTGTCACGTGGGCAATGTACAAAAAAAGGAAATTTTGTGTGCCCAGATTCGTCTCATATAACAGGAAATACGAACGAAAAAGGGGATTTCGTGAGCAGAGATTTGTCTCAGGCAGCTAGGCTGTCGAATCTTTTACTTCACCCGACTACCTCGCAATGATAACTATGTACCTACCGTTGCGGGAATTGCAGCGGGTGGGCTAGAATCGCTGGGCCCAACTGGGCTCGGAAGAAAATGTAAACCAATAGCATAGGTTTGTCTCGGCGACCGGGCGAGAGTAGTTAGCCTCAGCGAGACTAGTTGGGCTCGGCAAGAGATGTTGATATAGAGATCTGATTGGTCGGTTTGCCGTAGAGACCCACAAAAAAGAAGTTTCAGGGGCTTGTGCCCATCTTTCAGGGGCTTGTGCCCATCTTTCAGGGGCTCAAGCCATGTAATTGCTGGATTTCTACTGCTGTGGTGGTTGGGCTGGGCTGAGTATAAGAAAGAAAGAAAAGAAAGAAGGGCACACACCCTGGATCGAACACAAGGCAGTCACGCAAGCAATCACACACTGGAGCAATTGAGCCATTGTAAAATTTATTGATTTTATTCGTATAAAAGCCACAAGTGGATATTTAAAGGCCAGAGGGTAGTTGAGATGGTAGCCGGGCCGAGATGGCAGTCAATCCAGAGTCATGAAGGTGATGGATCCAAGGTGGTCAATCCGGGCTTGGGAAAGCGATAAATCCAGGGTAATCCGGGGCCCAGAAAAGCGATAAATCCAAAGCGATCCAGGGCCCAGAAAAACAGGGTGGTTAGTCGAGGGTCATGAAGAAGGCAGTCGATCTAGGGGCCTGACCGCTGCAGCAACCACCACAGCGATACGTCCCATCAGAACAAAGCAATTCAGGGCCCGGAAAAAAACCAATCCAAAGCAACCCGGGGCCCAGAAAAGCGATAATTCAAAGCAATCCAGGGTCCAGAAATCAGGGTGGTCAGTCGAGGGTCATGAACCTGAAGACAGTCAAGTCAATCCGGAACCAGGGACCCACACTGCAGCAATCCGGCCAATCGGAGCGCGCGATTCTAAGGCACTGTAAATACAGGGGCTACAGGGGTTGATCACTGTAAGCCATCTGACCAATCAGAGCGTGCGATTCTTGAGGAGGCCGGGCCGCTGTAAAATACAGCGCATTTAGGGTGTGTAGCACCTGGAGCCGATCTGACCAATCAGATGGCCCAAATAGCCCCGGTTTGCCCCATTTTTTTGAACTTCTCTCGCTGAGCCAAACTACTCTCGCTGGGGCAACAAGTCTAGCTCAATAAGTGGGTCTAGCAACACTCGAAAAGTTGAATGAGACTCCCCCTCTCCCACAGTTTCCCACTATGGTACCTAGGCAGGCAAAGGCACAGTCACAGCCGTCCAACCGAGCTACGATCTCGAGGTACCAAAATTGAGCGTGACCAAAGTTCGATAAAGACATCATCTTTTCCTTGCCATCCCTGTAACTATCTGCTGAACCCAAGTTAATTAAACCGAGAAAAAAGTTCTAGCTTTAAAAAGGAAAGGGAAAGGAGGAAAAAAAAAAAGAATCAGCTCCAGTTCAACCACTCAGAGTCTAGCAATCTCTCGGTCTCCGTCTTTGATCCAAAAGATAGAAGAAAAAAAATTGAAAGAAGGCCGAGAACTTCAGCATTAGTCCTTGAAAAAATCATCCGGATTTAAACGATAAGCTCTTTGCTCCATGTATGCATCCCATGGGGCCCGGTTGTCCATGTTCGCACAGTTTGCATGATTGTTCAGCAGCCAAGCAATCCCACGGTTGCTGTTGGACGATGCATACAAGAGTGGTGTGTTTCCTTGGTTGTCTGGAACATTGTAATCGATCCCGATTACATCTAGCAGGCATTTGACGATTCGCTCATCGGTGCTGTACTTTGCAGCGCAGCAGAGCGCGGTTCGACCCTGTGAGTCTGTGAAGTTGATAGATGAGGCACAAAGTGGTGAGAGATTTTGAACTGCCTCATAATTATCCTGCAAGACTGCCATGTGAAGGGCCGTCTCTCCTCGGTTGTTTTGAAGGCTGAAGTTCATAATATCCACCGTCGGAGGGCGAATGAGCTCCTCGTAAGCATTTGCTTCCCGGCGAATGGGTAGTCGTGAAACCCCTCCCGTGCCCCAAAGAACGCAAACGAGTTCGGAGCCGTTCTTGCCCGAAGGATGTCGACGTCGCCTCGATAGCAAGGCTGCCATGAGCGGAGTGTTGCCGCCTTTGTCTTGCTGATTGGCGAAGATGCCGGGATGCTGGCCAGGATGCAGGCCGGAGAGATGAAGGAGCAGCTTGACAATATCGACATGGCCCATTCGACAGGCATAATGTAGCGGAGTCCGACCATACTTGTCAACGTAGGCTCTGTCCTTGGTGTGATTGACGAGAATCCGGCAGACGGCGAAATAGCCAAGAGCGGCTGCAAAATGGAGTGCTGTCCTCCCCGAGTGCGTCTGGCTGTCCGGATCTATCCCAACGTCAACCAAGGCCTGAACGACAGTCGGGAGATTATTTTGAGCCGCAATGTGGATTACCGATCGGCCGCAGCGGTCAGCTGGATTCATAATGATGTTGTGCTCTCGACGCTGACAGTGAAACGCAACCTTTCTCGCCAGCTCCGGGGTGACGCCTTCGCGTCTCCTTTGCCCGAGATCGTGAAGCAGAACATGAAGCACCGAAGTTCCTAGGCAATCTTGGACCGGCCAATGTGTCTCCATGTCGATAAGCGGCGCCATCCATCGCGAGTTGTCGAAAACGTAGGGCTCGCCGACAAACATCTCAATGCCACGCTTTTGCGTTTGATCCTGAATGGTTGCCTTGAAACAATTCTCCCAGAGCGCCTTGGCAATGACACCGAACTGCTTGCAGAGTCTCCAATATTCAAGCATGTTAGCTGGCACGTCGTCTGATGGGTGCCTGTTGTTGGCAAACAACTCGCCCTCAAGGAGCAAAGCAGCACCTATCTCGCCATTGGTAATCATCATTTCCAACTTGCGCTTCATGCCTGCATCGACAACAAAAGGTGTTGAGCAATGGTTATCTGCGCCAAGGCCAGCATGAGGTCTTTCAACGATGTCATACGTGAGAAGGCGCAAGGCCGAGGCTTCGAGATTTGCTGCAGGGTCATCGCTCCAGGAAAGGACACTCTCCCTTGCGGCAAGGTGGCCAAGCAATGTTAGGCAGATAGTCTGAACGGCGTTTCGCAGCGCTGGCGCTATCTGGGCCAGGACACCTTCTTCTGAGCCGCCACCGAAACCGAGGAAGATGCCCGAAAACTCCTCTCGCCAGCTGTCAAACTTGACAACCACTTTTTTGAGAAGCTTCACGAAGCTCACAGCGTTTGAGCTACCCCTCATTAGAAATAGTTTTATCAAAGTCAGCCAGTCTGAGGAAACTCACAAATCAGTGACTGTCCAAGTATCGACTGAACCTGGCTGGGGTGACCTCGCTGGTGCCACTACGGATGGCTCGATGGGCACCTTGGATGGCTTGCGCTTTTTGCAGGTGTTGGGGGAGCAAGGGAAGCCTTTCTCACTGCAGCGAGAGCATTTTCCCGGCCACTGTCGAGGCTGGGGCTCACACTAAACCGAGTTGTAAGCTCAGATCAATTTGATTGAGACAATTATGGAGTGAAATACCTTCTGTTTATCTCTGCGGCAAAAGACGCATTTGGATTTGTCTCGCGTTCCATGAGCCGCCTTCCTTGACCGTGGAGATATCGACTGGCTATCTTGGGGCTCCATGCTGGTGGTATTAGTTAGAAGGAGTTAAACGAACTCGGCACTTGACACCTTCAAGGTTGAATGATATTTCGACGAGCTTTAATAGATAAGCCCGATCAAAATCTGGAAAATCAAGAAAGATTTAGTCAAGCGCAGTTTATAGTTTCTCAAGCCATCGTTCTGAAACGCACCAGCGGTATGGAGCACAGCAAGTTGGGTTTTATGAATTGCTTGTAACAGCCACAGACTAGCGAGCAGCGTGCTGCTAGTGCCGCATTTGACAGATCGGAAAGTGTCCTGGTTCGCTCTAGCCTGCATTGAATATAGGGCTCCAAGATAGCCCAATCTCTGCGCTTTCCGACGCACGCCAGCTCATACTATCGCTTGCTAACATCCTTCCGTCGCCTGTCTTCGCATGTTGTCGCTTATCAACGCCCAACCTCTGGCTTCCTAAAAACCGGATACTGCACCTGCAGTCAGTTGACATGGTTTACCCACACCTTTTTGGTGAGTTGGCGGCGGCATAGGCGCCGTGCAGGACCCTGATCCGTCGCCTATCATCGCATACTACGTCCAATGAAGCGCATACATGTTTTTGATGTGGCGCCAACACCCACGCCAGGGGGTATGGTCGGTGACCGCCCTTTGGAAGAGCCGACGGTGTCTGGCAGTTGGCGCGTCGCTAGTCTACCGCAATTGCCTCGCACAGCCTTGTTCACATTAATTCCACTACCCGTCGCAAACAATCGCATCAACACCCTGGATGCCCTCCCGGTTTTTGGACTTGTTAGGCTGTGTTCTGGGCGGCCTAGGACGAGCATGGAGTACTTCAAGTCACGGTTCCGACTCTTTACCATGCCAGATGTTCAGCACCCACGCACTTTCTTGATCCCCCAGGATCAATCATACCCTCGGCCCTTAACCTTGCATCTTTTCCCTTCTCAGCGCGCTTATAGAACGCCCAATGTTTCTTCCGCAGAGCTATCTTTTATCCGGTCTCAACGGCAGCGTCGCCGTCCCTCTCCCGGAGCCAACCGCCCCGAGTTCATCGTCGTGGGCCACGCCAGAGTCAAATGGCGCACAGGTCATCACCTTCGGGGTCGTCGCCTCCCTCGTCGCCTTCGTCTCAATCTTTTTACACTTTCGCCAGCTTCGTGCCGCCGCCAACAGACACGCCGTTTCTTCTCACGAGCTACGTAGTATCAACGACGAGCGCTGAGCTGAGACTGGATTCGTTCCTACAGTCGTGGCGCCTGGATTCCGGCACTATTTAGAGCGTTTCGAAAAGTGTGCCGAGATATAGGGCTCATGGTGGTTTCATGACGGGGCACTCTGAGCCATGAAAATGTTCAGTCTTGTATTTATTGACAGCGCTCGACCTCAAGGTTTCTGCTGGCCTGGAAGAATACCAGTAGTTTCTTAACATTTAGTAACTAGGTAGCTACCTATTCAAACGAAAAATGGATGTAGCTATAGTGACCTATGTCCTGGATGTTAACACTTCGTCCAACTGGTACAATTTAGTGAGGTTGTAGACTTTTGCTATCACCGCAAGTATGCTTTCATTGCATTATATCATCTGTGTGACACACACTTCCCCACAAATGCGCTTCTAGAGGGAAGACAACTGGGCAGACTAAAGTTTTAGTATTTTCGGTACCGCACCGTGCCGTACCTGGTTAAAGTCCGAGACCTATCAAATATAAACTTCTCCCCCCTGAACTCTGCGACGGCCCACCTACCTAGGTAGGTAGGAAAGGTACCTAAGTGCCTGGTTGATTTGCGTGCGTGGTTAGCTGGGTTGACTGTTATTACATGTTTCAGTGCTGTTCTGCTGGTACATCCACGCTCAGGCTCGATCCCACGTCAATATCACTCAGACTTACGGTGTCCTGAGCATGATTACTAAGGCTGGCATGCCCTCCAACAAGGTAGTTGTTGGTGTCGTGAGCTACGGCCGCTCATTTCGCATGGCCCAAGCCGGCTACACTGGCCCCATGTGTACTTTTACCGGTGCTCGGAACGACTCGCACGCTGCACCCGGAAAGTGCACTAGTGTTCCTAGATACCTCGCCAACGCCGAAATTGAAGGCATAATCCGCAACAACCGCAATATCGACCAGTGGGACCGTGATCTGACGAACTACCTCGTTTACGACGACTACCAGTGGGTCGCTTACATGTCTGACGAGAACAAGGCAAAGCGAGAGACTATCTACGACACACTAAATATGCTTAGCAGCACCGACTTGGCCGTGGACCTTCAATCCTTTGACACCGAATCCATGTATGGGGCCAACCCGTCCGAGTTTGAGAACATTGAATCGATCGAGCCTTGCCGGGAACGGACCTGGAAATCGATGGAAGAACTGGAAGCAGCGAAATATGTTCCTCTTCATTGCGTGGACATATTTGTGCTCGGACTCTAGCGACTACTCTGCAAGAGGCGCTGGACGAGTACGACACTATTCTGAAGACCGGCTATGACATGAAAAGACAGACTATGACATGAAGTTTGGATATTTTGCCCAGGCCGTCAAGGAGAGTTGGAGAGCGGACCTGCTAGGCTTCTATTTCGACGAGAATGTCAACAACGACGACTGGTACGACTGCTACCAGGTTGGCACCAACTTGAAGCTCAAATGCCCCCCCCCCCCCCAAAGGAACTGAAGGTACCTCAATAAGAATGGTCCTGAAAGACAAGGAGAAATTTGGTCTTCACATCAAGGACAAGTTTAACATTTCCCTTCAGGATACCTCCCCGCAGAGCATCCCGCGGAACGAAGCTGGCTGCATCCCGATATACCATGGCAACCCGTTGAATAACGGGCGCATACTTCCCCACCCTCAAGATTCCGAAGTTCATGGCGTTCGTCTTCCCGGGGAGGACCTCAAAATCCCCAATCCCAAGGTGGACATGGAGAAAGCAATTGAGAATATGCGGGGCCTCCCCGACTATCTCCAGCAGATTGCCCTCTTTGAACGCTGAGAGGTTCTCGTCAACGGTACCATGGCAGAAGAGTTGAGTTCATCGGATGTCATTGAGACTACGGGCGCTGCCGTCTACACTATTGTGGAGTCGGTTGAAGGAATGAAGAAAGCCTATGATATCGGCAAGAAGGTGGAAGAAGAGGAGAGGGAGAAAAAGCGGGAGAATATCATCATTTGGGTCTTGTCGGCCATCTTGATGGTCCTTCCCTTTGCCGGCTCAGCCCTTGTCACATTTACGGGTCTCAGCATGATTGGCCGCATCGCCGGTATTGTGAGCTACCAGGGGGGTGTAGCCATGAGTGCTTACGGGCTGGCCAAGAATGAGGGTAACCCTGTGCTTGCCGTCTTTTTTTCTTTGTGTTAGCCTTGTTCCGGGGGTGGGAAAAAGTGTGAGTGGGACGTTTCGAGATGGCGCCGTCTTGCGAGGTTCGATGACAGCGGATAATTATAAGAATCTGGGGCCGATCACGAGGACGGCGTTGACGAGGATTGACACGGTGAGGAAGATTTGTAGTAGGTAGCGTTTCCGCTACGTGATAGTTGTGCTGTATCGTACGGAAGGGTTTCGATAAGTCAGGAAAAGAATACATTAAAACCAGAGCAATATCGTGTTGTATGGTGAAGGGATTTCGATAAAGCGAACCCAAATGGAAGGTTTTATACCAAGTAAACACCCAGAGTAGTAGGCAGTGAGGATATCTTTGCACCTCCTAGCACATGACACTGTATAAATTGTGTATATCCTCGATCCAGAGTTTGGGGTTCAATGTCAATGCTGGGTCTGTTTTACGAGTTTATTCGTCTAGACGAAGGAAAACAAGCGAAGCTATTGTTACAACCGTTTTGCGTCTTTTTTATCATCTCTCTTTCCATTGAGAAATGCCTTTCCATTCTCGCGTCTTGTTCTCTTTTTTTCTTTTTCATGTCTTATTTTCCTTCTTTTATTCTCTTGCCTTGTTCCACTTTTCTCATGTCTCATATCTTGTTTATTCCCCTCGCGACATGAGAATTACAGATTCGCCAAAACTGCCGCGCCACCAAACAGCGCACCCATCGCCACCGCCGCAGTCTGTGCCGGTCCGACATTCGGGGTACTAGTCGCGCTCGTTACACTCTGCGAAGCCGAGCTGATTCGTGAAGCCGCCGAGCTGGTCAACGAAGCGATGGCCCGGCTGAGCGATTCGCGATCCGACCCCGTTGCTGTAGAAAGCTGGGATGCATACGAAGAGAGGAGCGATCCGGCTTCGCTGGTTATGGAGCTGAACTGGCTTTGGCCAGGGATCTCGGTGCGAAGCGACGAGAGGGCCGAGGTCACTTTGGATTCGATCGACTCGAGGGGGTCGACTGGCTTTGTCATGGTGGCGGTTTGTGCCTACGCGTTAGGAGTTAGTGTTGGTCTGGCAGAGAGGGAGGGGGAGGGGGGGAAATGTACCGCAGCCAGGGTGGCGAGAGCGGTGGTGAGGAGAGTGTAGCGCAT
>Ga0247760_1000919_pt1 | contig 29962 bp, 39 predicted proteins | sample UWRJL171409R4_FD_179936 | JGI IMG/M metagenome (GOLD analysis project Ga0247760, IMG submission 179936) | Plant litter microbial communities from Arlington Agricultural Research Station in Wisconsin, United States - UWRJ-L171-409R-4 | ecosystem: Environmental > Terrestrial > Plant litter >... | reverse complement strand
GGGTTGTGGGTAACTTTGCGGGGGTTGAGCGGGATACTGAGGGCCCGAATTGCCCAGGAACTGAAGGTGACCGCCTGGCGGCGCAGGTGGCTGAGACGGGTACTGCGGTGAGTAGTCTGCAATCGACGGTCGGCGTTGTGAATCGGCCGAGTACGGTGTTCGTTCCACACTTCCGCTCATTGATCGAGCACGGTACGGATCGGGTCGAGCATCAGGCGTCGCAGTCCTTCTTCTGCGTGCAAAGTCGTCCTCCCCATTATCGTAATCGTTTCCTCCTTTAGGATCACGACGTCTCATACGAACATCACGACGGATTCGGACGCGGCACCCCTGCTCGGCAACAACACGGCTCAAAGCCGTGCTCTCAGTGAGGCCTGGAAATTTCTTGGCACTGTAAACAGCAAATTCCTGTGACTTACTTCCATCCGGAAATCAAACGATCCACCCGTTGCCGAGTTAATTCCAGGAACTGCAGGCTTGGTGTCGGGGGCCTCAGCATCCTTGTCGTCGTCCTCTTTGGTTTCTTCGTAGAGATTGAAAGTCAACCGGTAACGACCTTCGTGTCGGACTGACAGATCCGGGAACAGAAAGTAGCCAGCCTCTTGAGGTCGGTCCAGATAAGCCATACCAGACACCGGCATACCGGTTAGAACCGGCGGGCTGTTGGCGGCCGGCGTCTGCAGTCGCCCGTGGGCGATGGCGCGAGCGTGCTCCAGTGTAGCGTACAGGAAAAAGTTGGCATTGTAGAGAAACGTAATGTCCTTGGTCTGAGCTCGCTCCCAAGTATCACCCTCGTAAATACGCAGCTCCACAACCGGAGGCGGGTCCACAGGACGGCGATCGGCAGAAGCTGAAGATGGGTGTCAGTACCAACGCGATGATAATTCTGCCGCGGTAGTTTGACTCACACTTGGGACCAGAACCGCAGGCTCTGGCGCGCTCAGGCTGCTGGATGACTTTGAGGCAATACCAGAGCATGCGTTTACCCTTAGTCATGCGGCTAACAACATGAGGTTGCGGGTTAGCTTCAGCTGCTTCTTGGGCATGCATCGCCTGCTGGATGGCGTGCGTCGACGCCGCGAGGACAGGAGCGCCCATCCTGCTCTGCGAAGGCCGTATGGTCGACAGCTTGATGGTGATTCGGAACCCGTTTCGTGAGATTGACAAGCGCGTATCAGACCCTCTCCAGGAGCGAATCAATGGTCTAGACTAATGAAGCGTGTCAGCGTCAGGTCGATGCCCCAGATGGCCGCAGAACTGTATCGGAAGCGAGCTTGCTGCACTGCGTCGACGTGGCATGCAAATAGAACAGCACTGACAGCGAAAGCAATGAAATCCACAGTCGAAATCCGAAAATCGAAAATCGGGATGATAGCGCGCTGCGCGTCTGTGGTTTTGGGGCGGCATACTCACATTAAGGGCCTTGACGCTTGGGATCAGCGAGAACAAAGACGAGACGAATTGGGTAACTGGTTCCGCCCTCTTGGTAATCCTCTACGTATGATCGAGGAAAATTCCGACGACAAACAATCGTGTCGAGGGCCGGTTTGTTTGTCGTTTTTGCAGGCCGCTCAACAATAAAGCGTCGGTCGCCGAAGGCGAAACAGGATGGGAAGGGTGATGGAGATGGGGAGAGGAGGGAAAAACGGGGTTTGGGCGGTGCGACTGGGGAAGGACGGAGGATTGGCGTGCGACCAGTAGCAGCTCGCTCCTTGGATGGCTGGGAGGAGCCCCCAAGGTTTCCAGAAACCAGAGTGACGGGTAGCTCAGCAGCTGTGGTCGGGGTCGGATGCTATTGGGTGCCCACACTTCACAGGCCCTAGCGCTGCCCGTTCGTCTCAGCCAAAATAACTCGCCCCCCTTCGCCCCTAAGCTGCCTCTTACTCCAGCAATCCAGCGCCGCTGCCGGGGCTCTGGGATTCAGGTTGTGTGCACCGGGGAATGTGTCGTGTCTCTTGTGTGTCGTTCCTTTGCTGCAAACTGCCGCTGCTGCTGCTGCTGGCCAGGACCAGAACGCTACATCCAATCGACCCCCGATGACTGCGTCCCTTATTGCGTACTCGTTGACAAGCTGGGCTGGGGGACGGAAATGCAGCACGAGCAGCCGACTAGCCCCGGGCGCAGGCTCTCGAACCAGAGACAGGGCCACCAAGCGAGTGGAAATGAGGGTGGGCGGAAATGTGACAGGCCAGTGTGCGGCAGGGGACATGGGGGTATTCCTCCCTTGCGAGCCAGCAGCAGAGAAAAAAGGTGGGTCGTACAGTTCAGATCCGTCATCTCGCACAGTGAACACTGCGAGAAACCAACGCGGAGCAAGAGTCCCGGTGGTGCAATGACTGCCCGTTGGCGGGCACTGCGCGGCGCGTGGTCTGGGTGGTGGTCAGAGCGAGCAGAGCTTGGAAGCCAGGACCCTGGGAAGCGTGTGCGGCACAGTACGAGTACGCAGAGACCAACGGGCAGGCGGCTTCCTCTCTGGGACGAACTGCACTAATGCCGTTTCTCCGCCACGGAGACCCACATTGGCCCCCGCTGCGCGCGCCGTGGTTGGCCAGGTGCCAGGCCCGTCGTGCTTGCTCACCCTTTGATCCAGGGTTCAGGTTCTGCCGTAGCATTCACCGCTCCACCAATCACACCGCCACCCGCACCTCCAAGACCACGCTAGTCTGGTTCTGGGCACTGTTGGTTGCTTCCAAATCCTTCGTTTCCACCCTCTCCCACACCAGGCTCACACGGCCGCACCGCATCCACGAACTCATCAAAAACCTGCTCCCCCTCGAATGCCCTGGCTGCAGGTCCTGACCTCTCAGTGGTACGAGATGAGTTCGTAATTGATGCATGGCGATTGCTTAGATTTACACTCCTCCGTACTACACTTTAAGCACAGATTTTCCGGGACGTAGTTTTGGTCAGCCGGAGATGTGCTTCGGCTGGAGACGGAATTGACAAGCACCCATGGAACTGGGGCCGGGGCTTTTCTTTTCTCTTCTTTCCCTGGCTAGACTGGAAGCAAGCCGTCTGGTCGTGCAAGCCAGCACGATCTTGGCGGGATACAAAGCCCCGGTTTTCCCTTCCTAGTATACTGCGCAGGAGATTGTCACACTCTTGAGGTGCCGAGGAACGTCCGCCTGGACCCAGGAGAGCGATAAAACGACCATGTTCGTTAGCAATGCCGACCGGCCAATCCAGCCATTACAGTCCTGATTACGCATTCAGGCTGTGATGCAAAACAAGCGATTGGCAAGAGCATCGCAGCACCATGTCTGGATGTTGAACCGGGTCGCAAGAAATGTGATGCACAAAATCGAACAAAATCGAACAAAATCCACGACAGCGTGGAAGGGGGGGATACCGGGGGCATGTCAAAAATGTTTTCACTTTTGTCAGAAGCCCCGAAGGCGCGCCGATCCTAGCGGGACTTGGGAGACGTTTTATTCGCCCCAGTACGCAGTGTGGCAGTATTGGAATTTGGGCGTCACCTGCCCACCTCCATATTTGGGATGGATTTTTCTCGCTCTCAGATTTAGCTTCACCTTTTTGATTCTCGCACTGGGGGCCGAGCGCCAAAAGCTACTGTCGTAAGCGCTGAACCACGCAAAGTGTCACCGCGGGACCTCTTTCCAAACCAGGCACATTTGTAACTCTTTTCTCTCTTTTTAACAAAGAGAGCGATTGCGGGAGCTGTCAGCTTATTTTTAATTCCCTCGCTCTGCCCTCCGGCATGGTCGAACCAGATGGCCAGGGAGTGCTCCTGAGCGCTGTCCGCGATCAACCCACCCACCCCCGACCAGTCATCCTTCACACGGAGACACGGCAAGCTTCCTCGGTTGCCCCACCTCACCCACCTTTCCGCAACCCACCCACTTTTCGCTCCCAATCCTCAGCGCTCAAACGAGTCACTTCGAGTCAAGGGCTCTTCCCGTCGTGCCGTCCCACACCAAAAGGACGCCTGGCCAGTGCGCCCTGCAGCCTGCCGTGTGCCGACAGCACCGATCTGAGCACCGACCACCGATACAACGTACCGTAACAAAGGGTTAGGGTTTAGCCTATAGGAGAAGAGCATTCAACGTTACAACGGACATGAAGGCATTGGCGAGAGCCTGGTCGGTCCTTGGTCGGATCGTGGGTTTTACGATTATATTATGGCGTTATAATGCCGAGTCTGGAATGCTGCAAGAGGTGGAGCTGTTTTCGTTATTCTCGGCTTAACTTTGAATATTGGCACCAGACTGGACCTGATTCTTTCGATTTTGAAATCCTGACTAACACTCACCCTCATCGGGTGAAAGTCGACAGGCCAACATGAACCCCTCGCCGCACCACGTTGCCGGATTCTGATTGTTTGGGATTTGGACGAGTCAACGACTGGAGTTGAAGAGATATTCTAGAACTAGCCTAGCTGCAAGTCGCCGGCAAACCGCATAATATGGGAAGGTAATTGCCGAATCAAACAGCCACCCGGTATTCAATTGGGAGGCGCCTCGAAAAACACCGGTGCCATGGTCATCGGGGTTTGATTTGCATGACAACACAATGGTTGCTGACATGGAAACGGAAAGTGTCTTTGGCTTGGGAGCTCCACCTCATTTCTTCAAGCCTGGAAGACAAAGGTCTTGCAATCAAGTTGCTCTCGAAACTTGGGAATGCCAATGAGCGTTTAATTCAGTCATCGGTCAGCAGTTAGCAGGTAAGGACAGAAACTCCAAACAGCGCAAATCTTGTTTACATAGTAACAAAACTGGGCTAACTTTCAGCCCGGCACAGACCCCGTCGTCCGGGAGCAGCCATTCTGCCTGCAGGCCAAAGCTCGACTATACAATGTTCAACGGCGGCCTTGAGTATTGGTGGTCATGGACCCTAACAAGTGTCTTATCCGAAAATATAACCACGCCGCGCAAACTTTGTTCGTCAAAACGGCATCACTGTACGAGTCATGACTCCATCCCACAGCTATGGCCTTGGGCTCGCCGTTATCTACCGAAGCCGAATCATCGGATGCCGCCAATAGATGGAAACGGTCAAAACTGCATAACCCACCAGGCCCATGTCATTGGGAATCCACCAGACGAGCGGTTTGACTTTCCTCTTGTTGGCTCCAGCCAAACCTTAATAAGGCCCTGCGTAATCAGTGCCCCTCAATCTAGCACCAATCGACTAACAAAGTGTCATGGCAGATGACCATTCCCTGAGCCCTCTGGGCTGGGTCCACAAGACCACGCAAAGTCCATTTCTCTATCGATTGTCTTTTATGTCGTTTCGCAACTCGGAATGTGGGGTTGTGACATATTTGGGCGGGTGTGCATTGAACGATGGGGAGGCGAGTTTTGAATTCAGCCTGTTGAGGAACAGGAGAATATGACAACGCCATCGTCTCGGCGCCGACATCCCCTTCCCGTTTCCCATTCCCCCCACACCCCGCAGGTTTATTCCCTCCCCTTGACTGGAAGTTATGAGACGTTGCAAAGTGGTCGGGCCCAAACACTACGGGCTCGTCACCGTGTAGGCTGTCCGGGGACGTGGGCCCGGGAAAACTTAGGCGGGGGGAGGGTGTGTAGATGACTGTCGGTGTTTTTTTTTCTTTCCCAGTCTCGTTTCGTTTAATATGTGGGTTGGATGTGGTCATGGTGACTGATGGTCATAGACCTACATCATGCTCTTGATTAAAACAAAATGAAAATCTCAAGTCTCGTGAACCACATCTTACACTGTTCGACTGTGATTGTATACGTCCATCACGAGAACAACCATGATGGCCGTGGTATCACCAGGGAATAAAACCAAGCACGGCACCCCGGGGCTTATACCGCCGACGGCAAGAAATTTACCGAGCGTTTATATCCTGACACCGCAAAATCGTATGCACTACCGACCCAGCCAGGGGCTTCTCGAAGCCGCCGTCGTCATTACCCGCGTTTTGCAAGCCACGCAATTTGGAATGATGGTCCCGACCCTCCCTTTGTGGCTCTCTTTTCCTCCGAGGAAGAGATGAAGCCGTGACATGATCATCCTTTCCGATCTTCAGACCTGACCAAACATCGCCACATCGATATCAACATCTTCTCACCCAAGGTAGCTTGGTGTCGTATTATTCTGTTTTGCATCGCACGCCAGAACAAACCTGGTGACACCTTCGGTGGTATACATATATGCATGTAAAAGAAACAAGAAAACCCCCCCTGATCCCAACTCCCTTCCGAGTCCCCTGCGAGGCCCCGTTGCCAAGTAATTCTCGAATGAAATGCTTCTTTTTCCACCACCACTGCATAAGTATCATCTGCCCACTCAACTCGACTCGCTGCACGTACCCGGTCATTAGAGACCATCCCATTAAACATATCGAACCATGCACAACACGGCAAACCCTGCTGCACTGCGCTGCAACTGCACTGCACTGTCCTGCAACAGAAACCAAGACCAGCATGGGGTATTGGCGCGGCTACCTACATGCATACCCACCCAAGGTATTTACCCTACATGTGTACTATTATGTGCTATTGTGTGTGTTTGTGGTGCTACCCCGACCACTAGAAAGTCTAACTACACTGGGAAACCGGCTGCTAACCCCATCCATTTATCTTGGCGCCTTCTAACTAGTGCGTACCTACTACATACCTACCTACCTCTAAAGAAAACCTCACCACAGCTCATTTCTCACGTTTTCCTTACTCCCCCCCCTCCCGGTCTTTTTACCTCTCCGTTTTTCGTCTACGTATCTAGGTACTCTGCTGGGTCTATCGCCATTTCTTTGGCTGCCCCCCCCCCAAAAAAAAGAGGCCATCCCTCCCAAACAACAAACACGTCAAGTTTCAGATCCATCATGCCACCCACCCACCCGGACGGACGGGTCTCTGCGCCCCAGCTCAGCCCAGCCCAGCCAAACCCGACCCGAACCCGAACCCGACCCAATCCCAGCTTCAAATTTGTGTTGATCCAACCGCCAGCCCAGCCCAGCCAGCAAACAAGGTCAACGGGTACCCGCCGTTTCGGGGGCTGTGCACCAAGCCAACTCAAACCAACTGAGCGGGTTTTAAACAGCCATCCCACCATCATTGTCGGGAAAACCCCAGCAAAGCCAAAACATGCGACGCCGCGTACATGCACAGTTCAAATGAAGCGTAGACTATTTTGACACTCTTTTGATGACTGGCTGAGGTGGGGTCCAGGGTGTATTCGACAGGTAGTAAGAGCTACTTCGGATCAAAATGTCGAGGGATGGGTGGAGAGCTGAGTCAATCCCGACTTCTCCAGACTACTTCATGCAGAGTTTCGGAGATTTTTCTAAAGTCGCGCCGGGAAACCAGACTTGGGGTAGGTACCTGTCACCGAGGTAGGCGGCTTGTTGACTGGTCCCTCCCAGTCGGGCCGTTCAGCTATTCGATATGATGACAAAACCATGCTATAGTAAGCCACACTGCTCCCAGCAGGTCCTTCATCAGTACCTACCTACCTAGACCGGTAGTGAGGGTTATCCTTCGCAGCGATTCGGTTGGCTAGAAATTGGCTAGCATGACTCCCGATAGCCTCCCTGATCCCCATTCCCCATGCTCACGCCCTCCTTCGCATTCCTTTCCTCCCCCCTTCCCTTGGGTACGCTACTGTGCGGCACGCAGAGTGTGGTGCGGCGTAGGACTTGGAGGTTGGGGGCCGGTTTGTTTTAGCGCGCACAGTCAAGATCTGATCAGACGGGCCGATCAGGGTTTCCAGGCCATGGGGCCGCCGTCTCGACGTAATTTATATGCGACGCTTGTGTGACGCAGGTTGAATCTCCTACAAGACAATGTTTCTGTTTGTTTGCTTCATAGCAGGTCTTACTCATCCGAGCTGTCCTAGTCGTTCGGGGAAGAATGACGATAGTGAGACGGGCACACGCAGAATGCCCCTTTTTCAGATAAACATACCTACCTACCTACAGAGGCTTGCCTCTACACAACTGCATTACTACTAGCGCAACATACTTAGACATTAACCCAGGAGCCGAAAACTTGTTACCTTTGTGTCCAGTTACGAGACTGACCCGAGATGTCAATAGCGGGTTTGTAAGCCAGAAGAAGCCAAAAGATGTCATCGAAGCTCTGTCGGATCCAGAGGTCCCCTATGTGAAGGCGCCCATCGTGTTCCCCAGACCCCGGTGTGTTTTGATCAGCAGGTCTCCAAACTCGAAGCGGACCAGTGCCTGAAGCCAAACATCGATAATCCAGCGCAAAGAACGGGCTCCAGAACTCTCCATCGATGCGATATATCGCAACTATCGCCCACATATCGAGGTCCCACAGTTACATGTCACCACGGCAATCTCAGAAGTGAACACCACGAATGCATGAGGCGGAAAGCGACGGCGACTTACCCTGCGCTGGGTAGCGCCATTCGGCGCAGCACCAAATCGTTAGACTTCGAGCATCGACCTGAAACCCGAAGTGCTTTTCCAGTGAGGCGGTGTCGCGCCTAAGGATGTTACCATCGTCAGTACCCATGACCACTAGTTCGCTTGAGGGACGAAAAGCGAATGCAGATGTACCTAGGCCGCATCCCTGTGAGATTCCCCGAAAACGAGAGATACGAGAGTCTTGAGAAAAATCCGCTGCTGTGGCTTCAACCCCGTGTGACTTGGCTGTGTCCCAAAGCCGAATCCGATTCCTCTCGGGAATTGTGAGCATATCGCCTTCTTGGGAGAAATGACAGGCTATGAGTCCCAGAAATATCATCCTCTGGGACCTCAACTTTCCAAAGTCCAGTCCAGGTCCTTGCGTCAAAGGTCTCACGCGTCGCGTTGTCTGGTGGTCGTCAGATCTGCATTTTGAGCTTCGCGATGCGAACGGGCTTTGCTCTGTAACGCCGACGAGGTTGGCTGGTGTCTATAGAGAAATCTTGGCTGGGTGAATCGTAAACAACACTGGAATATACCCAGTACTTTCCGATTCTCAGGCTCTCGCACCCTAACCAGCTCAGGGTCAATATCCCGCGACAAGAGCCTCAACAGCCCTTAGATGCCCTGGACGCTTCGTAGCCAAACGATATAATCCAATATTGATGCTAAGGTGTTGCAGTCCCGGGATGAAAGCCACATCTGAGATGAGCCCCATGTGCTGTGCTACAATCTCCGCCGTTTCTTTTGCGAACTCCCGGGCCGTAATGAATGCACTCCGTGAGCCCCCGATACCAGCATGATACCCCGTCGCGATCTTCATGATTTCGCATGTTTCAGGCCAACGTAAACTCATGTGCGGCTCGCGAGGCATCCGTAGATCTTGGAGAGCAGGCGACGGCGACCCAGGCACTTCAATTCCGTCGGTGATTTGACAGAAATACCCTATTCCGGTTATTCTGACGATTCGGCATTCAACATGTACAATACACATGGAGGTCGCCTGCTTAGCTCGTTGAAAATTGTCTAGTGGGGCTACCTGCCTGCCCAGGGGAAACCCGTTCCTCAAGGGAGTACAATACCAAGAGCTGAAGCTTAATAAGTCGAGCATGGAAGGAAAGGACTGAATCCGCCATTAGCTGGGCAGCGGCTTGAAGTGGGAGTTGTAGCACAGTCTATCAGCGCAGTTTCCAAGCCATGAACCTGACAGCAGCTGGAGACTCGAGATATGGAATAGAGGGAAACGTAGAAAGTCAAAGAAGCACACGAAGCCCTGATCTTCAACACAAGGGAACTTGGCAAAAGCAGCGGGGATACCGCCTTCTGGCTGCTATGCTGCCATTGGACTAAACCAATTTGTTGGTCATGGGAAATGCTGAGTTTGTGGCTACCGGCGGGCAATTTGCAAACGGGCTTGACGGGGAGCTCGGAGGGCGGTTCGAAAAGCTGCAGGTTGATTGAAAAGAGTGAGCCAACCCTCGGAAGGGGCGGGATTGACGGCGGCGACGGCGATCTGAGCGGAAATGGCGAGACGCGACAAGAAAGACGCGAGGTTGGTTCGCACACATCTGCAGGGTGAGAGGTGGCATGACGCCGTCGATTTTTCCTGCGGCCATGTGGTTTGGACAAACATCCATTATAACGTAATCATCATGGGCCAAGCCTGGGCGTTGAGTGGTGGCGGAGTCGTGATGTGTTCGAGTGCCGGCATTAGGTGCATGGGTGGGTGGGGCAGAGACGGCTCGTTTCGCTGCCTTTCGTTTCGTTTCGTCGGCAGCCGTGGCAGCCTCTTTTCTCTTCGCTGGTGTGGTGGTTAGGCTCTACCTCCCTCGCTCGAAGCTGCTTACTGTGTAGCTCTCGGACGCCGCATTGGCCGCGACTGGCTGCAGGTGCGTGATGGGCGTTGGGCCAATGCGGGGAAGGCGCGCGGTGAGACGTCCCCGCATTATTCACCTGCTCGTCCCTTGAGGTTGAAGATAGAGAGAAAAAAATACGTCATGTGCTTGGTTCGAGAAGAATCGGGCGCTTACAATCCGTCGATAATTATGAATCCGGGCAAGCTCGTCGATAATCATCGGGTGCCCGCGGGACAAGCGGAGTCTTGCTCGTCACTGTGTCCAACTCCGAGGGTGCCGGGCGGGCAGTTACGATGGGCAGCAGGTGCCTTCACGCCATGACGCCCAAAGTCGGTAGAAAGTCTATCTCGTCATTTTCTCAGGTTTGGATCCAGAAAACATCTTGTTGTGGTCAGCAATCTGATTTGTCCAACCATCCTTTGTCCACGCCAGATGCATGGCCTTCCCCAAAGCGTCGCTCAAGGGCGTGCTCAGGCTCTCACATCTGAAGTCGTTGTGGATGGAACGGATCGTGGGCGATAGGCCCCAGTCTTGGCTATCTCCTGATGGCGGCAGAGGTTTGTTTTGACTGGTTGGCGGGCGGGCCCATGTCAATCCATGCCTGTTTGTTAACTTGTTGATACATCTTATTCATGACTGGATCACTCAATCATATGACTTGGTTCTTGTCGGCTTTGGGTGACCTGCAGATGCTTCCGGAGTGCTCGGCCTTCGGCTTGCTGAATCTCGATGAGAGCATCTCCGTCGATCGAGCCTGGCCACCATAAAAGAGTATAAGAGGGCGGCAGTCGCCCTGCATCTTCTTTGACGATTTGATGATCAACTGGCATCATTGCTTCTAGACCAGGCTGTCTTGTACCGCAATTCTTTGATAGGAGCCAGAGCTTAAAAAGTAGCAAGTGAATTTCGACTTACACGACATCAACAACGCGTCCATCGTACGTTGCTACGATACTGTGAAACGCCCACCATGGCCATCCTTCCCCGCGACAATGATGCGCTGAACGTCAACCCCCCTGCGGGTGACAACTATCTCACCACCAATGGCTCCAACTGGCTGTGGGCTGTAACGGCCATCTATGCCTTGACCTTTGTAAGTGCCTTGCAAGGCTCCGTGTAAGACACTTGACACTGGCGCTAACACGAGCTGAACAGTTGGTTGCCCTCGGCCATTCCTTCGCAGCCCGTGGTGGAGAGCGCTTCTTCCACTACCTCTTCATCGTGGCCAACCTCGTTGGTGCCATTGTGTACTTCGCTCAGGCCTCGGACCTCGGCTGGTCGCCCGTCCGGCAGAGCAACTCCCTTGACCACGGTCTCACCCGCCAGATCTTCTTCGCCAAATACATCCTGTGGGTTGTGTCCTTCCCCGTCGTCAACCTGGTCATCGGCGTACTCTCTGGCGTGAGCTGGAGCACCATCATTTACAACATCTTCCTCTCCTGGATCTGGGTCATTAGCTATCTTGTCGGCGCATATACCTCCACCAACTACAAGTGGGGATTCTTCGCGTTTGGCACCGTTTCCTGGCTCATCCTAGCTATGTCGACGCTACATTTTGGCCGCCAGGGCGCTGTTCGCGTCGGTGTCAGCCGTGACTACCTCATCCTTGCCGCCTGGGCCAACTTCCTCTGGCTGATGTACCCCATTGCCTGGGGTCTTTCCGACGGCGGTAACCGCATCGGCGTCGTTGCTGGTTTTATCTGGTTTGGCATCCTCGACGTCCTTCTTATCCCAGTCATGACCTACATCGTCATCCTCCTGTCGCGTAAGTGGGATTACGGCAGGCTCAACATTGCCTTCACACAGTATGGTCGTGTCGCCACTCACCCAGGAACCTTCCCAGAGAAGACTACCACGGCTGCTCCGGCTGCTGCCGCTCCGGCTGTTTAATCTCAATGGAAACAATGAGGGGGGTTGTTAGCACCAGATGTCAACTGAGCACCTCGTGTGCCCTCTGAAAGAAGGTACCTAATGGACTATCAGCATTCCGACCTCTTGATTTCTCACACAGGACGTACATCATTGGTGGGGGGAGGAAAGATACCCGCCGATTAGCACATTATGCGTGTCGATCGTCGCGTCATGTCGACCTGGTTTTGGCTTTTTGGCTTTTGCTCCTATATGTCGTCGTCCGTTCATGTAAGGAAGGGCACAAAGTGATGAACGCAAAGATACCCACGCTCGCTGAATAGCACAAGCAACGCAAGGAAGAGAGGTTTAGCCACCCACCTTCTGGGGGAGAGGTAATGTCTAATGGTGCAGATCAACATACAAAAGAAAAATAGGACCAAGGGCTTTTTCTTGCTATCACTTTTACTAGAATGGGATGTGATATACATAAGGTAAGGAGGTACCTAGGTAGGTATGTATTGATGTCCTCCACTTATATGGAACCTGCTTTAGTGAACGGTATGACCAATTCCTCGCTCCCGGCAACTCTAGTGACTGGCCGGAATTCCACTATCGGTACAGATACCTCGTTCGTGCCAGAAATGGCCCGTACGTCCAGATCCTGGGCGCCACCATGAAGATGAGTTCAACCCAGCAACTTAAACTATAGATTTGTGAAATTGACGTGGACTTGTGCCCATGCTCAGTCGGGTGGAGGAGTTTCCCAGCAAACGCTTCCGATCATGACGACGTCCGATGCTTCTTTTGGGGAGTCGTGGAAGAAACCACCCAAGCCGAGGTAGGCAATATTATTGGGTACCTATCCTACCTCGCCGATGCTGTTGAGAAACCTTTGGCGCTTTGTTGCACGACCAAGCAGGGCAGTAACCGAGTGGCTGCGGAGAGAGAGCCAGAGCTTACGTGTAGCCTGTGCCGAAACACCTAGATACGTCGAAACCAAGCAGGTACAGCAAATGATACTAATCACCACTACAGCCAACTTTAGGTACTTAACTTGATACCCCACTTGGTAGTTTACGACGACATCACCCATCAATAGTTTCGCAAATGCTCCTAATGGGCCCGACCAATCCTTCCAACCCGACATGAAAGCAAATACCCGCTGCATTGTCCCACCCTACCCTTTTCATCCATCATACATACAGTAGTGTGAATCTTGCTTCTCCACTCATTAAACATGTTGCTATTAGGACGATGCCGCCTTGATCCTCCAGGCCGCCGCCTTCGCTTTCTCCCGCACATCCAAGTCGCTGTCCTTCTCCTCCAGTTCCTCCAGCTTCGAAAGGAATCCGAGCCTGCGAAGTTCATCCGCTCTCTGCTCCCCACCCGGTATGTCTGCGTCACCTTCTCGCTCGCCGAGGTTGCTCAATAGGTGGCACATGGCTCGTCGCACATCCGTGTCCCGGCTGTTAATGTGACCACTTAACAGCTTTAACAGCTCAGTTTGCAAGATAAGCAGCTGGCGATGTTTGGGTATGCTCGCCGCAATGTTGACCAACACGTACACGACGGCCGCGACCACCTTGGCTTGAGGGTAGAGTACGCGCGAGTCTACACCGACGGCATGCTTTCTGGCAAACGGATGCAGAACCTTGACCCGCAACTTAGACGCTAGGATGTCGAAGAAACGATCCTGGCCGAACTCGGCGAAGATGTAGTCGACCATCTCTCCTGGGGCCGATGGCAAACTCAAGAGGTTCTGGATGAAAGTGAGAGCCTGCTCCTGGATCGCTAAATCGTCGTTTCTTGCTTTCCGTGTAGGACTCAGCTCAGCCTCACGCAACGCAGCTACCTTCCTTTCCGCCCGCTGTACTCGGGGCGACGCTGCACGCAGTGCCGATTGACTTCCGGGATACGTCGGCGCCCCGTTGTTGTCTTCGGGCGTCTCCACATCCATGTCCTCATCCTCGTCGGCGTCTTGTCCGCGAAGCTGGGTACGCGCATGCAACGCATCATCCTCTGTATCGTCAAGAATCAGCCGTACCAGCCATCCAGGTTCCAGCTCCTCAAGGGCATGTTTCTTGACATCCACGTCCGCCCCTTCTACCAGAGCCTTCAGCGCCCACATGGCATTGAGTCTAAGGCCGGGGTTTTCAGAGCGAGCGTGTTCGCAAAGTGTTGTGAGCACACCCGCTGCCACAAGATGCTTCATTGGGTGCGGTCAGCGCAGAATACCAAGCTTGGGGATCGATTGACTTACAGCACGCAGAGGGCTGAAGTTCGGAACTAGGTTACAGATGACTCCGCAAGCTGCAATCTGTATATCGGCATTTGGGCTTCGAAGAAGCTGGTAGATGGGCAGCGCGAGGTCGCTATCTTCCAGCACTGTCCTAAGGTTGCTAACCGATCGGCTAAGGACTCGTGCGGCGTGGCATGCGGCGATGATGACCGAGTCGGGGTTGAATCCATAAGGCGAATTCTCACCGCCCACCTGAGTGAGGGCGCTTTTCCCCTGCCTCTGCTTCTCCAGGGGACTCATTGGCTTCGTCGGCGTCGACGTCAGCGACTCAACAATGCACTGCAGGTTCTCCGGGTCGGCCAGGGCCTTTCGATACTCTTCTTTCAAAGCGCCCAGTCCTGCCATCATCTTCAAAGCGCTCTCCCTCATCTTGATCCTGTGCGCATAGATTGGCAGGTGGCCAGCGGGTCCAATCCGGCATGTCGGCAGACCCTCCTCCGGCGAGGCTCCGCGGTCTGGTGTGGGGGACCAAGGTCGAGGAGTAGTTTGCACTGGCAGCGCCTCGTAGGCATTCTTCAGCAGCTTGCCCGCCATCTTCAGCGCACCGCAGTCGGCGGCTGCTTGTTGCAAGAAATCACTGTCAGCGACAAGTCGTGCCAAAACCTCGGGAGTCCGTTCCAAGATGGCCCAGTCCGAGACCGTATCACCGTCGACGTAATTGGATTTCAGGGACCCAGCTGGAACCAGTTTATCATGGTCTCGGATCAACCGGCAGAGCAGCGGGATTACAAGAATGCCAATGGCGGATTCACGCTCGGGAATGGCGAAACCGGCTTTGTAGAGGGAGGTCAACACGGAGGCAGCCATAACCCTCTCTATCCCACTTGTTGATCTGACGAGATGGATGAGCCACGGCACCAACGGGCTCTCAACATCCTCGATTTCTGGGTCGCTACCCGGACTGCCCGTCTCGACTCGGCCCGGGTCCCACGAAGAGAATTTGGCCGCCGAAGATCGAACACCGGCGGCGAGGTTATCATTGGTTGGCGAGTAACCCAGCGGAGGGAACTGAGCGAGCTGTCCGGACAGCGGCCTCTGCTGTGTTATGGGAACCACAGGCAGCAGGTAGTCCATCGCGCCAGGTGTCCGTGTTCGCAAGCTGCCAAGATTGCTGACCTCGAGGGCAGTCCAGGCGGCCTTGGCTTCTCTGGGGGGATGGGTCGAATCGACACTTGGGAATACGGCCATTATCGCGGGAGAGCACATTAGCATGCACGTGCGGAACCGAGAATCTGCTATGATGGTCGATATGGCGCCTAGAACGAGTGCCAGGCTCGCCCCGAGCGGTGCGGGATCGGGAAACGCATCGTACAGGCCGTCACATTGCGCCACATTTTCGGCTCCGGGAATGACTTCTCCGCGCGCTACCACGAAGCTTGCCAGAATGGAAGCAAGCGAGTCCAAAATACCCTGGGTCGCCAAAATGTTTTGATGTTGTGATGTTTTACACAGAAGACTAATTAGCCTGGCCACTATTGACTTTTGGTCTTGTACTATCATCGATGTTGACCTCGAACAGAGGATACGGTTCATGGAGCTGAGGTGGTGGGGTTTGAACAACGCATCTGATATGGTCGAGGTGTCATTCCAGCCGGAAGAACCAAGGTACGTAGCATCAACGATGTCGTTCAGCGCCCGGAGAGCCGTCAAAACCACCTGCGAGGAGTTGTCCGTCGGGCTCAGGTGGAGTAGGATGGCTGGTATTGCATCGACGGCGTACAGAGGGGCGAGGAAGGAGGGGCCGCCTGTTGTGTTACGTGAGCATTTTATCTGGAAAGGCTTGAGTGTGATCCTCACCATTTGCGAAGCTGGCAATGAGCTCTAGGGAAAGCAGCCGTACGCGCTCGTTGTCAGTCAGAGGCACCGTCCGCTCTGTACCGCTGCGGGGATCGTCGCCATTCCGTAGTGTTGGAGGTCGAGTAGACTGAAGATTTTTGACGAGGGATTCGAGGATCCCATTCTCTATCCACCTCTCCTTTCTCTGAATGTGTCCGACAATATCATCCTTAAGAGCGCGAAGGGAAACAACCTGCTCGGAGCAGTTCCTAGGCACCCGGATTTGCGAGAGAATCGGGGGACTCTGGACGCGCGCCATCGTGACCAGAAGGTAATGGCCGGGAAGGTATGTTCGGCGCACCCCTGGCGAATAGATGAGTTGACTTCGAGGATCGCAATGCACCGTTGAGAATAGTGGGTCGAATCAAAGGGAAAGCGAGGGAGGTGAGAATTGAAATGACCCAGCAACTAACTGGCTGCTGACGCTTCAGCCTTTCCAAGCCTTGCAAGAATTGCTCAGCCTGATGATTGTACTGTACTTCAGCGGGTCTGTGGACGGAAGGCTCCCAATAGATTGTCGGGGGCGGTTAACAGTTACACCTTGTCCCTAGGCAAAGAAGGTAGATAGTGCTTCGTAGGACATGCGATTGTGTGTTGCTTGTGCCTCATGGAAGGCACCGTGCGATTTTCCCATGTCAGGTGGATGGATTACCTTGCGGCCAATGATCTGGGCGTTCGACGTTCAGGCTCGGCACGGCCCCCTAACTATCTAAGTTACCTCCAGTCGGCATTGATCCACCGCCGGGAGAACGCCCCGAGCGGTCTGGAAATCACTGTCTGTCGACAGTTGCTGGCATGAGTGCTAACTTTGCAACATTGTGGTCCACCGCAGTGCAAGGATGAAAGCAAGATATTTCAGCTGCACACTGTCTGCTGTTTCATAAGGCTCGAGAACGGCAAACTCGGCTTCCTCCGCCAAAGATGCTAAGCTATCGCCAAACAAATCCAATGCCACAACCGATGGACGGGCCACGTCTTTATTCTGCACTGGGTCGTCTGACTTGCGCCTACTTTGGTCGTTACCTAATTGCAGGCCTCTGATTACGTCTTCCTTTTACAGGAGCTTGTCCATCAGCTTCTCGCAAGTCATGACGACAGACCCGATGGCGGCGCATTCGGTCAAGAAAATATATCAAACAGGCGGGAACCGCACACCGCCCCTTGAGCCCAACGCTGCGGCACCCGGATCCATGGCAAGCCTCCCGAACGCACAGGGAGGCGGAAGCTGGCTTGTTGGGCAGGGAAGCGTGGGAGTCCAGCTTTGTAGCTGTCTAAGGTGCTGATGCAGTCTGGCCTCCCAGCTCCATGTTCCACGGCCGAGTCAAGCCAATAGCGTCGCCAGCACTGTCAACGTGCTGGCAGACTTGGCCCCGATCCGTCGTGGCAACGTGATCCGTATGGTCAGACACCATTCGCTGCAGCGAGACCTCGGTCGTTGAAATCAGTTAGGCGCCCGATACAAACCGGTTACCGTTGATTAGTGACAGCAGACCGGTTACAGTAGATTTTGTTACTCTTAATAAGTGGGAGCGCTCGTCCGCCAACTCCCTGCACCATCACCGACACTAAAAACCACCCTCCCCCCAAATCGGAAAGCGTTTCCCCCACTTCTCTCAGGCGACTAGGAATTGAAACATCAATTACCAACCGTGGTTCTTCCTGTCACTGGGCGGCTTTGGTTTGGGTCCCAGTTTTCCGACACCGCCAAGGGGGAAATCCCGCTTGGTGGAGAAAAAAAGTGTGAAATTCTGCGGAGCAGGGACGCATTTGCAGGCCCCGCTGCAGCCTCCCCGCGACACTCTCACCTTTCAACCGCCGGTGAAAGGATGACGAGGCTGGGATGATGTTGGTCCAATCCCCGGCCCTCTCAACCTCTGTCAATGCCTCCCCGAGAAGCGCTTTCGCAGGTTTCCACTATGCAAGCGTGCCTTCGCCGCGACAGTCTCCTTCCTGGGTGTCGGGCGCCCTCTCTCGCCGCCAATCGATTTCCTCTCCAGCGACCTCGATAGCGTCGCCCTCGTTCACGCGGGCAAAGAGATATGTAGACGCAGCAACCCAATACTCGCCCATGGAGCCCTTCGACTACGCTGCTACGGGTATCGGCGTCATGCCTTCTCGCGCACAACCTTCCGGGGGGGATCGGCTAGAACCCCCGCCCCCGCCGGCCCCGAAGGCCATGGCTTTGCCTGACGAACAGCAGGATCGGCTTGCCCCTGAAGTTCCGGTGAAGCCAGCAAAGACTCTACCCGAGAACGCGAGGGAGCGCAAAGAAATACCGACGGCGAAGGCTGTACAACCGCTGTCACCTTCCAAAAGGAAAAGCACGGACGAGATCATCGACACCCGTGCTGGGCCGCCAAATGCCGCACATAGCCCTTCAACCCTCACAAAGAGGCCAAAACCTTCAGCGACGCCGCCGAAGTTCCTGCCCCAGCGGTACGAGCATTGCGCCGTCGAGGACATGGTGGTTCTCATCTCGCACATGCTCGGCGAACTTATCGAAACGAACGACGCACTGGCCCTTAGGACTGGCCATCTTACCAGGTTTCACTCTCGGTAAGGCAACGCGCGGGCCTTTAGGTCTCTCACACGTCGCTGACATGCTCGTAGGACTGCGCCAGGCATTTCAGTGTTGGATTATCTCCACAGGCTGGCAAAGCACGCCACGCTGACGCCCCCACTTCTTCTCTCTATGGTCTACTACATCGACCGACTTTGTGCTCTATACCCCGAATTCACAATCAACACCCTTACGGTCCATCGGTTCCTCATCACGGCGGCTACTGTGGCCGCAAAGGGACTCTCTGACGCATTCTGGAACAATTCGACTTATGCCAAGGTGGGCGGTGTGAGGGTCGCCGAGTTGAAGCTTTTAGAGCTCGAATTTTTATACAGGGTTGACTGGAGGATTGTTCCCAACCCAGACGTCTTGGTCGCTTACTACCGTGGCCTTGTGGAACGCTGTCCGGGTTATATGCTCGAGGCAGAGGAGCCGTCGAGCGAAGAGCTGGAGGAGGAGGACGACGACAGTTATGGAAATGACGATGATGATAATGACGGCGCGGACGATATTACCGATGCTGCCACTGATGAGACTGGCCATGTTGAAGAGTCGAGTACAAGCAGCAGCGAAGACAAGGGGGATGTCAGAACAGCCGGCTAGGATAAGTGCTTTACTAGGCACTTGTCTCAAACTGAATAATAAGAACAAAGGTTTCATGGAATCTGGCTGGGGTATTTCTTGCATCTGGACTTTTTAGCTACAGCGATTAGGCAGGGTTGCTGCGGTCTTCAGGGACTCAACATGTACATAGCGTTTTCAGAGATACCAAGTTAGCCAACGGTTAGGGAAAGGGGATTGAGGCCATATGCTGGCTCCGTGACTGGTGTACCCAGGACACCCGCGCCGACCCGCCCTTGCTTTTGTTGGTTCTCGGTTTCTTATTAATTTTGAGGAGCTGGACATGGCCGGTGGCGGGGGACAGCTGTGCTTCTACTTTTTTCCGGCTGTTGGAAACCTCTCACACAGCATAGCTCATGAAGGTCCAAAACAAGTCACACTGGGTTCGTGAAACGTTCACAACTTTGCCGTTGGAGGCCGGGTGGTAGCCAGAAGTGAAAGGACCCCTGTCCAACCTCCAGCGACCCACAAGTGGGACCAGCCCAGCGCCCCACATCGCGGAGGCGGTTCCACTCACCGCAGCATCGATCTGCGATCCGCGCTTCCACATTCCAAGCCCACAGGACGACAAAACCTAGTTCCAGCGAAGGAGACACACAACACCCGAGACCCAAACTCGTGAGATGAAACCGACAGCGCTACTCACTGCGCTGCTCGCCAGCGCCGTCACCTGCGCAGCAGCCGAGAGCCACTCCGTTCCCATCTACGTCCAGCCCATCACCGTTCCCGAAACGCCGCCGGCCCTCCTCGCCGAATTCACCTACGAGACAGAAATATCGAGCACCACCTCGCCAGAGAAACAACAAATGCAGACCCAAATACCAGATACGGTGTCAATAAAAGCTCATGTCTCTGCCTACGAAGCCCCGGAATTTCCCGAATCCGCCCGCCTCGTCCGCATCGGCCACTACGACAAGGCTGCCACACGGTGGGTGTCATCTACGGCGGTGCTGTCGGTGCAGAATTTTGGCAAGGGCTACGCGCCGCACTTTGTGCTGACGCTGGACGAGTCAGCGGTGCAGGTGTTGGGTGTGGCGTGTCGTGGGGTCCGCGTAGATGCTGGGTATACTAGGGACTTTGGCCCGCAGGTGAGGGTTGTGCTGGCAGAGGCGGGGAAGCAGCCGGAGTTGAATCGGCCGGTGGTGTTGAGTGCGGAGGGGAAGCAGGTGGTAGCTGAGGAGAAGTCGTTTTGGCAGAAGTATGTGTTCTTGTTCTCCTTTGGTTCCCCTTGTTCGGCAGTGGCTAATGGATATGGTGTTGTAGGTACTGGTGGGCGATTGCCATTGGCATGTTCTTGCTTATGTCCGGCGGTGGAGATGGAAAGTGAGGTTGATAAGCTTGGTATGGAGCAACAATGAGACATTTCTTAATCCTATTAATTGTGGACTATTGTGTTGTGAGAACTCCGTAGCTTTGTCTAGTACCAAGCTTCCCGGGGGGCCCTATGTACTAGTCTTACTCTCCACCACGAGGGTAACTACATTCCTCGCTCAACACTTGGCCAGAAGGCAATGTTGGTGATTGCCTCTGTCTTTGCGATCAGGCGGATGCCGATAAAATTATTTCATTGTTTTAGGTCAGCAGCTGAAAGAACCCGCCAGTTGGTTGCCTTGAGAACGATCGGTTCTGTGGATGGTTGCGTCAGGTTGAAATCCCCCTGAAACGGCAATGCTTTGCAGGGCTCGCCTCCCTGTCAGCTGGTTGCCAGTGGTGATCTGGCCGAGACTCTACAGCGATTGTAGCTGTGTCGTGCATGCCCCACAAACAAACTGCCAATCGTTTTAAAGAGCGACTGCGCAAGGCTCCACAGATTTCCTTCGAAACTCAGCAGCAACCTTCTTGTCCAGCACCCTCCGCGCCAAACTTCACCGAGCGCGCGCGCAAGTTTATACCGCTTTCTTCCCCTCTGCAACTTACCACACCCCCCATCTCTCCTCCGCTCACTTCACGCGCAAACTACAGTCGCGGAAATTTTTTGCGTCAGACTGCATTGCAAAAGCACAAACTCACTTTCTTCTTCTTTAATCTCTCTAAACACAGAAACATGGCTACCGAGAACGGAACCACCTCCACTTCGGTCCATGACCCCGCTGCGCAGGTCCAGGGTGCCGCCATTGCTGAGTTCAAGGGCAAGGGCAAGGCTGCTGCCACCGCCGAGGACGTCGATGACACCTCAATGGCTCTTGATGACGATGAGGAGGATGACGAGGAGGAGGAGGCCGATGAGGTAAGTTTCGCAACTTCAGCCTTGCGCTACCGCGCGCCATACCGCAATGCAGCGTTCCGCACACCGCAATCCCGTTGCGCTTAGTTGCCTGTTTTGCGCTGCACGGCAGTGCGCCGGCGCACTGATTTATTCACATTTGCTAATAAGTTGAACCATAGGAGGAGGCCGAGGTTGGTATGTTTCCCCTGCTAGACGACTCGCTGCGATTCGCCGCAAACCGTCTATCGCACCCCCGTCTCCTTACGCGCTCGGCCTTGCTAACCTAATGTGATGACAGTCGATGAGGAGGACGGCATGGAAGAGATTGACCTCGACAACGTCATTGGCCGCCGCACCCGTGGCAAGGTGATTGACTTTGCCAAGGCCGCGGAAGAGAACCCTCCTGAGGATGACGAAGATGAAGAGGACGACGAGGACTTTGAGGTTGAAGATGAGAAGATGGATGATGCTTAAAACTCCACACACTACCCTGTTACCTCGCCTGAACTACCTGGTCACGGCATAAGTTGCCCATAACAAAACACGCCAGACCTCAAGCGTATGGACGCGAGGGAGCGGCAGAGAGAGGAACTCGGTTTGATAACAGCACGAGTACAACTGGAGGTAAATGAGGGAAGTGGTATGTCGGTTGGATGGCTTAAGGGCGTTTGAGACACAAAAAGGACTACATATGGTACCTTAGACGGCTAATGATTGCGGTCTGGTCTGCTCCTGTGGATCTGTAGTTTACAGTTCCGCTTGGTTGTCATCTAAGCTAGAAGCGCTTCAGTGGGTTGCATTTTCGTCTAAAAGCACATAGTACCATGAAACTGATACGCGCTGCAAACATTTGTACGACGTGATTTTGACGCGCGGATTGGTAGATCTAAGCTGTACAGCGCGCAGGCTTCAGATCCGCCAAACTCCTGCTTTCTTGTCGAATGTAATCTGGGGCTCTCCGCAAAGATACTTAGCCTAGTGTTATTTCCTACACCAACTTGAGCAGGTATTCAGAAACGGAGTACACCACAAACTAGAGCTGCCTACCAAAAAAAAAACCAAACAGGCAATGTTACTCAAGTTACCGGGTGTAACCAAGAAATCCAGATGCGAAGGAGGTTGAGCGTTCCGCCACGATTTGGGATCTCGGCTCACTGATCATAGCCCGTTTCCTGCGCTCGGTTTCCCTGTTCACTAACTAGCGCCCAAAGCCGTGTTATGTATCGGCGTGTAACCACTGAGGCTCCATGACAAAAAAAAAAGTTCGAACCCACAAACTCGCCTACCAGCCCCACAGGGCACTTAAAGCGACAATCCCCTGTAAAATCTCAGGCCACAACAGGAGGAAAGCTCTAATCTAGTGCGTTAAAATATTTAAAATAAAATAAAATTGCTAACAGTATACTGTGCAGTCATTTTTTATGCACTTTGGTTGTGTTTTTGGGCGTGGTTTGCAATTGCCCTCATCTGGGCAGGTTTGTGAGTTCGGCTTTTTTTTGGTCATGATGGAGTGAGGGTATGTATGATCTCCGCTCGAGGTGAAAAATTGAAACCTGAATTTCAAGACCAGAGCCTGGGTGCTCTTGCTCAACGCATCGCAGCACCTCCCATAATCCCCTACAACAATACATAGAGCCCCTTAAAAATCACTCGCGCGGGACTTATAGCTTGGCAGCCGCCGTCGGACCCCGGGATACATACCTGGCCCAAGGGCTAACCTGCTAGGAAAATCTAAGACCTCGAATTAGAATCAGGCTGGAGCCTTTCAAACTTGCAAAGTTATTATGTCTCCGCCGGCAAACTCTGCCGAAATTCTACAAACCTCCCCTCCTTAATCAATAGCTGCTTTAGGTGATGACACTTATCTCACTCCGGTTGGTGCACCTATTCTTTGATCTGTCACATTATAACATGGTCAACAAGAATTCAGAACCATCTAGCAAAGACATAGAGCCCGCCTTGGACTTTGTCGACTTCACTCTAGGCCACTTTTCTACCTTGTCAACCCCATCCTCCCCATCCGCACGGCACTATCTTCCGCCTTTCCCATCGCAGTGTTGAGCCTAACCTGCTCAATAAGTGTTCTGACCAACCCTATCTTTTCCAGCGGGCCTCCCTCCCGACATTGGCAGATTCAGAAAACGCAACCGAGCTCGCCTCGCGGAGGGCTTGCGTTGTCATGTTGGTTGAGCTGTTATATGAGGGCATCTAAGTCGTATCGGTCTTTGACAACGACGTGTTGCTGCAGAGAGAGCGCCTCAGGTAGACGGGACTGCTTGGGGCGGAGGTAGGCGTGTGCGGAGAGGGCGATATCTTCTTCATTCAGGCCGGCGTGTTGGTAGGTGTCGTGGACTAGGTCGAGAAACTGCTCTTGCCTTGCCTGGTTTGCTGGCTTCGCAAGAACGCGGGCGAGATTGGCAATGGTGCGCAGTTGTTTTCGTGAGGATGGGCCGCGTCCAAATAGCGAAGCACCTCACGTTGCATGCGCTCCGCTTCGGGCCAGAATCCTAGCAAGGGGAGGATCAGAGCGGAGTTTTTCTTGATGTCGATTGTCTCGGTGTGGTACTCGAAGCGAAGTTCACGCCGTCGTTTGAGTAACTCCGAACTCAGCTCAAATGCCTCCGTTAATTCCTCCTCAGCTATCAACGCCAACATCAGATCCCCCATATACGGCAAGGTTGTCTCGTGTGGATCGCCCAATACCTGACGCGCCGACTCCGCCGCTAAACGGTAGTTTTCAAGTGCCTCCTCCCCGCGGTCTCTCTTGCATAATTCCCCGGGAGGGTTCGCCGCCATCTGCACACACGGCGGATACCCCTTTCCCTCCACTGCCAGTACTTCTTTCAGGGTCTGCCCTGCCAGTTCATACCCCCAAGACTCAACACACAGTTTCGCCAAGTAGCACATTGTTGTCGGGATATACGCCGTCACCTCCCCATCAGCATGCCCCTTCAACAGTTCCAACGACTCGGTATACGGCTTGCGCGCCTGGCACTTATCCCCTTGCAGTTGCTTGTTGTACGCAGAGAACACAGTCACTGCTGGAAGCTGTGTTGTGACCCCTCTCCCTTCTCCAAACACTCGACCGGCTATAAAGGCTCAAGGAGGATAGCGACGACAAAACTGTTGGCTTGTTGCAAGGTATCGGGGTACAAAAGCCGCTCGTGACCAGTCCAGCCTTCATGCACTCCGGGTCGAAGGCGAACCAGACCATCCCCAAGGACTTTTCTCCGACATCGCAAGTCCGTGCATTGAGTTGGGGACCATGAAGAACTCGAACGGCCACTGCATGGCCGGATATAAGTGGTATGCTGCATCTGGAGGTAGTAGTGCAGCCAGCGAGACTGTTATCCGCCAACAAGTCCTTCAGCTGGCAGCGCTGCTCCACGAAGCTCCCATCTCGAACCCGGCTCTGAGAGGGCTGCAGTGTACGCATGGTCTTGAGGAATAGCCTCTTAGGGAGGCCCTAAAATCATAGCTGGAAAACGTCTCTCGTTTCCGTCGGACACCGGCCTACTCGCAACTGAGCAAGCATTAGAGGGCCCACGCCTTGTAGACTTCGAGTATTCGCGGCAAGAGTCGGAGATCCGACGGAACGTCTGCCAGTAGCCGACTTGATGACTTGATGGGGTTGAAAGAAAACCCCAAGACCTGTACGGTATCACTCACCTGCCGACAATGTGAGGAGCAGAGGCACCCTTGAAATACTCACATGAACTGTCCTGTAGCCCTCGACACCATCCTTCTGGAAATCGGCCTCTGGTCTCGGGCCGGCCAGCTCGGGCCTTAGGTCTGCCTAGGCTTCTGTGCTGGTGATATATTCTACTATATCGCCGTTGCTTGTGTGGCCAATTGCGTGAGCCGAACATCAGCGAAGCCTTTCTGGATTGGTAGGACGGCTTGAAGCATCTTGAGGCGCGTTGTGGGCTTGCTTGGCAGCCTTAACTACCAATTATGCCTTTCTGTCGTCGATTTCCACATGTCGGGAGACGCTGAGGGGAAATTAGACTTCTGTCAAAGCAAAACTTTGTTGTCTTCCAAATCTTTGATTTCGGCCCGTGCGCCGAACCTTGGTCCGTTGATGGGACAGTGCTTGCAGCCAGTCAATGAATGGCAGCCTCAAGCCGTGCATATTATCTAGGGTGCATTGCCCCTCTGCCGTATCTAATTGTCTGATAGGCCAGGTCACGAAATGCATTTGCAAGGTCGCCTCAACATCGAGAAGCGTTTTGCCTCTTGACAAGATAGCAAAACTTTTCTTTATTCTTCCAAGTGAATTTCTTCTTCCTTTTCTCTCCCAGTTTGGTTTACACTAGTTTCCCGCCTCATTAGCCTGGCACCCATGGAAGCCAGAAAGCCGTCGAAAAGGGAACGGTAAAAAAAGTTACCAATTTACCAGTTGAGGCAGAACGGTGCAAGACATTTTCCACATCCGTGACGAGACACCACCGCAGCGAGCGAAGCGTGTATCGCAATCCCACAACGCCGGATTTTACTCTTGTCGCCATGTCATCTAGGTATGCCAGGCCCTTCTCGACCTGCACGCAACAACGGCGCCGGTCTCTTGGGATAAGAACAAGTGTTCACTCTGGCTGGGCGCGGTGCTGCGCAGCGCTGCACAACGCAACGCAAACCTCCCGCCTACCCACCCATCATACTGATTCCCCCTCGCTCAAGATTCGGCTCCTCCTCGCTCCACCAGCGCGACTCACGCCACGACCTCTTCAAAGGATACACCGGCTCCGGCGCTGATTCCCGGCGGCCCGTCAGCGCCAGCCCCAACCGATCAGGCGGGTACGGATACAGCGGCTACGACAACCCCAGACAATCCTCCTACCCTGCTGGCCCCAGTGCCGGGTACACGGGACCTGGCTCAAGTAACGGAGGACTCGGGGTAGACGGGAGCAGTTCTCGCGGGGGGTACCGACCGGCGACACCCAACTCGCGGGGCCAGTACAGCGATGCGGTGCTGAACGAGCTGGAGAGCCAGAATGACGCGCAGGTGGAGGGGATTTTGGGCAAGGTTAAGATTTTGAAGGACGTACGTCTACCACAGCCCCCTCCCTTCTTTTAACCCTCTCGGCGGCTCGCTGTTGCGTTGGTGGTGGCATGGAGTGCTGACTACCGTCACACAAACAGATGACGGTAGCCATTGGCGACGAGATTCGCGATTCCTCCGCCCTAGCAGAGAAGATGAACGACAACTTCGACAAGACGCGCCTCCGATTGCGCGGCACCATGAACCGCATGTTGCTGATGGCGGAGCGGACTGGTGTCGGCTGGAGGGTATGGCTAGGCTTCTTTGCGGCCGTCGTATTCCTGTTCATGTACGTCTGGCTATCCTGAGTCGGGTATTTTGTTGGGACACATGCAAAAAAGAGCCAGTCTCGAGATTTTGCATGGGTGGGGGACTTTGTCAAGAAGTTGGGCTATGATGGCCAAGATCAACACGCACGTACCGTATGCATGGGGCAAATGGAGTTTCTATCTGGCGGTGGGAAAAATGATGACCTCACGCCGAGTTTCTTGTTATGCATTATTTTACTGCTTGTAACAATACCAAGACAAGAGGGACAAGGATCACGATATGGTGACAGTGCATAGACGTCGACCTCGGGATTAATATTACTACATATCCATGCTTTTCCTTATGAGGGTCAGCTGGACTACAGGTTCCGCGTTGATTATGAAACCTCTGGCCTCACAGAAACGTCAACTCCAAAGCGGGTATCTCATGCTGTTGTGTGATCAGATTTCTCTCCAATCCGATCCATCCATCCATACCTTGGTTTCCTAGCCTCTTCGTTGCAGACGCGGGCTACTTCCCATGATGCTGCTGCCATCTCTGGAAAGGATGCTGCTGATGTCGAGACTGCTCCTCGGGCCACCACCACCACCACCGCCACTAGTAACCAAGCTGCTTCTTGGTCCGGGGCCGCCTATGCTGCTCCTTGGTCCAGGCCCACCAATGCGACTACGGGGCGGCGGTAGCTGGGGAGCGCGCATGCCGCCGTAGCTGATATTATGACCCGTTTCGCCGTCACTGCTTAGCTCGGCCTCCGAGTCAGTGTGCTCATAGCCATCCTCGGCCTCGGGAATATCGTCATCCAAATTCGCATCCATACCCATGTCCATGCTGGGCTCCAACTCATCAGGATACATGGACACGACAAAATCCTCCTCTTCCAGCACATGGGCCTGATCCTCCTCATCGATATCCTCATCAGGGCCGTAGATGTCTCCGGCCGCTGCAGGCCCCTGACCGCGCGCAATCACCTCTCGCATGCGGTTCTCCGTAGCCCGCATCGTCGCCATGCGACTCTGTAGCTCTCGCTGATGAACTCGTCTCAGTTGGCGTGCCTCGTTGTCGCCGCCCAACGCCCCCGTCTCGCCGTCGTCCTCGTCTTCATCCTCGTCGACCTCGTCATCATCCTCGTCGCTCGCCCCGTCGAATCCAAATCCACCCTCATCCGCATCGGGGATATCATCATCCAAGTCTCTCCCTACATCCTCCTCACCCTCCATCCCCATCCCCATCCCTTCATCTGCCACATCCATGCCCACAACCCCCGCTTCCCCTTCCGCTCCTATCCCCGGCGCAGCCGCTTCCGCCTCGGCCAGTTCTTGCGCCAGCATCTCTCGCCGCATCGCCTCGGCATGCTCCTCCGCCTCACGCCGTTCCTCCCTCATCTGAAACAGCGTTTTCATCACCCCAGGCGGCTTAAGCCACGTGCTCCCGAGGTTGCCCACATTGGCACGGCGGCGCTCATTGGTGCGCTCGTCCTCGCGCAGCCGTCCCAGCGCAGATCGCTCAATTACTAACACAGAGGCATGCTGACCGAGGCGCTGGCGCGGGTTAGATGGGGGGCTGTTCACGGCGTCAGTGGGTGCGGATGGATCGGTCTGGTAGCCGTAACCGGGGACTGAGGCAGTGTTGTTGTGGTTGTGCCCATAGCCCGGGGGGTGGGCGAGAGGGTTGCGAGATGAGGTGTACCAGAGGGAGTGCGACTGGACAGGGAAGCAAAGGTAGGTTAACCATGTAAAATCCCCGGCAGAGTAAGGTTAGAGAGGGGAGTAAAGTATGGAAACTTACGTCTCGAGGAGTAAGGTCTGGAAGAACTGAAAACATGGTTGTAGTTATGCTCGTTTGGATTTGGGTTTCGGCAGGGGGAGGGGCGTGGTGGCGCGAGGCGGCGCTGAAGCGGTGATGCGCTTTGGTCAGAGTTGCTGGTGAGAGCTAGGCAACGTTACTGCTGTATCGCCAGTGATTGAAGTTACTTTGTTGTCGCAGTCTGTTCTCGTCACCATGTTCCAGAATCCAAGTCAATTCGGAGACAGTGTGAAATGGCATTGAGATTCGTTGTTGCACGGCCTACAAGTGTACTTACCCCACGATGCGGCGACACTCTGCGACAGGGGTCTGTGCCTTTGACCCCACCCGCACAACTTGACAAGGACCTTCCAGGTGAGCCATATGCCGTTGTACGTTGATACCAGTCCAAGTGTAGACCTTGGTCGCGTGTGGTCGGTCTGTTCTTGTATTCATTGGGTCTCACATGGTAAATGGTATGAGGGCGATAAAACGACGGTACTATGGCGTTTTTTGCTCATTCTCTCTTGCGAGGTCTCGACCGTTTGCCGCCCCGCTGAGTAATTGCTTTCTCTTAACAGGCCACTTCTGGCGAGACCACCCAAAGCCCACCAAAGCCCACCTGCACAGCACAGAATGACAAAAATTGACTGTGGGCGGAGGGACATCGGAGTCTTGCCATTGGTTTCGCAGTCCATTGACCAATCTGCATCTCACAAGAGTTTTTCACAGCGTCTCCCGACGCTCCATCTAGCGCGGCGGCTTACCATCGGTTGCCAGATTGCTGCGTCCCCCGCTTCATCGGACGTCCTTTCGATTCCCCCTAAACATCCCGTGCCACGAGAACTCTGCTGGCCCGCTACGTAAATGGAGTGTTGCGGGCATAGGAGGCCTACTTAGATCCTTGACCCCCAAGCCCTCGTCTCGTTTTCTCCCGAATGTTAGCTATAAACTATGTCTTGGACAAGTTGGGGTCTTCCTCCTCGGGAACCAAGCCGATAATCCAAGCTTTTCCCGTCCCGAACTCGCACAGGGGTAGCGTAGTTTTGGTGAGGTAATTCCAAGCTTCCTGCCTGAGCTCCCCTGTTCCTCCTACCACACACTCTCAATTCCCAGGAGGCAAAAAGCGCAAATGAGGCGTCTCGCCAATTCTCGCACTCCACGCTAGGGGCCCTCAACGCTCGGGAATTCTCGGAAGCAGAGCCTGCTTCTGCGTGGATGCGGTGACGGACAAGCCCGGACCGCATGAGTTGTCCACTGGTGCATGCGCTGCTGACTGACAGG
>Ga0247760_1000918_pt1 | contig 29969 bp, 30 predicted proteins | sample UWRJL171409R4_FD_179936 | JGI IMG/M metagenome (GOLD analysis project Ga0247760, IMG submission 179936) | Plant litter microbial communities from Arlington Agricultural Research Station in Wisconsin, United States - UWRJ-L171-409R-4 | ecosystem: Environmental > Terrestrial > Plant litter >... | reverse complement strand
GAAAAGTGCGATTCCGAGGAACAAGGCCCCCGCCTGATCGGTGTCTGAAATTGACTGAGGGGCGCATGGCATGAAAAAACAGGACTCTGAATGGACGGGCCCGCTGAGAAGATAACCCTTGAATACATAAAAAGTCGCGACTATACCGAGAAACGAGCCGAACATGTACCAATGCAGAAAGAATAGGCCAAAGAATACCAACATGAAGATCGAGTAGAGCAAAATCGCGATCCCTTGAACCACAGAAATCGCCCCCGCGAACCCCTCACGAAGTATGCTAGCCGTGAAGATATAGCCTGATCTTGAGCTCCAACCTGAGTGCACGAACTCTTCGATGTATATCGAAAGTCAGTAAATTAGTCGTCGAAACCGCTCAACAACCGGTGTGAAGATCGCGGCAACGACCTCGAATGTAAAAGCAGCGAGGACTCCAGACGAGATGACGAGCGGCACCACCCCAGTTATTGGCAAAACTTCCGTGAGTCCCAAACTGTGCGTGGGGATGCCTTTCCAGTATAGCACGGGGGTCTGAGAAATGATGTCCTGTCTGTGGCGGTATGTATCCATACCAACCTCAGACCCAAGTGCATCTCCCCAATACAGCATGACTTTCCACGAGCCAGGAATGCACAGCCCGAAGTTGATAAGGCTCACTGCTGGTAACAAAAGTCCTAGACACAGAGTCATTCCCCTGCGTCGGTCTTTCCACAGCATAGCGACAAATCCCTGTGTTTGAGCGTGAAGGCATCCCCAAAGCACCACCGTCAAGCCGGCACCGACGCTTGCGGTTTCCTGCGTCCATGGCTTGTCATCGGAAATCGCCTCCGACGAATTTCGTAGACTTAGAGAGTGACGTATGAGATCGACAGCTACCCAGTTAAGGCCCAGGAGGTAAGCAAAGAGATTGACGTCGAGCTTCTTCTTGTTTTCCAAATGTCCAAGAACAGATGCAGCCAGGAGCTGGCGATACAAAGAAACCAAGCACCCCATGTTCCGGGACCATACAAGCCTCTGGCTTGCGCGAAGCCGTGTATGTCGGGAGGATCGGTGCTCAGGTGAAGCACTGTGCCGTTAATACTCGTCATCGTGAAGGCACTGCGAAAGGAGTCGTGTAACTGCGACGAGAGGTGATATCACCGGAGGCGTTGGGATGGGGTTGGTATTCAGGGAGAATCTCAGAGAAAAGTTTCCAGTTTCTTTTGCAATTTCAGCTCAGTGTTGTCAAATTACGTAATCGCGCCTTGGCGCCACGGAACCGCAGCGCGGCCGAGCACCAGAGCTTCGCTTGGCTGAGAGGACGGCTCCCGGAATACAACAAGACTTGAGAGCGGTAATTACTGTGTTCTTGGTTGACTGCGTTGAATTCTACAAGTGTATCAAGGCGGTGGCGCTTATTTGGCGGACGCATGATGCAGGGGTAAGCCATTTACGGACGCCTGGTGGATTAGATAAATGCCTAGATATCTTGTCCAAGCGCACGCTCAGCCTCGATGCTCCAAGTTGTTCGAATTATCGTGGTACAGAGGCTCGGCCTAAAACAAACGTTTTGTTTGCTCTGGGTGATAGAAACATCAATGATATCCCTGTGGTCAGGATGCGTCCAGCAAATCAAATACCCCTAACAACCCCAACCGTATTCGAAGGCTCGCGCACAATAGTCGCGGCCTCATCTCCAAAGAGTTCCTTCGCCGTGCCAAGTCACATCAGCAAACTGGAGGAAAGTGCAACGCCTTGGGATGCGGTCCCGGTGCGTGATGCTCGCTATCCATCATATCTTTCCGGCCTTTTCCCATGCCTCTCCTCCGAATCGAAGGGCGGACAGAGCAAAGCCCTGTTTGGGATGCCAGAGAAGATATGGACGCTACCGCTGTCTCGCCCCGATCGTTCAGCGTTGGCTTCTTTTAGGGCTTCAACTTCGCTTTAGTGGTTTGGTAGGAGGCCACTCCCCTGGTTGTTGCCAGTGTCTTGGTCGACTCGGAAAGAAGGACAGCACCGACTTACCAGGTCCTTGATGTCTTTGAAGTCATACGGTTATCGTGAAGTCGGTTCTCCCTCTGGACGCCAGAATGGCAAAGACACAGCCACTTCGTCGTCGGCCGGGCGGGGAAGGGTGAATCTCGGCACAGAGACAGACGGAGCCGCGCTTATGCTGGGACAGGAAGGCTCCTTGGGAGTTCTGGAACAGTACGAGCCTAGAATGGCTCCGGCTTATCCGTCGTAGTTGCTACTGTCGAACTACAGCCGCCTCGCTAGGCGCTCAGGCGCGCTCAGGCGCGCAGGCGCCCTGCCGAGCCAGGCCAGGGCTTGTGCGATCTTGATGGCGGCCGCCCCGGATGTGCCTGTGCTGTGCAGAATGAGAATATGTTCGCCACGCTGAAGACCAGCGAGAGTCTGCAAGCCATATAACGCGGTTGCGTATGGGACGAGAAGAGAAACAGCCTCCGAGACGTCCTCGCCTTCGGAAAGCTTCTGAAGGAGAGAAGCAGGCACTTCCTGGTGAGTCGAGAAGCTGTCGGCATGGACGCCGACAACGCGATTACCAACAGCAAGACCAGCAACGCCGGGTCCAAGCTTCATGACTACGCCAGCAAGTTCGTGGCTGAAAGTGGTCGGGTAGTCCGTGCCGGTGACGACCCGGACGCCCTCTTTAGTCAGGGTACTGTGGGTGACTTGTACCTCGACATGGCCAGGCGAAACAGCTGCCTCGTCATCAGACTGGGACTGGAAGATGACCTTGCCTTTAGAGACGATGCCTGTCAGACGATCTCCCGCCTTGATGATCTTGGACTCGGTCTGAAGCGAAGGGTTGAACAGGGTGTTGAGACCCTTGTTGCGCACAAGGCGGCTGATGTTTAGCTGCCCGTGGGACAAGCAGTACTCGTGCTCGCGAACACCATCTTGCTGCACCTGCTGCGCAACGATTTCTCTTGATGGCTGCAACGATTTTCTCCGGCGGGCAGGTGGCGAACTCGAGGTCGAGGGTGCGGAAATCCACCGAAGAATTTTCGGATGTGATTGCACGCACGAGACCCGACGTCATGGCGTAGTCAGGTAATTCGCCCTGAAGGAACGAGCCAGGTGTCACCCAGAGCGCCGACTTGGTTGTCTAGGCAATGGTCTTGATCGCCTCAAATTCAGTCTCGGTCATAGTGAGCAGCAGCGGCCCGTCCATATCGTCAAGCATGATGACATGCTCGGCGCCGACCTCCTTGTCGCAGTCGCTAAGCTTGCGAAGCTTGACTTGCCAGGACAAAGCCTCAAAAGTGGCTTTGATGACGGCTGAGACGTCGCAGGCATACTTGCGGTATACAATCTGAACTTCAGGGGATTTGGTGGATGTGTGAGTTATTCCATTCGTGGCTGCTTGGTCTAGGACGATGCCTCGGTTCATACCCACGCCGGCGGTGTTGATGATGGTCCGCTTGAGGTCGGCGTAGCCCATCACGATCAAGGCAGCCGGGCTTGTCGGTGCGCTCCAAGTTGTCAGGCCCGCTGGCTTGAGATACTTTCTGAGCTGGGATTCGTCTTTGACACCGCCCGACAGCGCCACAATGTCGTGTGATGTCGCCTTGATGCCTTGCGCCTCGATGCCGTTCTTTTGTTGCAGATCAACCTGCAAGACCTTGGCATTGCTATAAGACGCAACTGCTGTCTCTGTGTTGGTCGTGCAGCTAGCTTGATAACTGTGTCCGTCAAAGCGCACATTGTCCATGTCCTGGAAAGTCGGCCCGTAGTCAAAACCAACCTCGCGCAGTGCCTGGTTCCAAGCCCGACCGCTGGCCCGTTGGTGGAACTGTGGCGTCTCATGTGGTGTCTTGCTGCGCGGGCTGGCATTGATGCTGATACTGCCGGCCATGTGCTCCTTCTTGACACCGTCACGGTCGATGGACGACACACCAAAATCCCACCGGGTCCCTCCAACCTTCGACTCAGCTGACGCGAAGGTCGACGGACGCATGTTGATCATAACCTCGATTCCCTCATCATCGTCAGGGGTCACCAAGGCTTTCTTGATCGACACGTCGCGCAGCGCATAGTTGACGATCTCGACGGGCTCTCGGTATAGATGCTCGCCACTCGCTCCGCAACTACGGGATAGCTGCGATGGAACATCTCGCCGACGAAGGAGAGAAGCTGCACAGCCGAGTCCTTGCCGCGCAGCAGGGTCGGCAGATAATCGACCTTGCCGTCCGGCCCAACCGTCGCCTTGATTTGCTTGAATGGTCCAGACATGGCCGAATGTGGGCCGATTTCAACAAAGAGATCCAGGTCTGAGAACTCGGAGCTAGTTAGGATAGTGCGGACTGCCTGATTGAACAACACTGGATTCCGAAGATTGGTGCTCCAGTAGCTGTGGTCCAGCCGTCTCAGGAAGAACTTCGTTGGTCACCGACGATACCATCTTGGCGGAGCTGGGACGGCGAAGCTCACCGAAAGTCCAGCGCTCCTTCGCGGCACGGATGAGCTTCTCGTACTTCTCAGCGACAGAGGCCATGTGGTGCGAGTGATACGCCTTGCCGTTTGTCTTGACAGTCCGCGCAAAGATCTTGGCAGCCTCCAGCTCGACCCTCACCTGCTCGATAACGTCGGCATCACCACTCAGGGTTACGCTTGACGGGGAATTGTGGCAGGCGACGACGATCTTGCCACCGTGGTGAGCGGTACAGTGCGTAACGGTTTCAGCGCCAAGACCCACTGCCAGCATGGCTCCGTTGGTTGTGATATCCTTGGTGACCCTTCCGCGGTAGTAAGCTGTAGCGATGGTGTCATCGGCGGAGATCAGCCCAGCGGCATAAGCAGCGGCAATTTCTCCTGACGAATGACCCACTGTCACCGTCGGCCGGATGCCCAAGCCTGGACCAGAGCTACTTGGATGGCCGTGCACAGGGGCTGCGAGAACTCGGCGTCTCCAATCCTCGCGGCTCCAGAGTGGCCGATGTTTGTCTTAACTACGTCGATGAAGAGTGGATCCTCGTCCGACGTAAGCTGCTGTTCATGGCCATGGCTAGGGCAGTGCCGGTTCCGTGGCACTCAAAGTATCCTGTCAACCGTGGATCAAAATCGCCGCCTCGCTTGTAGGCGTGGCTGATGGCCGCGGCCTGGCCATCCCGGTTCGGGTGTGTGATGCCGACACCGGCTACCTTGCCGTTGTTGTTGGTGGCGCTTGTGCGGATGACGCCCCGGATTGGGTCGCCGTCGCGGATGGCGTCAGATAGCCGCTTCAGGTACACGGCACCCACCGCGTCTGCACGTCCGTATCCATCCGCACTTTCGTCAAACGTGTGGCATGTTGAGGTGGGAGAGAGCACGCCGAGCTTGGCCGTGTTCATGTGCTGATCGACCGTGATGATGAGGTTGACGCCGCCCAAGACAGTGTCCTCATATATAGAGGGATATAATCACGCGCTTCACATGTAGCCGTAACTAGATACCCCACTTCCAGAACAATACATGTTGAATTAATCGCCGAAACCCTCAGCGCCGGTACAGATTGCATTCGCACTCCCCAAAGCCCATTTAATCCTGCGGTGCCTAAACAATGGCAGGTCATAAAACCCTATGCGAACCCTGGGTCTGGAACCTTTAACTCGCAGGGACCTGAGCCGGAGGGCTGCTGGGCGCTGGCTCAGTTTGAGGTGCTGCTCGGCGCTGGTTGACTCGAAGTGCTAGTGTCGCTCGGAGCTGCCAACGGCGTGCAGCGATGCCAGCGGAGCTCAACTTTCTCGAGACTCGTCACGGACAAGAACGCCGGCTCGGTGGAGTTTCTCGGATCCAAGCGTACCTCCGAGTTGATATTAATCATACCCTCAGAGCCACATGGAGACCAGATTGAACTAGCGACATCAATCTGATCCGTCTTCAGAAAGTCACCCTCATACCGGCCTTTGATGGTCATGGTGGACATCATCTACCCCATTCGTTCAGCCATTTCCCTTTTCATGTGACAACAGAAGACATACTTGATTAGAACTCCCCGAAAAGTAGTAGGTCGACCTCGCAATTCCCGTACCTCCAACCGGAATACTCGCATACCCCCGGTAGTTCGTCTCCGCTACGGTAAACTGCCAGCCAGACGGGTACTTCATCTTCAAATTAAGCTGGCAGTTCTTACGCGATTGCGCTGCGGAGTAGCCTTTCCCAGCTTCTGCGATGAAAGACGTGTAGTTCAGGGTAAGCTTTGATAGGTCGGGTAACAGCCCTCCGGAAAGGGAGCCTGGGGGGCAGCCGGACCCGGCGAAGGCGACGCCGACGATTTGGATCGAGTTGTTGGGAGGGGCTGGGGCGGGCTCTTCGTGGGTGACGGGGTGTGTTGTGAGCGCGGCGGTGATGCCTGTGAGGAATGGAAGGATGTGGAATGCATGCATCTTGATTGCTGGGAGCTGGTGGGGTTGAGGATGGAATGGGGGTGGAGGAGCGGCTCTGTCGTAGAGTTTCAACCTTTGCGGTCGGGAATTGAGCACTGACGAGGGCTAGGTAGGGTTGATTCTATGATTTATAGCTCTCGAGCTCTACCATTCTCAGATCTAGATCTGGTATTGACTGCGAGGCAGAATGACTCCTGATCTACCCCAATCCGGCGAAATAAAGCACATAATATCATAACGATATGAGGGACCAATTACGGGAACTCTCATATGAGGTTCCAATTGCAAAATTATTGTCCCACGATGCAATGCATCGGAGGTAATATGGTTAGGGCACCCTCATCTATTTTTAGGTTGTTCGCTCGCTCCCGGTCTGGCTGTCAGAGGACCGAGTGTTATGGCAGCTACGGCCAGACCTACCAGCGAGCGCATCCCTAATAGTAGGAATCTCTATCTTAATTTTTCAAAGCTAATCATATGCTTGGTCGTTATACGGGAATCTGTGAATTCTTAGGTGTTCCGTCCCTAACGCCAAGAATATCTGAATGTTTTCTTCTCAAGATACGGCGTTTAATATGACAATCTATTCTCTTGCTGGCTAGCAACAAATATACGTCGTCTTCGACTTCTCTTCCCCCCTAGTGCTACTGAGATTAGTAGACTTGTGTTGAATTCTACGCAGCCAACCAGAAACGCAGTAATTGGAAGTCGTGAAGTGTGTTGCATTCAAGAAGCGGTCCGCGCGACCGCGAGCCCCTAAATTACGGCCCAACCGCTCGCAGAGCGGCTGACTAAGGAACGATTACGTAATTTGACAACTTGCCCTAGTATGTCTTGCCCAGGTCCCTGCTTGGTGGCAGGAATGGCCGGATTGTCAAAGCCGTTGAACCGAGACGGCGGCATTTTACAGCGGGAGCCACATAACGAGCGAAAAGGCAGGGAGATGACCCTAAGGGGGGCCATCGCGCTCCTCCTACGGTTCTCGTACGACGTGCACGGCGTCAGCATTGTCTACGGCCTACTACCTTTACCTAAATAAGGTGTATACTAATTTGGCGCCGTCCCGCTTCACAGAAGATTGAGTAACCTAAGAGCTAAGGTTGCCTATTTCCTATTGCTCCAACATCATCCCGAGAACGAAGAAGAAATGAGAGAAACAGACCACGATCATCCGGCCTCTCCGCCGCTATCTGCTACCAGAGTCGTTTCCACCGAACTTTGGCGTCGCGGTCGGGTGGCATAGTCATGCCGCCATAGTGCTCATCATTGCGTGGCTCCCGATCGGACTTGGAGCCATCCCCCAGATTTGTCCATTCGATGAGCTGCACTTCAAAGCGAGAAAGAATAGCCGCCATTACCAGCAGAATCTCTTGTTTGGCAAAGTGTCGCCCTGGACACATCCCCGTCCCTCCGCCTGAGCCCGTGTTAGTAACCTCTTCCTCGCTTGGGGGCATGTTTACGCGTACCGAATGGAAAATAGGAACCGGCCTTATCCGCCAGTGAGAACTCCGAGGTTTTGCGGACGGCACCTGCCTCGTCAGTTTTGTCAACAACCACCTCTACGAGGTGTCTTGAAGCCCAAAACTCCGAAGCTGGGTGTCCGTCCTTGGCCCAGACTTCGTCGTCAAAGTGTGCGAGACCGGTATATCCATGGAGATAGGCCCCTTTCGGGATCTCATACCCTTCTAAAACAATAGGATTGTATACCTCCCGCGCGACCGCTAGGTTGACGTGTAGCCGAAGCGTCTCGGCGAACACGGCTTGCAAGATGGGCATTGTCGCGAGCTTTTTCATGTCGATGCACCGCGCCCCATTCTCATCGGTGGTGTAGGCCGCAACAGCTTCCTCGCGCGCCGTGGCGAGCAGCGGAGGATCCTCAAGAAGATGCATGAGCGCCCAGATGATCAAGCTGACCGAGTTACCGTTCAACCTGCTCTCCTCCGTCAGTTCTGCACCTCATCGGTTGGCGTAGCAGGACATACCCAAATATGACCGCCATGAGAAAGCCGACGATGGACTCGTTATCAAAGTCTTTATCCCTCATCCACTTGCACGCCTCGCGGCAGAAGCGTGTTCCGAAGCGTGGTTCCCAGTCCGACTCGACCGCCTCGGCGTCGTTCCAGTCGAACGTCTCCCATGCCGAATCCAGCCAGCGCTGGACGGCTGCCAGCCCTCGATCGTGGGCCCGGTATGCTTTCCGGGCGAGCCACCTCGGCGGCTTGTAAAACATCATCATCCCGTACGGGTCGAAGTCCCAATACACATCAGCAAAGTCGGGAGTGAGCTCCAGTATACGCGGTCCGCAGAACGAAACTACCTTGGACGCAAATATCTGAGTGCGGGCGAACTCTTGGATGTTAACAGTCGCCCATTCCCCGAGTGGCTGCCTTTCCAGCTGCCGACTGAATACCGAGTCGAATTTCGCCGCGAGCGCGTCGGAAAAATGCGGCGCCGTTAGGTAGTCGTAGTAGAGATAGTGCACGCCTGCCCAGTAGCGCACCGAGGTGGACGCAGCAGTGCCGGGGTTGGGGGTTTTGAGGCGGCCCGACTTGTCGTTCTTGAACTTTGCGAGGTCCTTGGGCGTCATGCGGAAGAGACCATCCATGATCTGGATGATGAAGCCCTCGGAGCCGAAGTCGGGAGTTCCGCGCAGTAGCTTCTGCATGTTTTGCTGGCCGCGGACGACGTAGACTGCCTGATTCATAAGGCGGTATCTGACGACGTTGCCGCCTCGGAAGCACTTCCTTAGGACAGGTTAGCCCCATAGCTAGGCTGGGCCGGGGCAGGGACGCCTTACTTTGCCCGACGGGCGATCTCTTGCGGGTTTTTAAAAACCGGGTAAGAATTGCTCACGAAAGGAATCATCTCGGGGATGGAAGGGGGGCCGTTGGCACCCCATAGCAAGAGCAAGATGCTGGCCGCTAGGGCTGCCAAGGCTAGGAGGGTAACTGGCGGGTTCAGAGCGATGAACTCGCCAAGTGCCTCGGTTAGAGCCATTGTTGTTCTGTCGCGGCGACTTACTTCACTTACAGGGTTGGCGTTGCCCGTTCCTCAGAAAGTGGGAAGAGTGGGGAGGTGCGGCCAGACCTCTAGTATGCGGCCGCTCAAGCCCATCTTATCATCGGTGCCCTCTTCGTCCTCATGCAAGGCAGTGATAAGCACCTATTTCCCGCCATGCGTATTATTGGTTATATAGCAAGGGACTTGCATCAATAGGCCCAATAGATGTACGATGATATGAGGGACCCATATCGGGTGGTTTTCTTTGACATTTTTGCTGAAAATGCGTTACCTCTTACTGCCCCCCATCTTTTTCATGCATCGGTTAGTTCCCCGCCATGGGGGTCGGGGCTTGCCATTGGCTTAGGATCATGCAAGCGGCCTGTCGAACAACACCACAGGGTTGTTGCGCAGGAGACCTAGGTCCTGTGAATGGTTGGAAATCCGGGGTTTGCTGTCCGGATCATCGTGTAACCACACTGGATTCCTGATAGCGGGGTCGAGGAAGCACCCGCCCGTAGTAGGCAACCAGTAGGTTTTCATCCACTCCAGCATTTGGGGTGTCAACGACGGAATTCCCGCGGTGGGGTGGGGATTCCGCTAAAGTCAACCTCATAGCCTAAGAGCAAAAGACTCTCAGTTACACTGCGCAGGCCATAATTGCAATCTTCTTGCCCGCTGCAAACTGCTAGGGTATAGCCTTGTGGCCAGAGACAAGGCTTAGGGGCTGTGCAGCGAGGACCCACACCGGATCGCCCGCAGCTCAGGTGAAGGGAGCAGCAACTTAGGACAATACACAACAACGGAAATTGCAGAGGGCAATATTCGGGAAACGCATAGGTCTGTTGTCATTGTCCTCATTTGCCCATGATAAGTATGGCAGAGGTTCACCAGTAAGCTTGCAGAACACTTCTAGCTCGATGCAGTTGTCGGCCCACAAAATAATCAGATATATTCCGCCTTTGTTGTTGACGTTGGGGCCGTTGATGCGCAACCTCGCACCCACTCCCCGCACCGACTCTCGAGATGATTGGCGTTTCTCCCGCTCGATCATCAGGCAGATTAGGCATCCTCAACTCGAGAGTCTTGTTGATCGCCATCAAGAATCCTCTTTCTCAGATTTCCTCCAACCTCAAGCAACAGAGACGCACACCGGGCATCCCTAGCTTGGCGGTGCGTCACAATGGCAGAGATCATAGGAGTTGTCGCCTCCGCTGCTGGGCTGCTCTCTTTGTCAATCCAGATTGTCGACACAACGAGGAAACTGAAGGCCAGGTTTGCTGCCATCAAGGGCTTGCCCGAGGCCATCAAGAAGATCGAGCGCAATCTTGAATTTCTCGCCTTCTTCGTTGATAGAGAGGAAGAGCAAAGCAGCCATGCCATTGCCACAACTGACAGCCGCTTTCAGCTTCTGCTTAGCACCTGCTTGGAGGATTACAAGGCCATTTCGGATGTACTAAAATGTCTCGAGCGCACGTTGGAGGAGATGACGTCCAAGGCCTCTCGTTTGTGGCGGCTCCAGGTACGAGGCAACGGGGCCGTGGTCACCGAAATCCGAAGTCTTGATCAGCTAGAACGGAGAGCTTATGAGCATATCACGCTGTAAGCAAGCCCCTAGCACATTCTATTGGTATCAACACAGTATTTCTAACATCAGCCCATACCTACTGGGGCAATGCTGTGAGTTTCACGTAGGCGATCGAGACGTGATCTGGTTATTAACAATAGTATCTAAGTTGAGGCACCTACTTTGTGCCACCCCATGCCGATTATCATTTGTCTCTACGCGCTCCGACGAACTCTCCCACTCCAACCATCACAACACCATCATTTTGGCCGCAATTCCTACCAAAGTTACCATGGCTGAGCTACGCGAGCAGGATATTCAGCCGGCATTGATTTGGTCAATGACGGCGCCACGATGCGCGATGCGGCCGAGCGCGCGCAGGTTAGTTACGGAACGCTGTGGGGCCACCTCCATGGCGCGACCACCCGCAACGAGAGTGAGTTACGTGACTGAAAACTATCGCCAGAAGAAGAGAACCTTTTCTTAGCTTAGGCTAGTAACGAAGAAGTTGCGGCAAGGCCTCCAACGAAGGCCTGACTCACGAGAATGGCGTAACAAATCCTCGCGTAAGGAGGAGTCCTTCGGCTGCTTGGTAAGTAGTGAGTGAACCGCTTCCTCCACCGCCACGATTCCGTCCACGTTAAGAACTCTCGACCGCTTGATTGACAGGGATGTAGAGGAAGTACTGACGAAGCGTACGATGCCTTTTTGCGCGCTTGAAGTACCAGATTAACAATAAAAAACATCCCGCCGAAGTATATCGGTAACGTCGACGAGCACGGCATATAAGAGGTAGATTAACGAAGGCGGTAAAGGTATTAGGGACTCCCTGACCTCCAGAGCTTACAAGTAGACCTTTAAGGATTCCACCTGGTTATCAGTTATTAAAGTTATAACTGTATAATGCGAGAGTGTTACAACCTGCACTTAATACAGGCCTAGGAGAGGGTATGGCTGGGTTAAGACAGAGCGTACGGCAGGACGCTCTTCTCTTAAGCATATGCTACTAAACCCCAACTCACTCTTTCAAGCAGGAAACCTCCCCGTAACAACATCATACTCCCTCCTCGTTAACGACGTAGCACTCCCACATTTCAACCCCCTTGGAAAATTCGGCCAATTCGGCACCCCTCACGGCGCACCAATCTCTATATCAGTTGCCTAAAACGGTAAATACTGACTCGGGGCGTTTGTTCAGACCGACCCTGTCGTTCTTTTTGGGCTCTGTGTGTAATATTACTGTAGCCGTTTATGTACATAGCGATGCGTTCTCTGGCGCGTGCCACCGTCAAAAAGGGGCCGCGCCGCGCGGTTCTTTGAACCGTGCTTCTTTCATCAATCATCAATCCGACGATTTTCACCACGAAGACCTCCCATTGAAAGCCCAGTGACATTCTGGCCCTTCGATCGAAGGAAGATGACCTGATCCACGGTCGCGTTTCCTTTATTATTCCATACTAGGCCCCGTTCCATGCTAGGCACCGTCACATACTAGGTTTTGTTCCATACTAGGTACGTATCTGTTTTTCTACGTCAGTTGCATTTATGTCCCTCCGATCGGAGGACCAGTAGTCTGGGGGTCGGCCTGGAAGGCCGACCACATCGTTCTGTGGGTGTGGTTCTCTTTATAGTTTCTTCCCTGTTGCGTCACCGCACCAGTTCAATACTGTGAATTATGATAATTGCTGGAAGACACTGACGTAACTACGGTACGGATTAAACTAGGTAACATTAACTGTGCCAAGGTCTCTTTCTAGTGAAAAGGGGCAAAACAGATTTTACAAGCGACCAAAAGCTATTTTTTAAAGTGTATTATTTTCAAGTCATAAAACCTCTAGTTAGCCGCTGCCTTTATTCAAGGTAGGTGTGGGTAAGAGGGGAACCGCCGCAACAATTCACATATGAGACGGTGAAGAAATGGAAGGTATAAGTAAGCATAAACGGTTAGCCACCTTGGATTACAGAAGATAGTGGGGGTTATATTGTTGGAGTTAGGGCTGCTATAGATGGCGATGCGGACTTCTAATTCTGAACGCCTCAGCGTAGTCAGCTAAGCTTAATATTTGCGATTAGACTGGCGGGCAGGAGTTACAGCTCAGTCTGGTTATAATATATTTATATATATAACCTAGAACCTATTTAGTTCTAAGAGCAGCGTTCTAAAGAAAAAATCACCCCCCTTATTTCCCCCCCCCCCCCCCCCCTCCATATAATTACTCTTTCTCATGTGCCTTAACGTCTATTCCTATAACTTAAAGATATTTCCTCCCTTACTATATTTTTTATTCCAATATTACAAGCTTTACCTTGCTAGAATAATTACTCTTAACATTAAACATAGCTAACGATATAAAAATTAGATTCTACCATACGCTAGAGGCCTTCTGAGATTACCCCCTTATAAGTGCGCTTTTCGTGTTCCCTAACGATAAAAGTAAGAATAGAGTGCTAGGTTACGCTTACTAATTCCAGTAAAGCATTAGGAAGATGTTTAATGAAAAACGAGTACTTTACTGTATCCTGATACGAGACTTCCATACTAATAGTAAGTTGTCTTACCCTACCTTACTTTCATTTACCACGGTGCTCGAGTTATCGATGCTAGAGGCCTAATATTACATTTTTAGAGCCTGAACACCCTGGCCCCTATCCATATAACATTAAGAAATACACTATCGAGGCATTAGAGGACCTCTGCGATCATTGGCTGAGTAACGAAGCTAAACTCTAGGAGGACCCCCATTGTCGCATGAATAGGTACCCGACTTAGTGCAGAAATTGGCAAGACATTAAGGTTGGTATCTGATCAATTTAATGTCTTGAAAGCCTCCTTGAGCGGCCTAATTCGGGTATGCAGCTTATGAACCTAAGTAAGGAGATGCTTCGCATCATGACCTACCATCAAGTTGCACCTAGATACTTGAACTTGTTGACAGGACGGCGTTGCCTGTTCCTCAGAGCCTTTCGTTCCTTCCTGGAGAGCGGTGGTGTCAGAAACAAGGGGGTTCAGAGCCCCTGGGCATCTAGGCAGCGGAGCTGACTGGATGCCTGGCACTCCCAGAACGCCAGTGAGCCTCAGCCACTGGAGTGACGAAGCCTGAATCCTGCAGAATAGTCTATAAAGAAGCCTCTGGCTTCCAGCCAGAGCCAGAGGAACGGAGAGTGAACAGGAGGCAATACAATCACGCAGTTGCAACCCCTTCAACTCCACAGAATCCAGAGTGCAGTGCTTCCAACAGGTGGATTGGTTGCCTTGGCACAAGCTAGGCACTGCAGCCTAATACCCCGCGACGGCACACATATGCATGCACACACAGAGAGAGAGAGCCCCGAAGGATAGCAATTTACCATGATCAAAAATGATTGGGCACTACACTTTGGGTACTGCACGCCTTCTGATCCCTGTAACCTGCGTTTTTGATGGTTGAGCCGCGCCTATCATGGGCAGATGAGGGCTTCTTGTCCGGACATTGTGCATACTACCGGCAAATTTAACATCGTGTGTATTTCCCCGGATTTTCGGCTGCAGCCGCTCTACATTAGCTGGGCGCCGGGATTCAAAATTCCCCGCGCGTGAATAATCTATTCTGACACCTGGCGGACATGGCGCTCCGTAGAGCATGGGCCTAGCTCTCGACAACGGCTGTATGGCTGTCTCTAGCAACATGGACTGGCGGAGTTGAAAGAAGTTGGTACCTATACAGGTTTGCATCGTTTGGCAGAGTATAGCGCTTGGCATAAGATATGTATATACATCAACTTGGTAGCTGCCGCCTGCCACGTTCATCATCTCCCCTCGATATTGTTTTTATTTCCCCTCTAACCATCAAGCCCCTAGCTCTGAAGATGGTGAGTGCCTCGGTTCTCAGTATTGCCCTCTGCGGCCTAGCGTGCATTTCTAGTGCGCTGGCGGCCTCGACTGGATGCGGAAAAGCCGCGACGATCAGCAGCGGCGTCAAGAAAGTCACGGTCAAGGACAAGACGCGACAGTACACGGTGCAGCTGCCGGCCAACTACGACGCGACACATCCCTACCGGGTCGTGTTTGGCTGGCACGGGGCCAACGACAACATGGACGTCACGGTGAAGGGCTCGTTGGTGCAGCCCGCTGGCTCGTTCCGGTACTTTGGCCTGCAGCCGCTGGCTAACACCAGCACCATCTTGGTCGCGCCCGACGCGCTCAACAAGTTCTGGTACAATCGCAACGACGAGGACTACGCCTTTTTCGACGCCATGCTCGCGCAGCTGTCGGGCGGCCTGTGCCTCGACGAAAAGAAAGTCTTTTCCCTTGGTTTCAGCCAGGGCGGCGCCTTCGTCAAGGCGCTCTCGTGCAAGCGCGCCAGCTTGCTCCGCGGCGTCATCATTTTGGACGGCGGCGGCCCTGTCGATGGCAGCACGGGGTGCACTGACGACCCCATTGCGGCGCTTGTGGTGCACGGCGTCAGCGACGGAATCCAGGGCGGACGCACAACTCGCGATTTGTACGTCAAGCGCAACGGGTGCACGGCAGCGGACGCCAAAGAGCCTGCCGCAAACAGCAGGGCGCCTCACATCCTGACCGAGTACCAGGGCTGCAAGGAGGGCTTCCCGGTGTGGTACATTGCCTTTGACGGCCAGCACTGGATGGCGCCCTATGACGGGGGGAGCGGGAATAATGGCGAAAAGACATTCACCCCAGCAGCGGCGTGGAAGTTTATAACCCAGTTTCAGTGAACTGTAGTGGTAGACGAGCTAGTCCAGAACAAATTCAAGATCAAGCGCGTAATTTCGACCTGGTAATTCGGCGATTTTGGCGGTCTCGAGGAGATTACCGCCCCAAGTTCTTTGCAGATGACATCCAAGAATCGGACATGGAGGTCCCTTGGCGCCCCGCCCTGGCGCTTGACGCGGTGAAATTCCAGTGGCCAGTAATATTGGTTGAGCAGAGGCCATCCAATAGTTTGAGCAAGTACCAGATCTCCGTGAGTAAACCCCGCAGAGGACGCCTCAAAGACCCCTTGATGCGCACTTCCTAGCTGCGGGAGGATGGAAGCAGCATCCAAGGGCAAACCCCTCATTTGGGACGACATCTCCCGAGTCAAATTAACCTGAAGCCGTCTCTTATCAGCTTAACCTTCACTCAGCCAAAGCCTCTTGCATCCCCAACCCTTTCCCCGGAAACATGTCCCTCGACAAGGACAACGCTGTCGTGGAACTCCGGGGTGCCGCCACCGGATTACACCTCCACACCCTTAAGCATAGCCGACGTCCTGACTCGATCCACTTTTCCCCAGACTCAAAGCTCCTGCTCGCCGTAGCGAACCTTGGTGGAAAGGAAACAATCGGAGTGCTCTGGGATACCGCCAGCGGAGAACACCTCCACACGCTTATATTTGCAGATAACGGCCGTTCCATCGCCTATTCGGTCGCCTTCTCCCCCAACTCCAAGCGATTGATGGTTCCGGTTGGTGCCTTCGGCCAGCGTGAAGGCTCTGTTCAAATCTGGGATACCAACACCGGTCAACGTCTCAGTTCAGTTAAATGTTCCTGTGCCATCCATCTGACTGCCTTCTCCTACGACACCCAGTGGATGATACTCGTGCAGCCCCCGGAGGTGACGGTGACGGACAGCATGCCTTTGGTAGCTGGTACTGTAGCTGGAGTACGGAGCACTTTGACGGGACAACGTCGTTGCGTCCTTGACCAGGGCACCACAGTCACTTCGGTCACCCTCGCGCGCGACTCGCGGCTCGCAATCATCATATCAAGGGTGCAGGAGTTTTCATTCGAGTCTCCCAAGTTCCACGTCAAAGTCTGGGATATCGTCGCAGGGAGGTGTCTGCACGGCCTCGAAACCTACGGCCTCACCAGAGCTGTTTTCTCCCGAGACTCAAAGGACATGGTGATTGTGTCGAACGAGTTTGGACTGGATCGTGTGCGGCTAATCCAGGCAGCTGAGGGCTCGGTGCTGCACGACTTCGACTACGGTTCGACGTTCTGCCTGGCGGCATTCTGTCGCAGCTCACCGCTGGTGTTGCTCTATCCATGGATGGCGGCATACCTATCCGCATTGCCCAAGGAGAGTACAGTAAAGGTGTGGGACACCGCTACGGGCATGTACCGGCACTCCCTTGGGAGGGGCCATGGTACCTGGGCTGGAGTCGTCTGTGCGGATGGGGCTAAGACGGTGGCAGTTTGGGATACGGCAAGTGAGGAGACCACGGTCCAGCTCTGGGACACGACTACGGGGAAATGCCGGCGGGAGTTTAAGTGTGGCGGGAATGTTAAGCTGATGGTCTTTTCGTACGATACATCATTGTTGGCAACTACGAGTAATTAGGACATTGTAGTTATCGGGTGTAATGATCTTATAGCATTGGTTTGTAGCCAGAACATCCTTCTCTATAGATCTTTATATAGGATTCACATTAGGTTCTCGTAAGGGCTCAGCCTCACTAAGGTATAGGAGAGCCAACAGCTTCCAGTGGAACTGTCCACTTCGAGATGAAGACGTTTTAAGGACTGCTAGTAACCTAGGTAAGTGCATAGGCACCTGTGCAACTCGCCAGAATTAATGAGGACACCACGGGCCAGGTTGCAGCATAGGCTCTTACTGCAATATGAACGCAACGCAAGTAAGAATGTCATGTCCGCTATAATTTACTAATGTTAATATTTTCCCAGGTGATCTAAGTGAAAGTGTTCTTCTTCTATAGCGATTCTAGTGGTGGTGAAGATTCACGGGTATCGACGCCCTCTAATTTGGCTCCGACCACCTCCGCCACTTCTGATTCACTGTATTTAAGGTCTCTGCTACTGGTGCACAATGATGGTAACTAGATATAAAGATTCATACTCTTTTAAGCATAGCCAGAAACCAGTAGCTGCTGAATTCGCCCAAGCAACCCTAAAACTAGAACCAAAGCACGCAATAGGGCCCCTGTATCGTCTCCCAGCTTCACGCTGGGCGGAGTAGTGGGTGTCATCTCCGCCCTTGGAGATGTTGGTTCCATCCCGTCGCTGTGGGAGTACCCCTTGTCGGGCTGTGAGTGAAGCTTAACCATGTCTGCAAAGGTCTTTGGCTCCACCGCCCTCGGCAATTTTTCGCTCCCGTCGTGGTCCTGGCCATCTCGCAATCCCTCGTCGACATCGTGTGCGGCTGAAAGGTTTGAACCATCAGCCCGTTCATCTGGCCGTTGGTTATAATTGACAGCCCCGTTCACTTTGTTCATGTCCTCGTCAAGCCTTTCGGCAAGCTTGTTCAAGCGCTGCGTTTCGTCCTCAAACCCACGAATAAGCGTGGTAGGCGACTCCTTCTGCGAACCGAACCTGTAAAGGACCCCCTTGACCTTCTCCTTCACCCGATGGCGCGTTTTGCTCAGAGTGCCCTCGATTTCGACTCTCACAAAGAAGGGCTTCCCGTCATTGGCAAAAACAAATGCGGTCCGAAAGTGGTTGCCGTGCGAGGGCTGCCCCTCTGCGGCGTTCTCCTTCAAAGCCCATTCCACCGAGTTCACCGTCCCGTCTCTCGACTTGTGGGGGCACGCACTGCCTTCGAAAACCCATCTTGTTTCTCGAACCTGTTCCTTCTCCTTTGACGCCTCGAGAGCGCTGAACCCAAAACCTGCCGCTTCGATGTATGGCGAGACAGAAAACGTTGTCCTGGAGCTGACGCCAAACGGAGTTCCAACAATGGAAACAGGCCCCAGTTGCTTTACCTCGACGGGATTTTTCATCTCCTTTTGGTCAACGACTTTGTGGTACCGCTTCAGCAAAGCATGCTCCCCGTCCAGAATGACCCGGATTACTGCCGAGTCAAGCACGCAGTCGTGTAGGTTCTTGAAGAATATCTCCATGTGGATGATCCCAGCCGAAAGGGTCCCTTTTTTGTATTCCAGCCGGCCCCATTTTGACTGTTCGTGCAGAAAGCGGCACTCGACTGCCACTTTGCCCATTTGGCGGCTACCAAAGTGGGTGTTTCTGAGGCTGGTTGGTGTGATGTCGGGAATGTCTGCCGGAATTTTGCATAATCGCGAGAAATCGCTCCGGCTGTATTTTGATCGCATCGTGCTTCCGTCGGTAATACCTAGCATTTGTTGACGTGTTTTGATATATCCCTCGTCACGCGTTGTGGACTGTCGTGGACGTGGCTTATTAGGTGCATAGAGCAGGTGTCCGGAAGCTCCAAGTTGGGGGGTGTAAAGTATACCTGACTTTGAGGAGCAAAAGAAAAAGAGCGGGGGCGTTGCCATCCCAAAATGCTAAGACGCAGTCCTTCTCCGCTTTTGAGGCGTCTTTCGCGCAATCCTGGACGCATGCTAATCGTGTGGGGTGGCACAAGAATGCAGCGAGCAAGGGATCCTACGGGCTGCTGCTGCATTCCGCATATGCGACTCGCTACAGCAGCCTCGTCTTCCACTCTAATTGGTAAAAAGGACGAAGCCACCATGTCGGTGACATGCGGCTGCCGGCGGGATGTGCTGCTCACTCGGAGCCGCTTGCAGCTCAGGTGGTCGGTGCCTAAACTCGAACGTAGGTGTCGGTGCATCCTCCCATTTCAACTTCACAAACAGTTCGTCCGAGACAGGAGTGCCTCTACCTAAACACAATTCCGCAAACAGCACCTACGAGGTATGTTACTCACTTCACCCATACCTTAATCGGGGTCGGGGGACTAATACACCTCTCCAGAGAGCCATGAAGCAGGATCACGCATGGACCACCGTGCGTAGCCATTCGGTGGCACGCTGGGACAATTTGGAGCGGCGCGTCGTTGAGACGGACAATCTACCTACTCGAATACGTGAGGAAGAACGGGTGCGAGAACCCCCAAGAAGAGAGAAGTCTTGGGAAGAGCGGACAAGCCCGACGAAGACGAAGACGAAGTTGAAGCGCGAAGTGCCCGGAAAGGAAGTTTTTTATCAGACCGTGACTGCAAGGCGGTCGCAAGACGGGACGAAACGTAATGATCCCGAGGAAGGCAAATGGCGGGAGCGGGACGAAGGAAAGCAGCGGGAGAGTGTTTGGTCGACCGACAAGTACCAAATTTCAACGGCGACTCGGCACGAATCACACAAACACCAAACAATCGACCTCCGGCCCACGCATGAAACCGATACCGACGATATTTGGGGAGCATCGTCTCACGACGAGTTCCATGTCAACCGTGGCAGGGACTTGAATGTTCAGATGGAATTTCCAGTGCATTTGGACCACAGCGATGTTATGGAGCAGTTTTCCGGCCTCCGGAGGCAAGGGAGGTTCAGAGAGGCCCGGGATGTATTCGTTCAGCATCTTCAAGATTATCTGAGTCACCCATTCATCTTTGTTCAGTTCGCCGAACTGCTCCTTGACATGGGAGATTACAAGTCCATGGAGGGTCTGGATCCCAGGCCTGCATTCGGCTCCGGGTATGCTGTTCGGCCAACAGCTTTCCGGGTACGACAATTAGAGGACGGCCGAACCCGCTTCATGTACAAGCAACTCCACACGCGCTTCCAGCCACGGCACAAATTCAGTCGCTATTCCGGAAACAAGGTGCCGACACCGGACTCAAAGGCTGATGAGAACGGGGGCGATGAAAAGGGGACGCCCCCTGACCTCCACAGCATTGGGGCCCATGAGATCCGCTTGTTACATCTGAACTGGAGACTGCTTGAATCATTTTCCACGTTTCACAGAAATGGAACGCTGAACGAGGCACTTGCGGATGCCAAAGAAGCTTTGCACTCGCTTTCTGTGCATGAAGAAATGGGGTCTACAGAGGTAAGAGGATAACTACTCACGACATTACTCTTGTTTTTATTGGGAAATAATACTGGACTAAGGCTAGCCTGCTAATCCATTCCACAGATGCAGACAATATGCCTCGCACTTCAAGTCTTCGACCTTGTACGATACAGCGCACCCGATATCTTCTGGGAAGAAGTGGCACCATTTTGCTTTGAGTGGACTGCATGGCCCGATCTGTATCAAGCCCTACTTGAGCAAGGCCTGATATGGGACTTCAGAGATCTGTTTACCGCTTCAGTCGCCTGCTTCGGGACTGACATTGCATGCCGAATGTTTTCTGGGGAAGAGCCCCCATCAAAAATAGTCATCCACAACTGGGTACCAGACGATGGAGACGAAGGTACCTACCTGGCTCAGCTGGATATGTTGGTGGCCATGATGATGCATGCGTCAAAGCCGAAATGGCAGCGAGAAGCCGCCAAGTCTCTGGTACGCGATCTGGCGCACGGCCGACCCGATTCCATGGGAACCCGCCCCGTGATGGAATGGATGTTGGCGAAGGCTTTCGAATCCAGCTTCACGGATGAAGGGAATGGTTCGATCGTTGATCCATTTGCCTATCTCAGCTACTATCCTGGCATGGTGCTGAAGCGAAACGGGCGCATCAGTCTGCCCATCTATGTGCCGTTCGACTTTGAGGTCCCAGGCTGGTCTGTCCCAGATGCCCCCAAAGAAGCGAGAGCGGCGGTCGAGATGACACTGTCACAAGCAACCCAGCTCCAAGATTACTCGACCCAAGCTCTATGTCTCAAACTGCTGATAATGCAGACACCGCACGACCCGAGCGAACTATTTGCACAACTGGGTGATCTGCAAAAGTCCGTGGGAGACAAAGATGGCTACCTCCGGACTCTCCTTTCCAGCTATCTCGCCTGCAGAGGGAAGGAGGCCGAAATGCGACTCTTGGCAGAGCTGAAACAGCTTCCCAGCTGGACCGAGTCAAATGTTTTGCGAGACGCCCATGTGCATCTCGCCAAGCAGCAGATGGAACGAGTTCTCACAGCAAAAAGAGATGGACGCCGCACATTCCCGCCCTTGAGCAGATCTTCCATGACATACTATCCGTGGCTGTCAGAGGATGCACTCCAGTTCTTGCAGATGCAGTATCCCTCAGGGAAAGATGCTCAGGACCAGGCATCCTCCCCCACCCGTCGTGAACGAGCACGAAGTAGCACGGCCAGGCTTCCGGAAACAAAGCACAGCAACAAGGTAGTTCTACGTGCTGAGAAATCGAGATATGGTGGCGACGATTTGGACGCTAGGCGCCCTTCAAAACACCGCCGTGACGATGATCTCGAAGACACCATCAGTCTCGAAATCCCCAGGACTCTCACATTGGGAAAGTCAGTCACATTTGTAGTCCACGACCACGATTACGACTATGAGCGCGAGCGTGAGCGCGCGCAACCCATCCGCACTCCTCGTGTCGGCGGCCGGTACACGGGCGACTTGAAGATCGAACCCGAAAACACCGCCACCAAAAACACGAACGGCAACGAAGCTGGCGCCCAGCAAGCCCAACCCCTAGGGGACTTCAGGGATCTGGAGGGAATCCGCATGCCTTCAGGGAAAGCCGCAGAAGTCGAGTCGGGAGAAGAGTCGGGCAATGACGCGGCTGATTATGGTACGTAGTGCTGCCCCTGACGTAGATTGAGCGAACTGCGGGCATGTTCGTAGCTAACGGCTACCTTTCGTGGTCCCGTTTCTAGTTCGTAATGAGGACACTCCAATACCACCAGCATCGACACCAACTCCCAGGCAGGAGGATGAGGAGTTACACATTAGCGAGGTTGATTGAATCTCGTTATCGTCGACGGATAGTTCCGGATGGTTACGCTCTTGATTCGAGTTTTCCAGGCCAGACAATCCAGCGTTTAGACCTTTTTCTTGATCAAACTTGAAACCTCTGTGCGTGCGGAGTTCACCTGGCAGCGGGACCCGAAAATCTCGTCGTTCGGCATCGGAGTGGCGTATACCAAGCAGGCGACAGGCATCAAACAATATGTCAGTGAACAGAAGCCGTCTTCCAAAGCCGCGATTTCGGGTTGCAAAAATCTCTCACACCGCAAGATCTCGTCAGCCACGGCGTTCTGCAGTAGCTACGGCCAGAGCCTATCCCTGGGCGTTGGCGCGGGCTACGAGTGGCTAGTTTTGAGGCTCCCTAACTGTCAAATGCATGAGGGCTCGTGCGTCTTTGCCAAGGCCTCTCCTCGATCGACGCTGAAAATCCCGTGGCTGACGAGGTTCTGTGGTGTGGGAGATGGAGCTGCTCCACAGTGGAAGGCGGTGATCTAAACAAGCAGTAGCCCTTACTGTTGAGCAGTGGGCGGGCCTTCCTCAGGGCCAGATAGCATAATAATTAGGGTTAGGGTAGAAGGTCTGTGCGCGGCGCGGCCACATATTTGGGGGCGCGCAACGGCCAACCTCCAGATGAGGAGGGATTAAGAAACTATCAAGACCATTTTCATTACCGACATCGACCCCACATCACCCCCTGCCATGCTTGCTTGTTCTTTCCTCACAGGCTCAGACCAGCACGTACATTCCGTTAGGCTGTCGCAAGCCAAGCAGCGGCCAGTTCGTGACTGGAACCTGAACGATTATGTTACCCCGCTTTTGAAGGAGGCATTTCTCTTCCTCCCAAATCCCCCAACCCCCGCTCCAGGTTTGTCGCAAAATTACCTAATTCGGCCTATCCTCGTTTAACACCACGTCTGGCGTACCATCGGCGTGAGCTTGTGTTTCTACGATTAGTTTCCCTTCGGCGACAACCCGTTTCGGACCCTGGAAGATACCAAAATGGAGAAGCCCGTCGCAACGCCGGTTGGGCCAAGGGTTCTGACCAGCAATCGGGGCGAGGAAGAGTACAGTCTCGACATCATTTTCGTCCACGGCCTGCGCGGCCATCAGGAGAATAGTTGGACCGACACGGCTGCCAAAGTGTTCTGGCCGCGGGACTTGTTGCCGGAGATCATGGGCACTGCGAGAGTCATTTCGTGGGGCTACGACGCGAACGTTGCCAATTTCCTATCGGTCGCAAGTCAAGCCAGCGTGTTTGGACATGCGAAAACTCTCTTGGCTGACCTAGCCGATCAGAGGTTAGATTGCCCAGTACGTTGAATCACTGGCACTTCAAATACCTACCCATGTGCGACTTTGTGTGTGCTGACAGCCGCCATGAAGCCGGACCGGCCGATCCTTTGGGTCGGGCATAGTTTGGGCGGGCTTGTCATCAAGGAGGCACTTATCCAGGGATCACAGCACATGATGCACAGACGCCATGAGGACTGGGGCTCGATATACTCGGCAACCATCGGCGTGCTATTTTTGGGCACCCCTCATCGCGGGAGCAGCAAGGAAGGCTTTGGGCAGTTGGTCGCCCTCGCGGCGAAGGCCACTTTCCACGACCCGAATATGCAGTTGCTCGGCACTCTCGCCGAGAACTCGCACATTCTCGAGAAGCAGCGCGATGAATTCGTCACCATCTCCAAGGACCTGGAGGTTGTCTGCTTCTATGAGGAACTCCCAATGTCAATCGGCATGGTATGTGAGTCCAATCCGAGCCATGGCTCAGATTCGCTAATAGGATTGCGTCAAAGATTGTCCCACAAGCCTCGGCTGTGTATGATGGGGAAAGGGTCAGAGGGCTGGCCATTCACGCTTCACATCGTGACATGGGCAGGTTCTCGGGTCGGGATAATGCTGGATACCAGCGAGTTGTTGCTCAGATGCGCAGGATTGTCAACAGCCAGCAGAAGAGGGCTGCGTTAGTGACGTCTCAGCTAGTTACACAGCCTCACCTAGGTAAATTCTCACCTTGGGTTGGCGCACAGCCGTCGTCCCAGTTGGACCTTGTTGCAGGTCAGCACGGTCTCCGTGCGGAGTCAATGGCTCACCCCAAATAGCTAGACAGGGGCCTTGGATTGTGATGGCCAATGACTGACATGATACACGTAGGACCACCTTCGGCGCAACGTCATTTGATTCTTCGGCCGTGAGGCAACGTATGAAGTCCAAGATATCTCTAGTTTGCACAAGCGCCGCCGTCTGATAAAGGTTCACAGATATCATAAGTTCAATATCTTTCAGCACCATCAATTCGCGAGAGGACAGCATTAACAACGCTCATGGCGAGACATTTCGTTAGATATTTGACAAGAAACCGTTTTACCAAACCATGCGTTTAGGCAGCCCGCCACACCCGTTCATCAAGTGGCTCAAAGGCAACGACAAGCCGATCTTTTAGGTCAGTGGCAAGGCTGCAAGCGGGAAGTCGACACTCATGAAGTACGTCTGGAGAGATCGACGCCTCAAGAAGTGTTTGATGACGTGGGCGGGTGGCAGCACTTTGCTTCTATGTCACTTCTTTCTCTCGGACAGAGGAGACAATCTTCAGAAATCTCGGGAAGGCATGCTAAGGGGTGTCCTACTCTAACTTATCAAAGCTAAGCCTAAACTCGCCATGGTCGGCTTTCCTCTTATCTTCGACTCCGCTGGTTTTGCGACGATGCCCTTGGTTCCCATTGACTGGAAGAGCTTGAAGGGCGCGCTTGATCGCATAATCTCGTTCACGGAGGCGAAAGATTGGAAGATCTGCATGTTCATTGATGGCTTGGACGAGTATCGCAACATGGAGAGGGTGGCGGACTACACCGAGGAGGAACTCGATATCATCACTCACGGTGATAAGGCCGATGCTTCGTGGGGGACGAATACCCTGACATCCGATAATCACAGAGAGATTCTCGAGTTTTTACTCAATCTCGCCAGGACCAGTTCGGGGCTCAAGCTTTGCCTGTCAAGCCGAGAGCTCGCCGCCTTTAAAGAGGCCCTTTCAAGGTTTCCGAGGTTAAGGGTACACAAACACACAAGAGAAGACATTGCAGCGTATGCTCTAACGAGCTTCTCTGACTGTGCCGTGGCTAGCCCTGCGCGCCGAAAAGCCCTCGCCAACGATATTGCCCAAAGATCGTCGGGGGTCTTCCTCTGGGTTCGTTTGGTTGTGGATCATATCATCGCTCTGTACAGCAATAAGGGTGAGCAGGCCGATTTGCACAAGGCTCTCGGGTTGTTTCCAAGGCAACTGGGAGGTCAAAACGGACTGTACATGAAAATGCTTTCACTCGTCGCTGAGAAGGATCGACTTGATGGTCGACGCGTGATTCAACTCTTACTCACAGCTGAAGCCCCTTTCAGTGGTATTGTGATTACATATGCCCTTCGATGCACTAAGACTACGGGGGAGATTAATATAAAAATGGTTGTGGACACGCCGATCCGTCCCGAGGGAGAAATGGACCGGAGGGGAATCAAGCCTAAGGATTGGGAGGATTCTCGAAAATGGTTTCAGAAACGACTTAGGGAATGCACAGGGGGGCTTCTCGAATGCGAAGCGCCCCTGTACCAGGTCACCTTCATCCACAAAACGGCGAAAGAGTTTATTTTACACAGATCTACATAGGATTATATTTACGGACACAAGGACGACCTACACTTTAATGTCACCCTGACGCTATTGTCCGCCCTCATCGTGAGCACGAAACTCCTTTGGGAGCCCCTGAAATTTGGCTTTAGTGAAGTCAACAATACTACTAGCGGTACGATCTTTGGGAAATTTACAGCCTCTGAAACGTGGCGGTTCGCCAAACTGGCCGACGCTCAATGCCGCGATCAAGATACCTACATAGCTCTCCTCGACGAGCTAAGGATATTAATGCAGACCGTTACCAACCTACAGTTACTTACTGATCCACACCCACACACAATCCACGAGTGGGGAACTTACGTCAGTGTTATCCCTCGCGCTTACACAGACCGTTCCATCTACTACAATGATATAAACCAGGACTTTCCTCAAACAGCGGCGTATCACAGGCTGCGGAATCACATTCGATATAAATATAGCCAGTCAGATATCTCCGACCCAACCGGCGCCGTCTGTAAACTAGCTCTTCCGTCCTCAACACTTCGCGGCCTTTTAAAAGATTCCACCTACGATCCGTCTTTCGTTAGTCACATAAAGGGCCCCCATAAGTGGATAGAACTGTGTGGAACGTTTCACTGAGGGTACGGAGCTTATGGGAGCAGCGGAAGTGCAGTTGCAAAGTGACTTGATTAGGTAGAAAGGGTGGGAGCGAAGCTCCCAGACTAAATACAAAAGAGAGCTCCCTGTGTGTGAGGAGAGCACATGACGAAAGGCTCCTGCGTTCCAGCCTAGCCTGGAGCGGTAAGGCGCCTGGGCGCCTGAGCGCCAAGAACTGCCGCTGCAGTTCGACAAACTGCTCCTTCAATCCGGACCAAATCCAGGATGGGCATGGCTACAAATCCTGCGATTGGGCTACTTTTTGAGTTCCCGGCGCGTCAAGAACTTTCAGATACAATGGATGCAACTTGCCAAGATGTTTCTCGGGCATGGTGCTAACCCCCTCGCACTCGTGACACTGGCATTCGTCAATCTAAGCACCGAAGGTGGACATTGGCCAGTGAGTGACGAAAATGGCGTCATCTCAGGTAGCTCATATCGAACCTTTGGCTGGGTCACACATTATAAGATCGGCCTCCCGGAAGTCTTGTTGAAAATCGCGGACGGGGATATCGAGAAGTACACGACTTTCCTAGCAGGCTTAAAGATTAGGACGCTGCCGCCTCCAGCACCAGGAGTGAGTATCCCGGTTGTCGGGGGCGTTATGTTCGATACGGAGGAGGGTGTCATCTACAAGGAGAAGAGCCAGTCTCGGCGTTTACTGCTCCGTAAGATTGAAACAAGGAATTAGCCCTGCATAGTAGTGTGGCCTTTATGTGTGGCCTTTATAAGGCCGAGCAAATTCTTCTGCTCAACACGGGGGTCTCAGATAATACTGCCCAATCTGAGTTTCGGGAAAGATAAGGCTTTGACCCTCGGCAAGCGGTTCAATGCACACGCTGGAGATCTCAATGGCACTGTCATGTTCGTTTCGCTGCGAATATCTGTGAACCTTCCCAATGGACGAGTGGTATGCTAAATTTGCTGCAAGCCCCTGCCTGTGCCCCGGCGAACACTACCAAATGCACCCGGGGTTGGCTGATATCGCCGAGGACATAGCGCTTCTTCCGGAAGTGAAAGATGAAATTTCGCAGCTGGAGACTTGGTTCTTGCATGGCATAGCGAATGATGGGGGCGGTGGCACAGGGCTGCAGGGGAGAGAGGAGATGTGCACATACCTATTTAAGGGGGCATTCGAAGATCAAGGGCAGTTGGAGTGGCTTTTGCGAATTGCTCCGCTGGTCAGGAAAAAGGCCAGCATTACTGGTTATGCTGTTATGCTGGGGTGAATTGCTTAATGATTGGCTGCTGCCGATCCGCCCAGCTACCTCCTGCAGTACGGAGAACCAATCCCCTGCAGTACGGAGAGCCCCCTGCAGCACGGGGAAGCCCCTGAGAACAACCAACACATTTCCCACGCCAATCAAGCCCAACCTGCGGATTATAAAAAAAGCACTGGCAAATCCTGGCGTTGATGAAACATAAAGTACGAGAATGTCCATAGAACTCTATCTTCATATTCATCTTCTTTATTGTCATCATCTAGTTCTGCCTTCCAACTATGCCTATCCATAATCTCCCGGTAGAACTACTCGACAGAATCATACACTACGCCATCATCTCGCGCGGGTGCCCCAGGGCTCTGAGATTGAAACTCGTTTGCAGTAAGCATTTGTCTCCCGGCTCAAGTTTGTACTCCAAGTTCGGATCAGGAAACTCACCGTGCATCCCCAGAAGCATTCCACACCTCAGTTGACCGGACCTTCTCTCACACAAGAGTGCTAGACAGCCGGGAATGGCACTATGCCTTTCGGAACTGGGACATCCGCAAACAGAACGGTGCGGACAAGCTCTGGCATGATTACCTCGTCTTTCGATCTCGCGACAAAAGAGACGAGTCGGTGGCGTGTTATGTGGAGATGCGGAGGGTGGTTGATGCCCTTGTGCAGCATCAACAGGGCGAAATTCATAACGACAGCAATGCGCTGGAGTGGGATTGGGACCAGGTGCTCGACAAACTCTGCTGGCTCGCCTTGGAGCGGGAGTGGGATGAAACTTTTGGCAATCGCATTCGTGGATGGGGACACTTGTCCTCCAGCGTATGGCGAGACCAGTGGTGGAAAAAATGGAACGGCTCAGACGACCCAGACGAGACAGACTCGGAGCCGGCAAACTTCGATCTCAAAATGCTCTCGGCGGCAACATACCTCGGATACATCCCTCTGGTTCGGGGGCTGCTCGGCCAGGGATGCGACCCGAGGAAGCACGACGAAATCCTTTTCCCTTCTGCGATGTACATCGCGGCGTGGACCGGCCAGGCAGACATGGTCCAACTACTCCAAGAGAACCTGCCTGCCACCAAGTACCCTCCGAACAACTTCTTCTGGCATTCCAAAGCCAATCTCGAATCCATCTGCGGAGCGGCCGCCCTCGGAAATATCGACCTGCTCCAACTCTGCGTACACCCCCTATCCCCCAACATCCCCGGCTACAATCTACACACCGGCAAACCACTCCTGGGCTTCCTCCCCGGAGAGATCCCCTGCGACTCGACCCCCGGCATTGCCATCGCATACGCCATGCGGCGGACCAACTCCGTCCAAGTCTACAACTACCTCTCCTCCCTCCTCGACGAAACCAAGCCCCGTGATATTCAACGAGCAGCCTTGCTTAGGAACCAACACCTTCTCACCGTCTCCTCCACAGGCAACATCCCCTTGCTAGATCATCTCCTGACACTCGGCGCCGACCTCAGCCATCGCCCTATTGCCCCCGCTCATTTCGGCACGGCTCTCGCCCTCGCTGCCAGGACATGTAACTTCGACGTCGTCGACTTCCTCCTCTCCCGCGGTGCGGACCCCAATAGACCCGGCTACTTTCCCGGGACGGCACTCACATCCGCCATACAATCGGGGAGTATGGTCATGGTAAAGAAGCTATTGGATGCAGGGGCGGATGTGGGGTTTCCGGATGTGGACAGGTGTAATCTCAAGTGTGCTGTGATGTTGGAGCATGGGGAGATGGTGGAGTTGTTGTTAGACTTGGGAGGGGGCACGGAGATTGGGATGGCGTATGCGCTGTGGACGGCGGAGGAGTTGGGGCTGGAGAGTATGAGTGCGTTGCTGAGGGGGAGGGGGGCACGGTTGGTTCCTTGGGTTAATCCGGGAGTGGGTTCGGGTGTGGGTGGGAGTAGTGTCACGGTGGGAGGAACGGAGAGAGCGAAGGTTGATGAGAGTATGGAAAG